>Ga0065711_1038477_pt1 | contig 18718 bp, 15 predicted proteins | sample Hoacrofraction12_FD_59098 | JGI IMG/M metagenome (GOLD analysis project Ga0065711, IMG submission 59098) | Hoatzin crop microbial communities from Cojedes, Venezuela - Epithelial fraction 12 v2 (version 2) | ecosystem: Host-associated > Birds > Digestive system > Esophagus > Crop | place...
CCCCCCCCCCAAAAAAAAATAAAAAACAAAATTAATTTTGATGCGAATCAGAGCTCTGCAGACATAGGCAAGACATTCTAAGTAGCTCAAACATGCATGCTGACCACTGTCAAAAAGGCTGACACAGCAGATTGGCTTTGTCATCTGTATCATCAAGTCTGTATCATTGAACCAAACTCAATGCATTCTCTCTGGATACACCAGCCCTATTCCCCTCCCATTCTGAAATGATGAAAGCAGAGAAGGGTTTCCATATCAGCTTTGGTTCTTTTTTTTTTTTTTAACATGCCAGAAGACAAAAAAGCTCCTAGCGTCACACCTCAGACACTCAAGATACAGCTCAGCTGTGGTAGGGAAAGTGTCTGTGTGTATTGTGGTATCCACTATGAGAAAGTGATTAATGATCTATACATGCTCAGTCAAGTAAACAAAGCCATCCAAAACTGTCTTTGTGTTCACAATGTGAAACAATATATTTGAGTTTCAGAGTAAGTCTGTGCAACCTTAGGAAGAACTTCAACTGGAAAGTAGAAAGCTGTGTTTGCACACACAGCATTGCATTAGATGAAGGATACCATTAAAAATCAGGCTTACAAACCTTTATGCATATGCTGTGTAAACTTGAATTGCCTAACAAGTTTCTTACTGCCTCCCATGAGATCAATACAGTATAAGACTTAAGGACACACATGTAAGTCCCCCATCTTTCTGCTCATATTATTTACCAAAATACGTATTTATGCACCTAAGAAAATAACCTAGCTCTTAATACAGTTGAAACTCACAGGTTGCATTTAGTTGGATGGAAATTTTTTTTCTCATCATTAAGTATGAGAAGACTAGTTACACAGCTGGAGAACTTTAGACACTTTTTTTGGTGTTGGTGAAATATTGGATAATGTTGCATACAAGTGTTGCTTTCTTAATGCTGCTAACGTAAAGACAATACCTTTTTGGACCACTAACATTCTTTCTCTGCTGTCATATAGAGTCCTCATTCTTAACTTGAATTTACAACTCCTGCAGAGTTTCCAATTTATAATCAATAATCAATCACGCTGCTGTTACTATGACTTTTTGTTTAAAATTACATATTGTATTTCACAATCTTTTAGTTAGGCCCTTGTTAAAACTACTAGCTCAGCATGTGGTAGCAGATTAATGATGAATTATTTTAAGACTACCGTAGTTGAGAACAAGAAATTATTTTATTCAAGGTTTTGAAGTAAAGTGAGCTCACAACTGATGAAGAATTTACCAACAAATTTCAGCTTCAAGCTGAAATTACATCTCCAAGCACCATATATATGGTACAATTCTGTACTTTTTCAAAAATTTTCACTGGAAAAATGTCACTTTCATAACTTTTAAACACATAGAAACAATGCATTCTTATTTTTAGACCATGACATGATAATTCAAGTTGCATATTTAAGAAGCATTTCTTTCGAAACAAATAGGATACAGATGTGCTATTAAAATGATCCGTGTTTAAAAAGTCAGTTAACTGGCCTGAGAAGTTTATGTTCTAGAGAATAAGATGAAACAAAATGAAGTCAAAATAGCAAATTCTTTGACAGAGATGTTACATGGATGCATAAGACCAGGTAAGAAAAATAGTCTTCTGCAAGTATCTTTGCAGTTGAAGTAACAGGAAATACTTAATCGTCCTAAAAAATGAACATGTAGAACTCAGAAAGCTGAAAGAAGAAATTTTCAGTGCTGCTTTAAATGCAAATCGCAAAGCAACTTCATTTATTTGTCATTACTGCTGCCTCCATAAGGCAGTTCTTACATAATACCATTTTTTGATGCTGCAGATTTTTTTATTCTCATAGAATAAGAAACAACACTTTTGTTATTAACATTGTGTGATGCACTTCTCATCATAAGAAATATGTGATACATGTGCAGCCAGTGTAGAAACCATTAAAAGAGACAGTACAACAAAACACAAAATGACAAATTAAAGGTTACAGTGTATGGTGTTTCAAAGGGTAAAAATCTTCATTCATTCATCAGACAGCATCCTTGCTCGTTTGCTTTCACAGAGAGACTTTCATACAATTTAAAATTAAAGAGTAAACCCCATTAAGCATGACAAAAATATGTACAATCTAATGCTGCTAAGCCTGCGATTCGGTTGGAGAAATGCTGGGGAAAATATCTTTCATCACCTAGTGACATGAGAAAATGCATGGAAGAGCTGAGCAAGTTTCTTCAGGCTCAAAAGTAAATTTGAAATGAAGATGGAATTTGCAGTCTTTGTTAGTGTTTTTTGGAAGCCTTATCAAGATGCTTTGAGTTTTGATTTCATTCGCTTGGCGTGTCAGTAGATACAGCAACATATATGACAACCATTTTTTAAAGTTTCATCAGACATAAGTCTGAATTTTTGTTTAAGGGAATTCGGGAACTTGAAAGCAATGTGATTTTCTCATGTGTCTAGTATGTGGGCAGTATTTGGATATTAGTATAGGTAAATGTGTATCTATTCCATTAGTGGTCAAACTCATTGCGAGTTCTGTCCTTTGCAACACCTGGTGAAGGTGTACCCATGCTAGTAGCTTGGCTTCTCCAGAACAAGGTCTTGAAAAATGGGAATAATAACTGGCAGCAAGTGTTTATGCTTACTGGCCTTCTTTGGAGAAACTGAGCAACTGCCAGTAATGAAAGGCAGATCCTTGGCTAACAAACGCTTGCTGTCAGTCACTACGTTTTTTTTGCCCATTGCCACCTCGAAGGAACTCAGCTTCTGGACAGCTCACAAGAAATTAAACTGCTGCTGCTGCTGCTGCTGCGTGTTGTCTCTTACCACCTAACACCTAGTGACTTGCTTGAGGGTCTTGACCTGTCATTTGAGGATTATAACTCTATAGAAACGAGTTAACCGTCATTATGGTGATTAAAATCACAGCTTCAAGAGCATCTGAAATGTTTGTTTCTTTCAGTGAAATATACAAATTTTGAAACATTCCTACATGCACACACACACACGTACATATTTCAAGCAGATCTAGTAATTTTAGGTCAATTATCACTTCTCACTATAACATGCCTTACAACTCTGCCAAGCAAAATCGTTACAGCTTCAGTTTTACAAGCCATATGTCTCTCCCCTGATGCTGGCTATTTTGTTCTGTCCAGGACTCAAAATTCTTCTGTAAATATTCTTTTTAGAAAGCTTAGGTTTGGATTATAAATGAAATTTTGTGGAGAGTCTTTCGTGGGTCACAACAACCCCCCACAACAATACAGGCTTGGGGAAGAGTGACCGGAAAGCTGCCCAACAGAAATGGACCTGGGCGTGTTGGCCAACAACCAGCCGAACATGAGCCAGCAGTGTGCCCAGGTGGCCAAGAAGTCCAGCGGCATCCCGGCTTCTATCAGGAGTAGCGTGGCCAGCAGAAGAAGGGAGGTGATCGTGCCCCTGTACTTGGCACTGGTGAGGATGCACCTCGAATACCGTGTTCAGTTTTGGGCCCCTCAGTACAAGAAAGACATTGAGGTGCTGCAGCATGTCCAGACAAGAGCAGTGAGGCTGGTGAGGGGTCTAGAGAACGAGTCTAATGAGGAGCAGCTGAGGGAACTGGGGCTGTTTAGTCTGGAGAAAAGGAGGCTGAGGGGAGACCTTATGGCTCTCTATGACTGCCTGAAAGGTGGTAGTAGCTAGGTGGGTATTGGTCTCTTTTCCCAAGAAACAAGTGATAGGATGAGAGGCAATGGCCCCAAGTTGTGCCAGGGGAGGTTTAGATTGGGTATTGGGAAAAATTTCTTCACCAAAAGGGTTACCAAGCCCTAGAACAGGCTGCCCAGGGAAGGTGTTGAGTGTCACTATCCCTGGAGGTATTTAAAAGATGGGTAGATGTGATGCTTAGGGACATGGTTTAGTGGTGAGCTTGGTTGTGTTAGGTTTACATTTGGACTCCGGTGATCTTGAGAGTCTTTTCCAATGTAAATGATTCTATGATTTAGGATTTGCCTACCTGTTCTGTGTTCTTAATCTCCCCTTTCACAACCTTTTGAATTGTGAAGGAGAAAGACACCTCAGTGTAACTCAATGTTCTGGAGGTTCAGTGTTTGCTTGGTGCTAAAAAGCAGAGGAGTATCGCATCTTTCTTCAGGGCTTGTCCAAACAGAGGCTGGCAAAATGTCAGACTGTTCCTCTACTAGTTCAAGTACGGTGGTCTGTGCAGAGAATTTTCAGATTCCAAGTCAACTGATGACCAAATGGATGACATTACAGTTTTGTGCAATGGTATTTATCATTTTCCATTTTTATTCTTTCCAATGAGGTGTGTAATGTTTATACTGTGCACTGAAAGAGGCAAATATCTTGAGGAGAAAAAAATAGGCAACCATTTCATACTGCATCAAAGTACGCACTCAAGAGAGCTAAATTAATCCCATTTATTTTCTGGCTTTGCAACTTGTGCAGGACAGTGCAGAGGGGAAGATACTTCATTTACCTGCACCTCAGTTTCTGAAAGCAGTAATAAGTAGACTTAAATTGTTTTGAGGGCCTGGGAGTGGGGGTGTTAACAATTTTGCTGGAATGTCCACCCTTTATGTACCTTCTCCAAACTTTCAAAAAGAAGATCAAACACATGAACAATCTCACCCCAAATAAATGTTTATTTTGCTTTTCCTTATTATGATATGTTATCTTACAGGGAACTAGCAAGATCACAGGGATTGAAATGGAATATACAGACTTCCACTTCCGCTTTCCTCCATTACGTCCACTCTTATCTTGGCAACGACCACAATGCATTAGTTTTATAATGCAATTATGTGGAACATATTTGGTGGTTTCACTTCCTTTCACAGTAGACAAAAAACACCCCTCTTAACAGTCTTGTTGCAGAAGCCAAGAACTGTGTGAAAACACAGACTGACAGATTTTCTCATCCTATAAATACATGTCCAAGTTTCTGTGAAGGCCTTTTGGCGAAATAATGTAGGATCTAGCCACGTACATGCATAACAAAGCTGGCGGGGGTAGGGGTTGATTGAGTTTAGAAGACTTCAGTTTGCAAGTCAAACAGTTCTGAACAATTAAGCGCTTTTCATTAATGCTAACATCATGCTTAAGACATTTAGGCTTAACTGGCTTACAACCAAGCCACTGCTGCCCCCAGGTGTCCATCGGGCACTGACACATCAGCTGGACTGCAACCACAGGATCTTTAACAACAGGCAGGTATGCAACACGTAATCTGGTAGTGAGATAACATGAGTATCTGGCTTCATTCTTATCTCCGAGTCACAAAAACAGCAGAACTTTTTCGCTGAGTTAGCTCTAGAGGTTGAACAGGCATTATTTAACTTACTCCTGCAATTCCATTTAAAAGTCATCTGAGTTGATGAGCTCTTCCAGTCTTTCCAATTAAATAAGTACAGCAACTATGAACAGTGCCTTCAAATATGGCCTGTATGCAAAATCTCAGTTAGTTTTCGTAATGAGTCTGAAAGCACTGCTTTATTCCATGGTTTGGATTATTCAGGGCAAAGGACCATCTCACACAGTTGCTAAAATTATGACTCATTTTTATTTCCTTTTAATCCGTTATTCAGTTTATGACTTTATATGTAAATTCTGAGAAAATTCAATCAGAATTCAGTTAATAAGTTCTAAACATTTGGGGAAGATGTGATGAATTCCATATACTTATCTCACCTTCATAAACAAAACTGAACTCAATCGACGCTTCACCAGTGTCTTTGTAACAGATTATGCCCTGAAGTCCAAATTTGTTCCTGCATGGCATCCAGCAAGAAGAGGCAATTGTTTAAAAACCTTATATGCCTTTCGTGTTTCATAAAAAACTGAATCCTAAAATGCATCTGCACCCAGAACTGACTCGGCAGTATACTGCTTACATCATGAAGGCTAAAATCTGCAAACATATAGTGGATCACAAATTCCCATCTCTCATTAGAAATGAAAAACAGAAACAAAAGGATATTAATAAATAACTTGACTTTGTATATCACTAAAAATCCTGAAACATGTCACAAAAGGGAAATTCCTCCTGAAGTGAATATTAAGCTAATCCATCTAGGCAACCTTTCTATATGTTCAGTCAGTCTTGGAAAGTATTGTACGTGACTACCACTGGAGTATTTTCTTAGGCAGAAGTAAATGTTTCTTATTCAATCAGATTGCTACTATTTATGAGTAAGTTTCCCAGCATTTAAAATTTTAATATGCAGGTCATCCTAGCCATGAAAGATGGCAAATGAGTGTGTACGTAAACAAAAGTGCTTTTTGTCTTTGTCTCATGCAAGAATCTATGACAATCTGTCTCCTAGAGAAACACTCATATTAAGAATTATGACGATAAGAGATCTTTTCTGTTTAATGCGAAGCTGTAGACTCCTTGAAAAATGAAGTTCACTGAGGGTCTTTCAGGGTGGAAAAGCAAACAGCTTTGGTGCTCCAGAAAAACATCCCCATTGAGGATTTTTTTTAAGTGAAGGGTTTTCTAGTATCGGTAAAAGCAAATTATGTAATGTGGACAAAGATGATTTGTGGTGTGGATTCTTCTCTTTCTTTGCATTTCTGCTTTCAGAATCAAAGGAGTTTAGTTATGAAATTAATTTCATAACCAGCTGTTATCCTCTGTCCTTTGTTATATCTGTTTTAAGCTAAATGTGTTTGCGTGGTTGACAGAATCATAGGTACTACAAGTTTTACAATGAAACAGATGTGTTAATGGTACAGAAAGATTTTTCTTACCCATCTGGCTTTTACCTTTCAGTTTAATTCAGTATCTAGTGAGCGGGCATGAATGTGATCATATTATCATGGTTAACAGAAGAAGCAAACTTGACTGTTAAAAACAGGAATAATTGCACTTTATTTATAAATAGCAGATAAATGTCTTTAGGCCATGTTTACCTCTGTCAGAAACAGAACAGTCATTGCAGCGGCCTGCTTACACCAGAACTGAGTTTGTTCACTTTGCACTTGAGTTACTGAAGTAATTTGGATACATATTGAATGCAGAATTTAAGAACATTGTGACTAGAGTTTTTCATGGCTATGATTCCAGCTGTATAATCAAAACACTAATTAGCCATCCTGTTTGCTGCAGCTTTTCAGAGCTGTAATTGTCATGGAAAAATATTTCTCGTGCCTCCACCTTTTTTTCAGCAAAAATCACAAGGTCTGCTTTATTAAAGAGGTACACAAAGAATGGGTTGTTTCACAGAATGTATTCTGACCTTGGCTCCATATTTACATTTCCATGACACAGTATTATTCACTACAAATAAAACACAAGGGCTGGCATAACTGGTAAGTAGTCTTAAATCCTCTCACCTTGATTAAATAGGTTTTAAAGAAAGGAGCTATGCAGGCTTGCAGTGAATAGTGTCCTACTCAGAAGGTCCTGGTATGCAACAGAGCTTTTCCATAACTGTTGTTGATGTAGCCTCATCAGCCATGTGCAGCAGCTTAATGTACACAGTTACTTATACACAATAAAATGGAAATAGTGAAGTTGATATGTTATAAACTGCAAAACTGAGGCATAAGCATTGTCTTTTTGTTCTGTGTTTATGAGGTACCTAGCATAATGTGGTCGTAGTCAATAAAGATCCTGGGTGATACCCCACAATACAAATGAGAAATAATCATTATGATAGTACCATAATGGATTATTCCAATTCAATTACCGAGGCAAAAAGCCACCCTTCTGATTAACAGATTTGTTACAAAAACAGATGTTCTAGAACAGACCTTAAGAGAATCTAATAAATTTTGTTAGAAAATCAGAACCCTAGGTTATTCAATAAAAGATCCTGCATGGTGTTGTTATTTTCATACCGAAGACTTTAAAAGTTCTTCAGAAGTCTTACAGATGCTAAATAGATGTTCAAATAGATGAGTAGTCTGCCCATTATACAAACTGTGTTTTCTTCCGTGTTTTTGAAAATTTTTATGTGGAAATGGATGTTATTTCATTTAGATTATAGAAAGGAGATATTCCTTCATATCTGTTTGATTCAAGGAGGAATCTCATGGTCTCTTATAAACTCAAGCAGAGCATGAACCACGATACTTTCCACCCTCAAAGCATACCCATTTTGTACATCTGGAGATTTATCCCAAATGCAGAAACATGAGTGGTGGAAACTCAATGGTAAGAAGAATTACTACTTCAGCGATACTGGAACAAACTGGGAATATGGAATTAAGATTTAGAGCCTCTTCAGAAAAGTGAAAGAAACTCTTACTGACAGCAATATAAACATGATATATTTTCTGCAATATTATTCTCATCTTCATCTAACGCTAGTCTGATTTCTCTGTATTTAATAAACATGCTAATTTAATGAATTCTAGAAACATTATTGGGATCAGCAGGTACTTCATTCATTTCAGGTCATGTTTTTACTAGAGTGTGAGAAACCATGTTTGGAGGCTTTTCTGATGAAAATACATACTCTACTGATGTGTATGTATTGAATTCACGTAGGTTTCAGTATCACAAATTATTCCCTTCATAAGACATTTAATGTCCTTACATTCTTATCAGGTTAAAGAAGAAGAGTTTCTTGCCAACTGCTAATACCAGCTTCCCAGGAGACGCAGAAGAGTTTGCAGCCAACAGTGGTATGCTCCAGTATACTACGCTCCCATGAAATATTTATCATTTGAGACTTTTTACTGGAACATGCTTCTCTTCCCCACTTTTCCTGCTCCCGCCCCCTGCAGCCCACACTTTGATTTCAATTGTTTCATCTGGAAATCAGTCATTTTTGCTGAGATGTTGGCATTTTTACAGTGAAACAAACTTGTTCTAAAATAAAATTGTCTGCTGCCCTTTTGGGTGGCTGTCAAAGGGTCACACCATAAACTCAGTGTATTCCTTACAGTGTGGGTTGTGCAGACAGCCTGTCTGAATCTTTTGCAGAAAGCAGGAGTGTAAGAAAGAAGTAGAGAGAGATCTTTCTCTTTTTTTGCTTCACCCCCTAGACTGGAGACAGTACTATTTCTTATTTATGGTTATCTTGCTCTTCATAGTTGTATTTCAAAGAATTCAGATTTGTTGGGGAGGAGAGAGAATTTTAAATACAGTTTTCAGACAGCAAAGCAAGTAATGGAAATTACATACTTACTCTCTTATTTTTGCGTAGACTGATTTGGCAGCAATGCAAAGTCAAAGTAGAAATATCTATTGGAAGGACATGTCATTACATTTACAGCACACTGTGACAAGGTAACGACTGATTTCATCTCTCTGTCCAAAATTATTTTCCTTACAGTGTGTAGAAAAACACATGAACGACTCATTTTCAGAGTTCAAACAGAGACGGCATCTATGGGGGTGTCTATACAGTCTTCCATGCTGAACAGCTGTATGCTTGAAGAGCCTGAGCAGGGGACCAAAAGTCAGCATGTCCCGCACCCTCATGCTACCTCTGACATCCCTGAGATATATTGCAGCCTTGAATACAACTTGTAGACCTATATTTCCAAAAGGGCTCTCCAACCTTTGGCACTCAAATAACTTAAAGAGAATAATGACTGAATAGTATTACTTTCTAGTAGCTCTTGAACTTTTGAAAGCGATCAGTAAAGTGAGCTGTTGTCCACAGGGATAAATAACACTGAAGTTAGAAGTCTTACAGTACATTCAGGACAGGTAAGAGAGGCAGTGAAGACTGTTTTCACCTCTGTAGTGGGATTTTTCCAGCACTAAGGTGAGGGCCACAATGTGGATACTTCTTGAATTTCACTGTTTTTCAGGGATAAATAAGTGAAAGATTAATTTCCAAGAGTGCAGTGTTGCAAGCACTAAGTTCACATCAGAAGAAAAAAAGCCATGATTTATTCATTTGTTCAATTTTGTGATCTCCTCTTTTGGCACACCACAAATCAGCCTGCAGAGGTGTCTGTAAGAGTGCTGACTGGCAGATCTCTGTCTTCGCAAATCCAGGCATGCCATTGCCATTGGGGAATCCATGGGCCAGAACCGGGGAGTGGATAAATTTTTTTAGCTGCAGTCCCAAATGCCCATCACTTCCCAACAGGCTGAGGTTTCTTTTTCTTTCACTAGGACATGAGAAACATCTAGGATGCCTAAGGACCCTCTGAAATTGCATTAGGACATTGGACAGCATAGTACCCAAGGAGTTCCCTAGTCAATGAGATCTACTTAGAGAGTTCATAGTAGATTTCATCAAATCCCACGCTTACCTTCTGTCCTTAATAAAAGGTAATAACTGATAAGCTCCTTCATTCTTTCCCTCACTTTTTTTCTTTTTTCCTCCGTAAGTGAGAGGAATAATTTTATGGTGGTATAAATAATTGTCTGTCTACCTATACATGTGGGAAAGACTTTGCATAAGATACTGATCTGAACATAGTGACATGTATATTTTATTACAGGTTACCTGTTTGTTTGGAGGAACATATAGGTCCAAAAATGGCAATAAAGTACCAGGGAATAAAGCCTACGTGAGGAAAATTGCAATGATGGCTTAGTCAGGAAGCACTGTTTTCAGTTGCTGGATAGAATAACACAGCAGACAGACGTATTCTAGTTAAATAAGGGCAACAAAACAAGACTATATACCTCTTTGCATCTGCTTGCAGCTATATAAAAGAATCATTTGTGATCCTTCATTTAGCAGTTACTTGCAAATCTGTGAGAGGTAACAATGACCATAACCAGCCCTGTTGTCTGTCATACCTTTTACCTCTGCACAGTAGATATCAAGGCTTCTTATGACTCCTACGTTTGTGCTTTACCTCACTGTTTGCAATTTCTGCCCTTTTATCAATAAGGAGGTATTTCCACCAGGGGATTCCTTTGATGGTGGAAGGCCAGTGTGGAAGTAGAGCTGTAATACAAAATATCTCTGATTCACTTTTCCAGGAGATGTCAGGACTGGTAACAAGTATTGAAATACTGAAGCTGTGAGGATTAGTGCCAGCACTTCTTTTCCCGTTCCTAGACTTTGCACCACCACTGTAACTCCAACTGGTTCTTCAGCAAAACCACCCTTTCTCTCAGGGAGGAATCAATTCAAGTCTTTGTGCTACTGGAAGGGATCAGTTTATGTTTCCTCAGTGACTGCCACCTGCAGACAAAATGACTGCTGAATACAACTTATAAAAACATTGGGGACTAAAATCTACTCTGTCTATACAAAAGATTTTCTCATAACATTATTATCCTTTCTGACATTAAAAACAGGCTTTCCTTTCATCTGTCATCCTTTGAACATTTTTGTAGCAGCTTGTTTCAAATACAGGTATTTTTATTATTATAACCCCTATGTATTCTGTATGGGATAATCTTCACGGCTCTCCTCTGAACTCAATCCAACAGTTCCATGTCCTTTTTGTTTTGGAGGCCCCAGAGCTGGACCCAGTAGTCCAGGTGGGGTCTCCAGGGCAGAGCAGAGGGGCAAAATCACCTCCCTTAACCTGCTGGCCATGCTGCTTTTGATGCAGCCCAGGGCACAGTTGGCCTTCTGGGCTGCAAGCGCACATTGCTGGGTCATGTTGAGCTTCTTGTCAGCCAGCAACGCCAAGTCCTCCTCAGGGCTGCTCTCAACTCATTCTCCGCCCAGCCTGTATTTGTGCTTTGGATTGCCCCAGCCAATGTGCAGGACCCTGCACTTGGCTGTGTTGAACTTCATGATGTTAGCACAGACCCACCGCTGAAGCCTGTCAAGGTCCCTCTGGATGGCATCCCTTCCCTCCACTGTGTTGACCACACCACACAGCTTGGTGTCATCAGCAAACTTACTGAGGGTGCACTCAGTCCCACTGCTCATGTCACCGACAGAGATGTTAAACAGCGCCAGTCCCAGTACCAGCCCCTGAGGAACGCCACACATCACAGGTCTCCACTCGGACATGGAGCTGTTGACTGCAGCTCTTTAAGTGTGACCATCCAGCCAATTCCTTATCGACCAAGTGATCCATCTGTCAAACCCTTGTCTCTCCAATTCAAAGACAACGATGTTGTGCAGGACAGTGTCAAATGCTGTTGTCAAAACCTGCAGAACACTAAAATGAGTGGTAGACAATGTTTAAGTCTGGTGAAAAACAACTGTTGCTATTCAACATTCATCCTCAGCCTTCTGGTAAGGGCCTGGAGATGCTATAAAATGATTAGAAGCAGTGGACTACTTTGACACCAACAGACTGATATAAGAATTACTGTATCTAATGTGTCAGGTTTTCAAACATTCTGTCATTTTTGTAACATTTTGTTCAAAAAGAGGACCCCAGTTTGGGACCCTAATAAGAGTAAATTATCACTATTGATCATATAAACCATCTCAAAATCAAACTAGTGTGGACATTAACGGTGTGTTAAGGCAGTAATGCCACAGAAACTCTGCCTATGCTTAAGGCTCTTTGGCAGGGGGGTTGGACTAGATGACCCACAGAGGTCCCTTCCAACCCCTACCATTCTGTGATTCTGTGATTCTGTGACAAAGGAAGGATCCTTTACCCACTGCAGTCCATTCAGCAGTATACGACAAGTTGTGCAGCTGGAAGACTTCATCTTCTGGCTATTATTTGCTCTTGCTTTCACAGCCCATGTTTTTTCAGTGCTCCAGGCAGCCTAAAGCTTAATGACAACCCTCCATCAATAATAAGATCCTCAATTCAGTAAAGTCTGTAAGCACATACCTTAACCTTATATAGGCATCTAAGACTTAAGAACACCGATAAGTTTGTTTTTACATTCGTGAGTGTTCTGCTGAGTTCCGGTGCTACAGAGCCATGGCTTACTGGATACAGTGAGTGTTCGTGAGGAGAAAATGCTTCCTGCACTTTGGATATTCGTTGTACGAAAGCAGGTTTGGTTTCAGCATAAAAACCTTTTAAAACAGTAGCATAGCAATTTAACAAGACAAGATTATCCTCAAATAGTCAAGCAGTTCCAATAAAGAAAAAATAGCAATAATTTACTATTATTCTTGTAGCTTTTTGATTAGAAACAAGTCTACTTACTTCCAGATGCAGGAAAATCACAAAAGGGCTATAAAAAATAATTTGCCTCTGTAATATTAACATTTTTAAATCAGTAGAATTTTTTGAAGATCAAGCTGTGATTACTGGAATCTTTTTGCTTTCAGATCTTCTTAGATTGTTAAGCTCTGAGTCTGTACATGCAGAATTTGACTTCAATAAAAAGTACAGCTTTAATAAATCAGTTTATGCTTGCTCCTTTAGCCATTGGCTGTCACTTGATCTATACAGTACAGCATACATTTAATGCAAACGTAAACAGCTTTAAAAGCAATATTCTCCATATTGAAATAATGCCCATCATGCACACAATATTAGTATTTATGGATGTAAACACACACACATATGTAATTAATGCCTCTGGATCACTTGCAAAGAAAGTGGAAAGATTTTGATTTATGATATTTTAAAGAGCATGAAAATATCTTAGACACTAAGTTCTGTGTCTCATCCTTAAAAGGCTGGGTGAATCATTAAACCGTACAGTGCTCATTTTGTGAATTACAGAGCTTAGTCACCAGCATCAGTAGTATGTATCTACTGTATTTCTAACCTAGAACTGCATATTAAGGAATAAGCAATTTCCTCAGCTGTAATGAAATGTCGTCACATTATGCCACTCCTCAGATATCAGCACAGAAACATGGTCCAGCTTTCTTTGCTCTCCACATTTACAGGCCATTTCACTGGTATGCTCTCCACAGTCCTGCTTTACAATTAGCAATAACAATATATTGGCAAGTACAACGGCACTGTATGAGCTGATACTGAGAGCTCTGGACCATTGATATCAAACCACGACTTACCTCTGAACAGGCTTTTGCTTGTGGCGTAGCTCCGTCTCCCATTAGACTCATGGTCTTCTATCAAAAGGTAACAAAGGTTTTCCAGTGATGTGAGTGACTCTCCCATTTTGGTGGCATGTCTTTTTTTGAGGAGGATGACATCTGGCCATCTGTGCTTGCACTGATGGGTGTTTCTGTTTAGGGACTTGATATTTTGAGAGATGTATAAACCCTAATTCAAGAACCCTGTCACCGCAAGAGGAAACAGCTAGATGCAAGAGGAAACAGCTAGATGGAAGGGACTTAAACTCTGCATGATCCATTTCCTCATAACATCTCTTCAACTCCATGTGACTGCTTTTGCTTTTCATCCTACAGTGCATTTTCATATGTCCTTCTGAAGCCAGGGATCAAGTTCCATCTCATAGTTGATGCATTCTGAGACTCAAGGAGGAGTAAGTCCCATTAACGTTGTAGAGGTTTAGTACAGCAGTTGGAGGGAAAACTGTAAGCCCATGGGCAAACTGTCTAGCTGAAGGAGTATGACAAGGGTGACAACAAAATATTTGGACTAAGAGTGATTTTATTCCTGGCTGTCTTTGTTTTCAAACTAGATTTCCAAAGCAAGAGCTTGAACCAAGGAGCATGGAGCATGTTAAACTCAGCTAGTTTTTGTCAGTTCTTCATACACAAAAGAAGCTTCATCAAAATCATCAGGGATATACTCAGCCTTTAAAGAGTAGGGCTAATTCTATCATGTCAAGTGGCTATGATGCATTCAAAACAGATGGAAAATAACTGAAAACTAGTACTTACCCAGACCAAGAGATCAAATATTTTTCTTTGCTACAGATGTCAATGTGTGCACAAAAATGGATTATGCGTATTTTCTGGAGGCAGAATATCATTGAAATTAACAGAAGGATTCTGTGCACTGTTCAATGCAAACAGAGGGAACTACAAACTGTGGACAGAATGATGATACAATGTCTTTTATAAACACATCTTCATTTTGCTTAATTTACACAATGTTCAATTTTCAAATGGAATTAAGCTTTGACCATATTTTCAAACACCCTATTTTCAAATGCGTACATATAGAATATGGTGAAAATTTAAACCCAGAAGCAATGCTAAACAGGAACATGAAAAAAGCAATATCTTTCCACATTGTGAATATTAGCAAAATTATGTGGACCTTAAGGAGGTGCCCACGTAGGGGCAAATGGACTAATAGTTACTAAATACTAATTGATAATGGATTACAGTACTCACTGAGCCATGTGTATGTATATCAAGGTCCAATGCTTATTGCAGGTATGGAGAATTCCCGGTATTCACACTATTCCTAACGTGAAGTACAGATGAAGAGTAAGCCAGGCTGCAGCATAAATGGATGGATAAATGAGTCAGCTGTCCCCCATTCATCTGTAAATATTATGCCAAGGTAGAAATATTTACAACTAGTGCATAAGAGAATGCAAAATTAAAAGGAAATTAAATCTAAGACAGAAGAAAAAGGTTCAGGAGTTCATGTTAAAGGTAAGAAATCTACCAATGCTATTTCTGTTATACAATTCTAGACCAATTAGTTTGTAAGAGTGCAAAAAATGTTTGCCATATGAAATCTTTTTTGATACATATAATTTCTTGCTCTAGCCCTCATCTGGGCCAGTTACTGTAGGGTGCTTTTCCCATTCATTTCCAGTTAGGCTCACTTCGGCCTCTAATACAGATAACTCTTGAGATCCCCCCGTCACTCCATAAATACTGATTGACTCTGCTCCTTTATGATTCGATGGCATTGTAGTACACTGTGCACCAGTGTCTACCAAAGCTTTATACTCACCTGGTTGTGACGTACCAGGCCATCCAGTCCACACAGTCCAATAAACTTGGTTGTCCCTCTCCTCCTCCTGGCTGGAGGCAGGGCCCCTCTAATTCTTTGTATTCAAGTCTGTTAGGGAGGGACAGGAATTCCACCTATCCTGTCTGGAGAACTGCCCACTGGAAACCAGAGTAACTTTTCTCTTGGGAACTTTCTTTTTTAACTCGCGTACTTGTGCCTCAAGGTCAGCAGTAGGTTTTCCATCCCATTTCCTCATATATTCCCCGTGTTCATGCAGGAAAAATCACAAGTTACCCTATAGTGGGAAGAAACACTGTCTTCTAACTGCTGCACTACTTTGGCCACTTCACCCACAGCTGCTGCCTCGTCATCTTGCGTTAAGTACTGCCAATGTGGGGCCATATGTCAGTAGTGCACTCTGCACAACCTTCTGCAATAAAGGTTGGGTGCATGGCACTTTGTCAAGATTTATAATCATCTGTGGGTCACTGTGAATTATCTCTCACACAGCTAATTCTCTCAGACACTTAATACCTTTCTCCATGGTGGTCCATTTGCCTAGGCAGCATACGATATCAGTCTTACAGGGATACCTGCTCTTCATTGCCAACAAGGTTCACCTCCAGAGGCTTTGATTTTCTGCCCTTTCCCTAATTGCCTTATCAATGCCACCATCTCTGTCCAGCAATTCTAACTGCATGACTTCTGTGCTGTCTAAGTCCAAACTATCAGCCCTGTTATCCCAGCACCAAACCAGCCAAGTAGTAAGTGACACACCTTCATGTCAACTAAAATCTTTCTTTATACCTCATAACTCCTCCAGGGGTAAGGAGCAGATAATTATCTCTGATTCTGATGATGATGGTGTGCTGTTTCCCTGCTTCGGTTTTGCTTTGTTTTCTCTTTTGGCTGCAGTGGCAACAGATACTGCGGGCACCTAAGAAATCATGGTACCTGCCGTGGGAGTTTGAACAGCTGCAGGGGCAATCACCAAGGATGGTGTAGCTGCAGTGCCAGTTGTCAGGGTCGGAGTGGCTGCAGAGCCTGTTATCAGAGGTGGAGTGGCTGCAGGGGCTGTGGCTGGAGCAGCAATATTTGCAGCACTTGTCGTGGAGGCTGCAGTATCTGTGGTGGGGGAGGAGGTTGCATTGGGACACCTTGCACTGGGATACCTTGAAAAGGCTAAATTAATTCCATGGCACTTATGCCTGCACCAAGGTTTAATCTTACCCCACACCAGAAAAACATGCAGGGCAGCTAAATGAAATAGAGCCATGGTTTGGTAGTCCCAAGAATATCCAAAATTCCAAAACTCCGGCAAAGTCAGGTTAGCATAACAAGAAAATGTATAATTTCTCAAAGTGGAGGTATAATTACTAACAAAGTCCAACAGGTAACTCCTGTAGTACTCAAATGAAGTTGTTGGCACTGATTCGGGTTTTGCACTTTTCATTTTAATCACTTGATAGAAATGAGAGATTGGAATGATAATGGCCAATCTTACCATGACAAAGCTCAGTAATAAACCCCACAGCAACACAATGACTTTCCCCCTACACCTAAAATTCATAAACCACACAAAACCACTGGCAAGCAACCCAAACAGTACCATGACACCTAGGTCTGAATGAAGCTCTAAAAATACATAATATCAAGCTTAATGTCAGGGCATTCAGCATGGTGAATGAAAGCTGCCCGCTCTAATTCCAAACTCCTCGATACTCTCAAAAAAAACCCCTTATTCCTTCTTGACTGAGCTTTGTCTTCTGCTGGAGCCTGAGTTCGAACTCCTACCCGCTCTCGAGCCCTCAAGCCCCGTGTCACCATTCAGAGCAGGGCAGCAATAAGCAGAGTGGCAGATGCTGTCTGTGAACCCCTGCCCCCCCCACTATGGGAATGGAAAAAGGAGGAAAAGGGAGACTTACAAACTGATTATTAAAACAGCTTTACTAACAACACTCATAATACTCATAGTATTAATAATAAGATAAATAATGCAAAATACACAGAACCGCCACCGAATTTCCTGGGGCTGAGTGCCAGGGTGCTGGGTCCCTCCAGCAGCTGCTGGGCAGGCAGCGGGAAGCCCCAGATTGGACTCCACAGCAGACAGGAACCAGACTCAGGAATGCAGAGATCGCTGTCTGGATCAGGACCGCAGGCAGGGCAACAAGCAGGGTCCTCTTCAGAAGGTGGCCATGAATGAAGAAGAGCAAGACCCTCGTGATCCGCCAGCTTTAAACTAAGTATGATGTGCATGACATGGAACACCTCACTGGTCAACACTAGGTCACCTGTCCTGTCCGCCCCTCCCTGCAAGTGTGACCCTTCGCAACTCCTCACCTGCGGGACTGTCCTGGGTTCGGCCAGGACAGGGTTAATTTTCACCAGAAGCCAGGAGGGGACACAGCCGGGTGGCTGACCCAAATAAAACGGGGTATTCAATACCATGTGCCGCCATGCTGGGTTCCAGGGGGGGAGCTGGCAGGTAGGGAAGTTAATCGCAGCTCGGGAGTGCACTGGGCATCGGGTGGTGAGAGTTGCTCTGTGCATTTCGCTGTTAGTTTTGTATATTCTTCTTATGAGTATTATTGTTGGTACTGTTCGCTTTGTTTGCTGTTCTGTCAGACTGCCCTTATTCCGACCCACGAGTTAAAATAGTAGCAATGTCTCCAACAACCAGCAAAAAGGAAGCACAAGCCTTCTTAGGTGTTGTGGGTTTTTGAAGGATGCACATCCCAAATTACAGCCAGATTGTAAGTCCTCTGTACCACGTGACCCGGAAGAAGAATGATTTTGAATGGGGCCCTGAGCAACGACAGGCATTTGAACAAATTAAATGGGAGATAGTTCATGCCATGGCCCTTGGTCCAGTCCAGTCAGGGCAAGATGTTAAAAACGTGCTCTACACCGCAACCGGGGAGAATGGCCCAACCTGGAGTGTCTGGCAGAAAGCACCAGGGGTGACTCGAGGTCGACCCCTGGGGTTCTGGAGCCAGGGATACAAAGGATCCGAGGCCCGCTATACTCCCACTGAAAAAGAGATTCTGGCAGCATATGAAGGCGTTCGAGCTG
>Ga0065711_1038479_pt1 | contig 18717 bp, 5 predicted proteins | sample Hoacrofraction12_FD_59098 | JGI IMG/M metagenome (GOLD analysis project Ga0065711, IMG submission 59098) | Hoatzin crop microbial communities from Cojedes, Venezuela - Epithelial fraction 12 v2 (version 2) | ecosystem: Host-associated > Birds > Digestive system > Esophagus > Crop | place...
ACAAGGTCCTGTGCAGCCTGCTGTAGGTGACCCTGCTTCGGCAGGGGGGTTGGACTAGATGACCCACAGAGGTCCCTTCCAACCCCTACTATTCTGTGATTCTGTGATATGATGTTAGCAACATGATGCCAGTTGCTGAGAGATCTGTAGTTAGATCCACTTTCTAAAGACAATCAACATTTTCATATATACATCAATTACAATCAATTTGATTGTGATGATAAATATTCAAAGACTTCCTGCAAACACCTTAATGTAAACATTACTGAAAAACTGCATAATTGCATCATTCTTGTACTGTGAGGATAATACAAGTTACCACTGGCATTTAGTGAGGACCAGTAGAACCAGTACATCGTTTTGGACAAGAAAATAACCTGTTCTACTGCTTTTTCTTTTATATTTCATTCTTTGTAACTAATCGTAGTTTCTGCAGTGTAACTTCTGCTGGCATATCTGTAACTCTCTCTCACATTTTCTATTATAAATCCCATTTTTTTTTTAAGTGGTTCACTTCTTCATTCATGGGTGGAATACTTTTTTGAGACATTGAGTTTATGTATCTAAAACATTTTCCTGTAATTTTAATTTTTTACACTCAAGGAGAGGAAAAGAGAAATTCATCATATTAAGACCTACAGTAGATAAGTAATGGAATAGATCCATTAAATGAATTATTTAAAATTCAATTGGACAAATGTGCATATTGGTTATATAAACCAGATGGTACTTCTGCTATATAGTACTAGCACAAAGTATATTTCCCCCGCCTCCTTGAAAGGTGATACTGAATAAAATTAGTGATACACAAAAATAGAGCACCAGTGTCTGCCAAACCATATACTTTTAAAAAAGCTGAACTGGCACCCTGCTTCATTTCTTTCTCCTGAGAATGTTTGTTCTAAGTATATTCTTTACAATCTGAAATTTGACATTTTGAGCTCTGTGGCTTGTAAGTGCTTAAAAATAAATTAGATTTCTGAAAATTCAAATTTAGAATTGTTAGAAGGTCACAGAAACACCAATATGGGGTTTTTTTTCCCCACAATTAATGTACTGAAGAACAATTTCTTTCTTGATAAGGTCAGGTATCAGCACAGTCTTGAATAAACTATTGATAATATTGCCCTGAACAACAAAATTTTATCAAAGACAGTAAAATTCGGTAGGTTAGGAAGTGTACCTTTTACATAAATGTTTGCAGAGAATCATTCTTGGTAACTGAAAGGACTGAAATCTGTTCTGCTGCTGTTAATCTAAAAATTCCCATAGTTTAGTGCTATCTCCACAATAATCTCTAGGACCAAAGAACTAACCCATAATTACTACTGCTGTTATCCGTTAGCATTTCCAGGCAGAAGTTATGATTTAAGATCACAGTTAGTATCCTGGACTCCACTTCTAATCTGCAACATCAGGGCACACTGTATCAGTCACTTTTAAATAAACTCCATGCTGATTTTTTAGCTGTGTACTTTGACTTTGTAAGGCAGCACAGCCTGCAATAGTGAACCCATGAGGGGCTTCCTTGGTCTGAGCCTGCTTTTGAGTTTTCCCCCATGCTTCCTTACCTGAACACAAGATTTGGGGCAACTAATACGACTGGGTTTGAGATTCTTTAATAAAATCCTGGACTGAATCTTGTTAGTATTTCCTTATCCCTCAGTAAATTTAGTTCACTCAATTGATGAGCAGGGTATAAACTTAAAATGACTTCTAAGACTTTTCCAATGCATATATAAGCATAAAACTAAATTTGGTTGAATTTTGGTGTCAGGAGTACCTGATTTTCTACAAAAGAAGCAGGTATGCTCCACCTATCTTGCAGATAGCCCCCTATCTTGCTATACAGCATGCAACAGTTATCACTTCCAACGTGTGCAGTGGATTTTATTTTTAGTGTTGATACACTGGTGGAAGAATAGTTGAATATTCAAAAAAATCCCTTTGCATAGGGACTTCTGTATATCACTAGATTTCAAATCTAAGAAATAACATTAAATAGTTTGAGAAAAACAATCTTATAATTTATGATGAATATTAAAAAATGTATTTTAGTGAAAAACTATCGAACAATTTAATATTGATAAACTCTTTTCTGAATGCAAATCATCTTCAACACTTAACTTATATCTAGAAACATCACTTCGTAAGCAATTCCATTCAACATTTTATATAAAGTCAACACTATCACATAGGAAATTGTATAAAATGTGAATGTGTTGGTGCATTCAAAATCAGCAAACAGAAAACAAAATCCTCTGTCTTTTCAGTTGCAATAAGAAAAAAATCTGTGGTGGGTGAAACTGAATTACAGTTCTATCTCACATGTCACTGAGCCCTCAGATGATTTGCGGTTGTTGGAAGCACGTGAAAGCTTGTGTGGGTTTCACGTGAATGACATGGCATTATACCATAGCTCAGAGCATGAAATATTTTCATCTCAGAATAAGGACGGGCAAGAACTTTTTCTTCATCAGAATGTCTATTGATAAGTACAGACTATAGCATAGTTCTTGGGAAAGAGCACACTGAAATCAATTCTACAAGCCAAATTTTAAATCTCAGTTCAGGAGTGGTAACCTTCATAATGAAATCTGCAGTTCTGAAATCAGTGGTACGCAGCTACTAATCTCACCTGGATGTCAACCAAGATTTTTCACTACCAGATCCTCATCCTGATTTTGCACTAGAATCACTGCCTGAAAATTTATCAATGAAATTAATGATATAATTTCTCCTTCCTGTAGCTTAGCCAACTGAAAGTTTACAAATACTGACTATAATACCATTGTGGTTATTTCCAGGCAAATTCCTACACAGGGAATAACAAAATAAAACCATATTCAAATAATCTTTTCCCTATATAATAGTATTCATATTTTTTATAATTTTGGGGGACAAGTTAATCACAACAGCAATTAGGCTGTGTTTGCCTTCAATTATGTATTTTTAGTATGAATGTGTAAATATCTAGTTGGCGTCCTGATAGAAATTAATTATACATTCTTTGTATAGCTCCTTAGTTTTATATCTAAGGGAATTGGACACAAGATTTGCTTCCTATATTATCGGGATTCTGGGGAAGTGCAGTTGTATCAAATTTTTGTTGCATAAGATAAGCAATATGAACAGCCAGGTGAGGTGGTTCACAGAAAGTCATGAAGGAGTATTTGAAAACATTATTTACCAATAGAAATAATAATCAGGATGATACAACTTAGAGTGACAGAAGCCTTTCTTTTCCTTCCTAATTTTATTTTAAAAAGCATTTGCCAGTGGCATTCATTATGGAAAATTTATATTAAAAACTGCAATCATGTCCAACTCTAGATATCATGGAGTAGCATATGAATGTATGCACTCACAATGAGATGGCTGTGCATGCAACCCTTAAAAGAAGAGATACCAAAATTAAAGAAATGGTTCATAACTTTTAATTTTAAAATCATTTGCTGAAAGGCTCACTAATGATACTATATCATATTGTAATATTCAGGCTTCATCTTTTCACTGTCTATTTCTCAAATCCTAAATGCCACAATTAAAGGAGGTAGGGAAGGCATCGAGCACATCAGGTCACTCTTACAACACAGTAATGATTCCACAGACAAATTACTCCAATCTACCAAAAAAGCAATCTGTGAAAGTGTATTTTCAAAATGCTAAGCCTGCAAAATAGGGAAGGAACATATTAGGCCAGTTCTTAATTACTTCCTAAGTATCCCTATACTAGTATACAGTAAAGTAAGTCCACTCTCTTCATATTGTCATGAGAGTCACAAGGAAATAAACAAAGTTTCTGTTCAGTTAAGTCCAACTGAACAACGCACACGATTGAAGGCAGCACAGATGTATAATTCTTCCCAGTTTTCTCCTGTAGCGGACCTTCACCAGCACAGAAATTACTTCCACGGCCGCTCTCATTTACGTCCTTTTGTGTGAAAATACCATAAATATTAATTCTTATTTGTTAAAGCTATAGCATTTTTCCACTCTTGCAGATATTTCGCACACTAGCTGCTACTTCATACTTTACAGCAGATGCCGTACTCAAGACCATTTCAGTCCAGCGGAGATCAACTTATTTAACCTTGAATCAGCCTGGTAAATATTCAGCAAACCAGATATTCAGGTCTGTCTCAAGAGGGAAAGCTCATCTTTCTTTCAAAGAAACCAATATTGAGGTATCTGTAGCATAAAGCTAAGGGGAAAAAACAGGTTGTTGGTGGGGAAATGTCTTCTCTAAGTTCTAGAATTTCTAGTCTTTTTTCCTTTTCAGCACTTCATACAAAAACATTTTAAAAAATTCAGCTTTTCTTATGCAATTCAAAACAGTAAGAAATTACCTTCTGTAGAGGATTTGACAGCAAAATGTGAATACAGCTGAATTTTTAAAGGGACACATGAAAGTTACTAAAGGCTAACTCTAGTATTGTGGGTCACCATCCTATTTCAGGTCAAAATGTTACTGTACTGTGAAATTCATTGTGAACTCATGTAAAGCTGAGAGATTAGGGCTGTGGTTTCTGATGGAGTTTTGAGTTTAGTCAGTGAACCTCCTACTGATGAGTCAAAGGCTCATCCTCTGAGGTCTCTGCTGAGTTATTAGTGAAATCAATACAGTTCTGCACACAACCTGCTTGTCTGGGAATAGGGTGCCTGGGCGTTACACAATAGAGCTGGAGGGAAAACATCCTGCATGAAATGTCTGAAGCCATGTTGCAGAATTTTCCACAATTAAAAACCAAAAAAAGGTAAAAATATTGCTTTCTTAGGAGACTGATTGTAGTAAACAATCTTTTCCAGATAACTTCGCAAAGAAAGCCATAAAGATTCTACAAGGCATTCTTTACTAGATTAACTAACTCTCAGCAATTGTGTTTCTCAGGAATATATTTCACTAGATTAATCTTCTGGGTTGTGCTCTTTAAAGTGTTCACAAGATCATCAGTCTCACTCTCAAGTTGCTACAGCTGAGTAATTCATATCGGCACTGCAGCATCTGCCAATCCTGTATTCCTCTCTATTGTGAATATAACAGTTTAAAGGTCAGTAGCACAACCTCAACAAAAGACTCATTGGCCTAAAAGAAAGTGCAAGTCTACCAGAAAAAGCATGAACATTGGCAGTCTCCATATTATATCACATGAAGGAATCTTCCTTTACATTGTTTCCAGAAATTGGCCAGTTTTACGCTGTTGGTGAACTTCAACTATTTCTCTCAGTGGAAGATCAAATTTGCTCTAATTCACTACCTTCCATCAGGCACTACCTGTGTGTAAATCCAACAGAATGGGGCCCACCACTTCAAATAGTGCATTCCAGGCATAAGTTATCATGACAGCATATTTTACCCAGAAGTGTAATTACAGAATCTAGAGATGCTAACTAAGAGGAAAAAGCTGCATAGCTAAACAGATGTTTGTGCATCTTGCTAAAAAATTTCTTCATGCTTGCAGAATCAAACAGGAGGGAGAGAAAGAAAAATCAAAGGAAAGCAGGTCATGTGCATGCAGATATGTGCATCCTCTGTACCACAGGGCTTTATCGTGCTGCTCAGGCAGCACCCTGATCCAAATAAAAACCTGCTGAATATCACAGAGCCTTTTGCCTGTGGTAAACAATGCCCTAAAATCTTCCCGGAGCTCTGTCGTGAAAGGCTGCAGTGTCTGCTAGAACACTAACCTCATCTGTCCATGCATTAAAAAGAAAAGTCAATGCTACACTACTCTTGTCTCCTGTACTAAGATCTGCAGGACAGTTATGAAGCATCTGTCAGGACAAGACACAGTGTCATTCTTACTACCATCTAACCAGACTTGCTCCATGTAAATCTAAAATAAAAACATAAATGGAGGCAGAGGCAGCACGTCAGACAATTACTGATTTACACCACTCTTGCCATTATTGGTCAAATCGTGTATTGGTGTACATGTAATCTACAATTCTGAAGGATCTAAGGGAAGATTCTGAGCTAAACTCCTCTCATAGAGAGTCAGTGATCTAGATTCAAGTACAATGTTCATTAAAAAATACAGAAGCCCCTACTCACCTGGTGCTGTTACCATGGCATCCACCTTACCCACAGGTCTGCACCACTCTGTTACTTAGCGATGTCATCTGGTGGGGAAAGGAGTTTGAAAAATGTCTCTGAGGAGGGTTGAGAGGCACTCTTAGATTTGCATAAAGCAATTTATCTTCTTGCTCTCCTTATTCTTCATCTTAAACCGAAGGACTATCCACTTCCCCCCAGATCATCATTTTTTTTCCAGAGGTGATATGTATTATTAGCCTCATTTTGACAGCTAGGAAATTAGTCTTCCCACCTCCTTGTAAAGCAAAAGGAAAGATGTTAGTGACTCTACAGGGTGACACAGAGAAGGAGCTTACTTTTCACACTCTGAATCTTCCTGTGCTGGATGCCTAGAGTCAAGTAGTCTTAATATCCTGTAGATCAGTGCTTCAGATACTGAAGAGAGCTCTATTTTCATGTGATGGTGCAGGAGTATGTGAGAGAGCATGCACCTGAAATAGACCACCCTGAATCCTGTGGTGCCCCAGACACAGTCCAAACGGGGCATGTCACCTTGGTCACAGAACCTATCGATGCTTTACGAACCTAACAAGTACCAAATGTACTCCTCACCTCTAGAGACAAATATTTCTGGAAAAAACATATATCATTTTTTCCTCATAGATTTCCTTATATTTATCTTGGACACGGCTCAACCAGAAAACTTGGACAAATTTCAGTTTCAGCAAGATTATTCTTTTCTTTACTACTAAGTGTAAGATAGACATACACAAGACATACAGCAAATTAAGAGAATAAAGAACTCTGAGTGTCTCTGAGAGTAGTCCTTGAAACCCACCCATTACTACCTTCAGTAAGCCTTAAAATGGGAAGGAAAAGAGCTGTGGCATGTAAATCCATCTAGGCCAGCAGGATCTGAGTGTGTAAACACCATTTCATAGAACTTTGTAATGCACAACTGACAGCTCATGTAAACACCGTGGCCATCCAATGTTTCCTCTCAGTAAAGGTTTGGCTGCATGCACAAATCTATGCAACATCTTTAATGTACCAATGCTTTAGAAAGAACTGAGAAACATTAGAGAAATCTAATGAGTCTAAGAAGTCTTGCTACACTTTACTTAATGGTTTCACTTTCAGTAACAGGGGAAAAAAAATATGTCTGAAGCTGAACAACTACATCTAAAAAGTAACTGTTTTCATCAGCAATGTCAGCATCTTTCTATATCTCTGTGGCTTCATTTTACTCGGGGAATGTGAACTCATTTCATAGTTTGTAGATTTAAGCTTGAAAGCCCATTCTGAATCAATAGTTCTGCTCCTCATACAGACTCTCTATTGCAGCAGTTCTGCTTCCATTAAAACATTTAATGCTGAGCAACAGCATTGGTGAAGCAACAGAACAGTTCTCATATTATCTGGACTTTTGTAAGGTCTTGACACAGTCCCCCACAACATCCTTCTCTCAAAATTGGAGCGAAATGGATTAGATATGGCTGTTCAATGGATAAGAAATTGGTTGGATGGTCGCATCCAGAGGGTAGTGTTCAATGGCTCAATGTCCAGATGGAGATCGGAGACAAGTGGTGTCCCTCAGCGGTCCATATTTGGACCAACACTGTTTAATATCTTCATCAATGACACAGCGGGATTGAGTGCACCCGGAGCAAGTTTGCAGATGACACCAAGATGAGTGATGCAGTTGACATGCCAGAAAGACGGGATGCCATCCAGAGGGACCTGGACAATGTCAAGAAGTGGGCCTATGTGAACCTGATGAAGTTCAAGTGTAAGGTCCTGCATCTGGGTCAGGGCAACCTCCAGTATCAATACAGGCTGGGGGTTAAGGAGATTGAGAGCAGCCCTGCTGAGAAGGACTTGGAGGTGCTGGTGGATGAAAAGCTGGACATGAGCCAACAATGTTCACTCGCAGCCCAGAAGGTCAACCGTACCCTGGTCTGCATCCCCAGCAACGTGGCCATCAGGGCAAGGGAGGTGATTGTGCTCCTCTGCTCCACTCTGGTGAGACCCCCTGGGAGTCCTGCGTGCAGCTCTGGAGTCCTCAGCACAGGAAAGTCCTGGACCTGTTGGAGTGAGGCCAGAGGAGGCCACAAAAGTGGTCAGAGGGCTGCAACACCGCTCCTAGGAGGACCAGCTGAGAGAGTTGGAGCTGTTCAGCCTGGAGAAGAGAAGGCTTTTGGGGAGAGCTTATTTGTGGCCTTTCAGTACTTACAGCAGGCTTATAAGCTAGAGACAGACTTTTTAGTAGGGTGTGTAACAATAGGACGAGGGGTAATGAATGGTTTTAAACTAAAAGAGGGAAGATTTAGACTAGATATAAGGAGAAGATTTTTACAATGAGGGCCGTGAAACACTGGAACGGGTTGCCCAGAGAGGTGATAGATGCCCCCTCCCCGGAAACATTCAAGGTCAGTTTGCACGGGACTCTGAGAAACCTGATCTGGTTGAAGATGAACCTGCTCATTGCAGGGGGGTTGTACAAGACGGCCTTTAAAGGTGCCTCCCAACCCAAACTATTCTATGATTCTATGATTAAGAATATTTCGACCTGTTTGCAAATGGCATGACTTTCCAGATAACTATAAGAGCAGAGATTGTGGTTAAGGTCTTATCTATGTCACGAAAACAAAGAAACGCCAGCTGACTCCTTATGAAGCAACCTTCAAATTGATATCTGAGTGAGTTTCTTGTGAATTATGCCTAGAACTAGGATCAGTCAGGTGTTTCACAGTACTATTTCCAGATTTCTTGCAATACTGTTGTACTCCGCTGCACCTTGTGATAGTTGCTCATTGAGGGGTTTCAGTGCATTGCCCCTTGCTGCGTTGCAGTCATGCCCTGAAGTGGCCACTGATGCTGGGTGACACTATAGGGTTACGTTGTTTGCCTCAGTTTTCACGGTGACAATCTGACCTGGTAAGCCAGGTTATTCATAGGCTTGTGACAACTAGAAAATGTATTTTCATTAAGAGCCCTGCTCAGAGACGCCTTGTATGTCTTAAAAGATTTCATTTAGCCAAGGCACTTAACTTCAGCTGCTCTGAAGTTTTTACTCTTAAAGAGCTAGTGTTATTCTAATATTGTCATATGGATTCTGCAAGCATTTCACTGCTCCTAAAAGACCCATATTGAGTATTTTCCCATATTTCAGCGGATTTTAATATTTATTGCTTTCTTTTAAAAGTATTTTTATTTCCATTTTTCCACACTATATAGATGCTGCAACGATACAAACAAGAATGTTTTCTTGTCTTTAACATCGTCACAGTTTTAAGATTTTAGGTATCCCTTCTGATGTGCATCAACAAACTTCTCACAGTGATCTAGCAATCACAGCTTTTCTTTAAACCACAGAGGTATGTGAATAGGAGGGCTGATAGATACATCATCACAAACCCCAGCAATATAGCCAGATGGACTGGTTTCACTGGTTTCTACAGCACAATTCCTAGCCCACAACACTGACTGTGGACAGTCTACCCCACTAAAAAGGCAGTGACAGAACAGGGTGGAAAGTAACCCCATCACACCTCACCTAGTGTTTCCAGTCCTGTATATCTCTGTCAGTGCTTAGACATTCTTGATATTTTAACTGTTTGCCTGGAAGTTCCCTCTGTGGTTATCTTCTCTCATGGGAAATCTTCAGAAGAGCTTGTCCTTGGGTAGCAGATGCTTCCGTTCCACCCTGAGCATCACAGTCACAGAGGCATAGGTGGATAATCATTTACCTTCCGGAGGCAGAAGCAGTGGTAGACATAGTGATATTTTGCACATCAAAGGGATTAAAGCACTTAACAAAGGATTAGAAACCTGATTCTAGACCCTCCTGAGCCTACTATCTCCCAAATCCAACCAAATGTACCAGCCACAGCCATACAAGAGGAGGAAATCCTGATTTCTCTAGGCATTTCAGATTGCCTTTCTTAGTGATTTATTTGGCTTCTCCCAGATGGTTGCCCCATGACTGTTGACATTACTGTCCCCTGCCCTTTGCTGAAGGTCATAAAAATGGAACATAGCATTATACTCAAAATCTTGTTATGGACAAAAAGGAAGACACTATATATAAAGAGATAAGAATTTACTGTTAGTGGAATTAATGTTTAAACAGTCACATAGTCCAAATTACCTAATTAATACAACAAAACCCATAATAAAAACTCTTCCAGGATTTGCTCATTTCATTTGAAGTGCTTGTTCACCCAGTATTCCTCTTGTTCCTAGGGCTGAGAGTAACAGTCTTCCTTAAATAGTAAGAGGGGAACTACAAGAAGTTGTGAGCAACCTGAGATCCTTGCTGGGAGTATGATGTTCACAGTTGTGGGAGTTTCTTCCTTTTCTGTCCCGTGGTATACTTGGAGCTGTATTTATATGTTTTCTTATCACACTCTGCCTCCTTTTCACTCGTTCCCTGCTGAAGTCTGAGCGTTGCCTCCCCAGCCTCAATTGACATCAAGGGCTGTTACCTGCAAGGCAGTGCTGCCCCAGGTTTCACAGCCCTTTACTGTTCATGATGTTCACAGAGATTCAGCTCACACAAAGGTGAGGCAATAGTCACTTGGCCACTTGGCAATCGTGAAAGCAATCTGAAACCACGTCAAGACAAACCCACACTTGTCCTGACACCCTGCACTGTCAATTCAGTCCCACACCTTTGGCCTTTTACCAGTAATGGAAAATTCATTTTTTCAGAGCTACAGCAGCAAACATTCTGACCTTCTTCCCTTCCCTTTCCTCCTCGCTTTTCTACCTAAAAGATAACCTCATTTATTAAGTGCAGTTGCTTCCAAACATGTTTATCAGTTATAGATACAAGATCCATTTATGCTATGTTGCTTCTCCTCATGATTCGTAATTTACAGAAATTTGGAGAAGACAGCAGGAAGTCTAGCAGGGAAGCGTTGTGTCAAGGAAACAAATCACGTATTTTTGAGAAAAAAAACACAAAGCTTTGTCAGATCTTCTTTTCTTCCTTCAACTGGGCAGATGTGGCAGAGAAGTGAGCAGACAATTTTAATTACTGCTCTGCTGAAAATTTTCTTCCTAGTTGGCATTCTAAGCTTGACAAAAAAAATTGCTACAGGAACTTGATCATCTATACTGTGTTGTAGGTCAGTTCTGTATCTTTACAACAGTCCTCTCTGTCTTAAATCTTTAAATCTGAAAATGTATCTAATGCGGTATTGTCTGTCTTTTCTTCTGTTGAGATTGCTGATGAAAAGGAGTATAGAAGCAATCTCTTGTGCAGCATAGCATTTTGATAATGCATTACCAGATTTCTCTTTTTATGGAGCGTAGATCAGAATGACACCTTCAAGTAGGTTACAAAGACCTTTCCACAATATGGTAAGTTCTGGGTAATGTAAATAGAATTGCACTTTTATACAAAATTAATTAAAAAAAAAATCTCATTCCAGTATTCATCTGCATTCTTTTTAAAGACAGCAATTTGTGCAACATTTTGATACATAAAACTCTCTAATTCTGTAAGTCTAGGAATACGTATCTCTCTGGAGTTATCTGCAACTACTATCTAGTCTCATAAAAATGGTTCTATTAAGAGAAAAATGATGTTCACAAAAATCAGTTGTGTTCCCTTCAAAATAACACAGTCTTGAGGAAACCTAAATTTATAGTCAGAACAGAAGAATAATTGTTTGTAATCTAAATGACTGGTTTAGGGATCTGTTCATTTTTTGAAAACTAACTGGAATTCATAAATTCAGTTTGCTCCACAAGTCCTTGATATTTTAACATTAGAAATTGCAGAAGAGCTCAGATAAATGTTAATATTGTATGAGATATCAAGGTTCTCATCAAATTAAACAGTGTTCTTAGAACAATTAACTAGCTAGCTAGCTATTCTAACTAGGAAGCTAGCTAGCTTGTTATTACCACAAAAATGTCCACTAAACGTGACAGAAAGAGCTATAATTGACCACACTCATATCTTAAAAATATTAACCACACTTAGAAGAAAGCCTAACAAACCAAAAATTCGTACTGAAAAATCAAAAAAACTCCAGTCTTCCTAAATGAGACATTTGTCAGCTGTTGCCACTTTTCTCTGCTTAATTTAGCATGAATTGTTATTTCAGGATGTCATGATTGCTGTAGAGTGGTTTATTATTTAAATTACTATGGTGTTTGAACGAAATACTCAAAAACTGGAGACCGTATATTCACTGGGTGCATACGTGGTGTCAGATGTTTGTGAATCACAAGTAAGCAACAGAGACTGACACTGACTTGTGAACAGATTGCGAATCGCTGAATGAACTGCTGAATATCTTCAAAACCCAAATGAAGATCTTACTTGTCAAATTTCTGCAATATTCCTTGTAATGACCCAGAAAATATACCATCAAGGGTTTTTTTAGTGCCTAAAAGTGTGGCTTCAGGACAAAGATGGGGGAAAGAACTCTGACACTCCCCTGGAAAACAACCACAGGAGCTGGAACCTGCAACCAATATTTCTTGTTCCTGTTGATTTATATTCATAAAGTTCAACAGTGAAAAGGTTTACACATAAATGAACAATTGTTAATACTCCAGGAAAATTTGGAAGTTACCTTGGCTTTGGACAGTGAAAGATTAAACATGCAAACTTATGCTATTTCAAAATTGTAATATATTTAGGGTTTTTTTTATTCTTCTGTTGCATTGTAGAGACAAATTTACATTCTATTTGTCTTTCCTTCAGTGGAACTGGCTAATCATCCTTCCCCCAAGAAATAAATGACTTAGCCTTTTGATCACTATTTAAAGAATTCATCCAGTAAGCCACATTTTAGGATTTTATGTACACAGTATCGCTATTTATACCCCAGAACACCTCTAGTCAACTTCTCATGAGGATACACTATACTTAGAGCTACCTCAGACCCCAGGAACAAGGGTAATATTCCATTGCATGGTCACTGCAGAGCTGTTTCCCTGCACACCATCTTCTCCAGTATGCTTGAGTCCTGAAACTGAGCAAGCTTTCCAGACTGAACCACCCTACTCTTCAGTTTTTTGTGGGTCTCTTCACTAAATGGTGCAGGCAAAACAGAGCTGGATGCCCTGGCTGCAAGGCCCTTCTACCTACAACTGAGCCAAGTGGCTTGCTGAGTTCTGCTGCTCACAGCTACGAAATGCATTTGGAATTGAAATGCTGTGGCTGCCTCTGAGACAGGCATAGAACTTCAGGCACTTCTTTTAGAGAAGAAATCTTCTTCTCCCTTGCACTAGGCAAACATTTTTTTAAACTCTAAGCCATTGTCTACTTGTGCCATGCCTAAAACTGACCCTCCCCTCAGTAGTCAGCATCTCCAAAAGAATAATATTTATTCTAAATTCTGAACTGGGAGCTCTGAAAGTCGGTGCTATGTGGTTAGTTACACGTTTACTTGTGCATGAAAGAGCTCCTTATGCTTCTCAAAACTGCCTCTTTTGAAATATACTCGAATAATAGCACCAGATGTGGGAAATTTTTAATATGCTTGACCATTGGCTATCACCAGAAGCAAATAACACACAGATGATCTCATACGTAGAAAAAGAAATAAGCTGTCTGACATAATTTCTCACATGTACATGTGTACACAAAAAAATGTACACATTTTTAAAAGACAACTTACTTCATACCTGTTATTTATACTGAATCTAAAATGATGGCCAATATATCTGAAATCAGCCTCTACCTCTAAACATCAGATGATTAGCTTCCAGTTTGCTGAAGGAATACCTCATAACAAACACTTCAGTGAACACCTCACTATTCAGAATGATTTTTAAGCATAGGAATTTTAGGTCATCTCAAGATCTCCTGGCCTTTACCTCTAAGTTGTCTCTCCCAGACAGAAAAAAATATTTACTGAATTCATCTTTCTAAAAGAAAAAAAGAAAAATCAGTAAAATATCTATCTAAATAAAACTGAAAATTAAATTTGACAAATATCTGAAACATTTTGATCTTTTAGAACCCCTGAGACCACTTATTAGACATTAACTGGTATATTATAAAATATTTTGCAGGCTAAAAAATATATGAATTCCTTTATAAAATACATTATTCATATTATACGTTTATACCCTGACCATGATTTATTAAGCTCTATCACCACATGCTGAAATCTGTAGAATGGTTAGCCCAATCCTGATTTTCTATTTTCTTTTAAAATGGAATGAGCTAAAAAAAAAAAAAGCTAATTTCAATCTGATGACATATTGCATTTAAATATAAATAAATTTATTGCTTTGCCTGTCCAAGACTTCAATTTAGAAAAAGGAAATAACGAAATATATAAAGAATAAAGTAACACAGAATTAATATCACAATGCTGAATTCATAACACTAAGATCATCACTAAAAGGGAAATATTATTCTGTGGATGCCAAACTCTGTTCATTATGACCGTGAACTAAAATTGTTACATTTCCATTAAAAGAAATCTCCTCTCTAGTCCTCAAAAGCACTCTGTGCGGCAGGGCCAGCACGACAGACCATAACAAAACCCCAGGACCTGCAATTTGTCCACCAAGTCACCAGCCAGAGAGAAGTCTCCTCCATGATTGCACCTGTTTGATGACCACCCTCTCTCAAATGCTGGAGAGCACAAATCTAGCTTGGTCATCAGTGTAGTTAGTATTTCATGAGTCCAGCGTCCCACACACAAGCCCCAAACGACAAAATGTTGATGCGTGACTGACATTGTGCACCTTTACTGTAACGTGAATGGTAATTCCTACCTCATACATGACAAGTATCAAAGCAAGGCTAATTGCATTCAAACGTACAAACAAAAAGTATGTATCCTAGTAGTTCAGGTGTTACTAGTTTTATTCAAATTTACATAAAATGTATTTTATCTCCAGTGGGCTGGATATTGCTTCTCTCTTTGCAGGACTTCAGCTAGCTGAATTAAGCAAAGAGACTCTATTTTGTGCATATATTGCTTTGTTGCTGAACAAACCACCTGATATCTGCAAAGAATTACAGAAACTGCCTTTATCTTATCTAAATGCAGATGGACACAAAGCAGGTGTCTATACCTCAGTCAGCTATTTAGATTTCTACTACAGCGAATGGAGACCTAGACCTCACTTTAGTGGCCTAAAACAGATGTCAGCAGAGGACCATCAATGTTAAACCAGTGCCATGCAACACGCCTTGAGACATCTGCTTGGTGGCAGATGATACAACCTGCAAGCCTCTGAACCAGCCTAGAAGCTAGGCAAAATGCCCACAGGCACCTCAACTCGTACAAGATGTCACTGTTCAGGCAACTGAACCAAGTCCCTGGTCGATACAGTCAATAAAATTTAGAGCACTATCCATCTCGCCAAGTATAGGTGTCTGCTTGAGGAAGAGACCGCCTGATGAATTCCATACTGGGTGCACTGAAAAGCCTCTCCCCTGACTGCAAAGGGAACGGAAGGGGCCTCTTGCAGACACCGTCACTGCACAGCTGAGCTCACCCAGGGTTCTCCCTCACTTGAAAAATACATGTACATTTATGAAAGACAGTACCTATGACAACGACAAAATGAAATGCTAGCCCATTCACCATTGCAAACAACACAACTGGTTTTATCCTAAAAAAAAAAAAAAAAGTAGTTATAAATATCTCTATGCCTTTTCTTACCGTTTTAGCCAAATTATACATCTGTTTTATACACAAAGATCATTCATATGGTTTATTTGCCAGTTACTGCCTCCTTTGAAAATCTTCGATTTCATCTATACTGAATCCTTAGATTCTCTTCCTGATATTTAAACTCATCACCAGGGCTTTTCTTTCTCACAAGATAAAGTACTGTTGGTGTCTAGGCAACACGTTTTGGGAATTATCACCTCCCTACCTCACGACTTCTACACAGCATTACAGTATCCGTTATTTTAGGTTTCCTGTCCTCTGATGACTAACATATAGGCCCAACTGATTTTCTTGAAAGCAGTATATAATTCTGAAAGAATATTAAAAAAATCATGATGATTAAACAGCAAAAAGAAAATAAATTTAATTTATAGGAAAGAAGTTGGAAATTGTTTATCTAAGTCAATATGTCATGCAAACAAAACAAAAAGGCAAATTTCAAGTTACAAATGGATCACATTTTTTATTACTATTTTATTGTTACTTTTTGAAATACTATTATTTCTTTTGAAATAAGCACTCGGAGGCTATGATAATACAGTAACACAGGGCTTTCATTAGCAAACTGGTATACAGGAGGGAATTGTTATTTTTAAGGCATAAGCTCGTTCTACCAGCCTTATAAAATCCAGAAAAAATGAATTTTAGGTTAAATATCTCAGCACTAATAACAGGAGAACAAAGCTTGAGAGGCAGGAACAAAGGTAGGAATGCAGGAAGGATAATATATTAGAAATTTTTTTTTTTTAAAATGAGTTCTGTGGCAAGTTGGAGTATCATGAGCTATTTTAAATGTAACTGTTAGCCCTTTGTCCCCTTCATCTTTTACATAATGTCCTCTCAGATCTGAAGGTTACCTAGTCGTTTCAACTGAAAAGCAGAAATTCCTATATATTTGTGTTTTATACCAACACTGGAAAAGGTTTTATTTTCACTGTGACATATAACATAACAAAACTTTGAAACCATAAGAATGCAAACAAAATAATACAGACTCATGATTCTCAAGGTATGTCACCTACTCATACACCATCCTAATACACACCCTCCTACACAAGTTCTGTTTTGAAATTAAATACTTTATTCCTTAATTGACACAGCTCTCCTGTATGGTATTTTATATATTTTTCATTATCTTATTTTGTTTGCTTTTCACAACAGGATGAACCCTGCTCTTTCTCTACAACATGCTTACATGTCCTTACTGTTAGGGAAAATGTGTACTGCTAAATTATGAACAAAAGAAAGTGCAGTTTTACGGTTAGTTTTTAAAAAACTAGAGAGTACTACTTCTATAATTTATAACATGTAAACTGCCATAAATTAATACCTGAGCATTAGATTGCTTGATTAGGGCCAACTATTACACCAAGTATTTTCTGAAGTTACTTCTCTGAAGCCAAAAGGATAAGGCTATACACGGATCCCAGTTAGGAATCAAAATTTTGCCTTTTCCGCTGGTCATCTGTTCTGAATTCCTACCTGTGGGTAAATTCGAAAGTGGTTTTCAGCAAGCAGAGTACAGCAGCAACCTCTTTAAGCTTCTTCTAAGTGTTAATTGACATAGAAATACAGCTGGCTTGAACTATTTACAGGGTGGACCAAGTCCAACATCTGATTGTTTTCTCCATTCCACATGACAAATGCCATAAACTGCATTTCTGTTATTTTTCACTTCCACCGATAAGCCATTTTTTTTGTAATTTGTAAAATTAAGGAGTCATGCTGAAGAAACTCTCTGAACAAATGGGATGGCTGTGGTTGACTGTGCTCTGCCTCAAAAAAAGAGAAATATATGGTTATCTTTATTGCTGAGACAAAAAAATGTATCTGGCTGTTACCTAATGCCCGTTTATCCAATTTCTTACAAAGAAGTAAAGATCATGTTCCAAGAAATAAAGAAAATGAGGACCTGACAGGATGCATTAGAACTGTCCTCCATGCTGCCAGAACAATGGAGCCGTGCCTTGAATGATGAGTGCTTTAGTTTGCAAAGGATAAATCCATTGATCACTTGGAACATGATTTAATAAGTTTTCAGAGCCTGATAATACTACAATGCAGAAATGTCACATCAAGTTACTGTTATGCAGTATAGGGAAGTTTAACATTTTGCTTAGACCATCAGCTTTTAGTAAAAAAATACTTTGGCAAAGTAGAAGTTAGGAGATTTTTAAGAAAGCTACTACTAGTTCTAAAGAGAATCTTTTGGAGGACCTCTGATTTTTTTGTTAAAAAATATTATGAGGGAAGCTTGAGGGAAAACAATCGAACAAACAAAACCAAAAAAACCCAGGTGAAGACTACAGAAGACTATGCAAAAGCTATTGTGGAAATATTGTCAGTACAGTAGTATAAACAACTAATAAGCTAGAGTTGACAGCACTTCTATTCTAAAGGAATACGCAAAATTACAACTGAAATTTTTAAGTGAAACCATAAAAATATTTAACTCACCTTCAAAATACTCAAAAATCTAACCACATCTTCCATAATTAATACTCATGGGTTTTAAAAGGCTAGAAATTTGTTCTTTGGTTGGGATGTTTTATTTTTTTATATTTTGTGTTTTATAATAATTTTGCAAATTTCTACTGAAGTTTACAGAGTATGCCTAGGAAGCCCAACTTGTATTCCATTGTACCTCAGTCACTAATAGCCTTTCCTTTCTTTTTTTACTCTGAACCAAGATCCCCACTCATTTCTGTTCATGCAATCACATGAGCTTCAGCAGCTACGCATTCATTAAGATATAGTTCAGACTGGAATCTTCATCTGTCTTCCTTTCAGTAGGGTCTACAAACAAACCAGCGCTGGCCAAAGGTAAAGACTGTAGCTATGTAAGCTTAGACTCTACAAGGTAGCCAACTGCACTCGCAAGTTCCCCTGATCTCCTTTGTAGTCAGTGGTAAAAACAAGTACTTTAAAGGCTAAATTTAATCTTGTCCATGACAGATGTTTACTCCAAGATGAGGCAAAATACTAAAAGTTCTTTTTTTTTTTTTTTTTTTTTTCCCC
>Ga0065711_1038480_pt1 | contig 18717 bp, 3 predicted proteins | sample Hoacrofraction12_FD_59098 | JGI IMG/M metagenome (GOLD analysis project Ga0065711, IMG submission 59098) | Hoatzin crop microbial communities from Cojedes, Venezuela - Epithelial fraction 12 v2 (version 2) | ecosystem: Host-associated > Birds > Digestive system > Esophagus > Crop | place...
TGGGCCTGCGTGAACCGCATGAAGTTCAACAAGGCCAAGTGCAAGGTCCTGCACGTGGGTCGGGGCAATCCCAAACACAAGTACAGGCTGGGCGGAGAGTGGCTCAAGAGCAGCCCTGAGGAGAAGGTCTTGGGGTGCTGGTGGATGAGAAGCTCAGCATGACCCGGCAATGTACGCTTGCAGCCCAGAAAGCCAACCGTGTCCTGGGCTGCATCAAGAGAAGCGTAGCCAGCAGGCTGAGGGAGGTGCTTCTGCCCCTTTACTTCGCTCTGGTGAGAGGCCACCTGGAGTCCTGCACCCAGCTGTGGAGCCCCCAACATAAGAAGGACATGGATGTGCTGGAGCTGGTCCAGAGGAGGACCACAAAGATGATCAGAGGGCTGGAGTACCTCTCCTACGAGGACAGGCTGAGGGAGTTGAGGCTGTTCAGCCTGGAGAAGAGAAGTCTTCAGAGTGACCTTATAGCAGCCTTCCAGCACCTGAAGGGGGCCACGGGAAGGATGGAGAGGGACTTTTCACAAGGGTGTGTAGTGATAGGACAAGGGGGAATGGCTGTAAAATAAAAGAGGGCAGATTTAGATTAGATATCAGGAAGAAATTCTTCACCATGAGGGTGGTGAAACACTGGAACAGGTTGCCCAGAGAAGCTGTGGATTCCCCCTCCCTGGAAGTGTTCAAGGCGAGGCTGGATGGAGCTCTGAGCAACCTGGTCTGGTGGAAGATGTCCTTGCTGAAGGCAGGGGTGTTGGAACCAGATGATCTTTAAGGTCCCTTCCAACCCTTACCGTTCTAAGATTCTATGATTAGTTTTAAAAAAGGGGCAGAACTTATGTTCACATGCTCAACTAAACTGAGCTGACCTCAAGTATATGATTACAAGCATAATTGAGATGTGGATCATTATTGGGCAGCAATATCTTCTTAAGGCACTCCTAAACAATATCCCTCCCTCCTTATGCTTCCCCACCTTCTGTTGATAGCTACTTGTTCCTGTTTGTGTATCTAAGCTTGCCACTCCCTGGATGGAGACACTGCAGCACATCCCTGGCAGAGGAGAGAAGTGCTAAAAGGTCGCCCTTGAAAAGTAAGCACCACAAAGCAAGCAAGACAACCAGTAAGTGACAGGAGCAACATGCAGAGTGAAAAAGTGTTTCCAAGATAAAATCTACAGAGCATGGACTGTTTTGTAAAGATTAAAGGCCTAATGAATTCATAAATCTGATGACTTCAGAAATCATTTGATAAAATTTCTGTTGTTTCTTCTGATTTATGAAAGAGCTCTGACGAAGGGAAGTCTCACTTTCTGTATGATAGCGATTTAACATTGAGAGTTTACCTTGATGTTTCCTCATATCTGCATACCTGAGAGGTATGCAGGAAATTTTTTAACCAGGGCCTTCTAGAAGCTTCATTTTTACTTCAAGCTTCTGATAACCTTTCTTAGAACATGAGCATATGATCATATGTTGTCTTATTTAAACAAAACACTTCCTCAGAAACATAAACAGGGAGTGAGGAAATGTCTCTTGGCAAACACACTTATATTAGTTCTTTGTGGGAAACATTCATTCATTTGCTCTTAGCAAATAAATGAAAAACTACTCCTTTCCTGCAAAGACATCTGTCTCTACCTCATACCCATGCAGTTGCATGATTCCAGTGGAAGCAGTCTGAACAATGATAAGGCTGTGCGCAGGGATTCCTTCCAGGAGTAAGTCACTTAGCAGTTTTAAATTGTTTCCTGTGTGTGCCAGAAGTACTGTGAGTGGGATAGGAGTACAGAATATGATCTGACACATTCTGGAAACAACAGAAAAAAGGTCTACATACATACAGCTGGTTTACAGAGTGTTTGGTAGTATTAATTCTTGGGGGAGAAAAACCATTCAAACTTTCCCTTCTGGAGTATTCCCAGTGTGAGGAATTACAGTATTGCTTTTGCTTTAAAACACATTCATAGGTATACGCCTCGTATAGCTGATAATGACTAATGACAACAATGCTTCTGTGTGTGTGATTGTTTTTTAGCAATATACTGAAAAATCCTAAACTAGTGCACTGTTTGAATGCTGAGAGCTATGAAGTGTTTGAGTGGTATTGTCAAAATAGCCTCAGTAGGTTCTTAGCAGTTCTGCAGAACTGGAATGTGAAAGCAGATCTTGCTTCCTTTAATGGCCTCAAGTGCCCTCTGGCTACCTCCTTGCTATCAGAGGGTAGTTTAATGGTGTTGAGATAGCTATGACTGACATCAATATCTTTGAAATAGCATTGAGATAATATTGAATTACACAGAACTCTTTTAAAAACTATTAAAACAAAACAGTATAGTTTTCTTCTGAAGTTAAGTAACAAGCTATTGTTACTATTCACAGCCTTTCACCCATATTTTGCACTGGCCTTTTTATGTGATGTAAACTGAAGAAGAAGCCAAACCTGGCTTCCAGAATTTATAGGTTTTTTATTTCCTCTGGACATGATGTTTTGAACTGAAAATCAACAGGTAATGGCAGCAACTGGGGAAAAGAATACTTTGATTACTTTTGATACTGTAGTAGCACCTATAATGTTAGTACAGAGCACACCACAAACATATATTTCTATATACTTTTCTGTTCTGGTAGTACTTAAAGTCTAATTTGGAATACAGCTTTATTGTCAGCCGAATAAATGGATAACATTAGGAAAGTGTACCTGGTGCAGTCCCCAGGCTGAAATTAGGACGGGTTGTCTGAAGAGTCTGTCAGTGTTGAGTATAAACTGCCAGCTGTCATGTCCTGATCTGCTTGCTTCATGCAACCACCTTTAGACAGATTCAAAGAGGTTCAATTAAAAAGTAACCTTTCTCCATTTCCAGAGGATGACACAGTTCAATCTCTGGATTGTTTTGTCACAAGTGGATCTTAATTGCTGCTGTAGTCAATTTTCTCTATATATAACTTATCACAATGCCTCTAATGCTTTTATGATAGTCATCATAATTGCTGGAGATATCTTCAGAAGAAGTCATTCACATTCCTCTGAGCTGGAAACATTCCAGAGTTCGCATTGTTTTGCTATGAGAATAGCTGTAAAAAGTGTTATCTGCTGAAAACATTTCCTTCTCTGTTTGAACTTTAAAATTGTTATCTGATTAGCTTGCTGTAAATTGCAAAGGTAAATGCGATGCAATGTGCATAGCACTCTGATCTTTAGTGGTCATTAGAATTACAAATGCAATGTCGGCTCCTGAGCCTGCTGCAGAACTGAGAAATAACTACTTGCTATTCTGCTTTGCTGATATCCTACATCGGTATGAAACCGGGCTGACACACATGAGGAGAGGCTTAAATTGTCAGGCCTGTGGTTCACAAACAGCTGTCTTTCCATGAAAATTCACTACTGCTAAAAATAAATGGAGCAGTTTTCTTCTTGAATTTGCCTCACTGGTAGGAATCCTATCAGTTGATATTGCCTCATACTAAGCTTGTAAATGTCTCTTAAAGGGCTTAGAAAGAGTGAATGATCTGGCTAAGAGATATGTGGCTGGCTTAGCTACATATTTCATGACCCAATTCTCAGTCTGGCCCTGACCTTTTGCAGGAGGGTTTAAATGCCCTTCACATTCCAGCTGTTTCAGCTTACTAATTATGTCACAGTGCTGACTCTTATTTTTCACTTACCTTTTATGCTTGCGCACATGGAAGTCATATTGTGTTGTTCATTTGAAGAGAGCTCACACAAGGCTGTGCATGGCTTCATTACTTACACCTATTCAAGAGGAATTTTCCAGAGGGGAGCACCAAGCACTTTACTGGGAAGGCTCTGCAAAATGTCAGTTTTGAACGATATTAACTTTTGGATTACTGAGTCCATGTGCTTCCAAGTAGCTGTTTTTCCTTCAGTTGAAAAGGAAGTGCTGAAGGGAATACACCGCTGCAGACCCTGGCCAAGCAGCTTGAATCATTCGTTTCAGAAGTGCCTGTCATGTCCTTATTGCATCAAGAGAGCAGCTGTGCCTCCAGCCTTTTGCTCTGTGCAGACAAACTCCAATGGCAAATTAATTCATGCTCCTATAGCTCATCTCATTCTTTCTCCTTTATTACCCCTGCCTTGTGTAAACTAAAAACCCATAATCCTCTAAAGACTTTGCAGTCTTACGCAACATGAGTGATTTGGATGTCACGAACAGAAGATTACAATAATCTGAGAGTGAACAAGCAGGAAAACATATTGACAAGACATCTTGACATAGCTATTTCTGTCAATACAATTTGTGACACTGGGAACAGAAAAAAGTGTTTAACAAGGGCAGAATTTTCATTTAAAAGTGGTTCTGGGAAAATTTCTTTGACCAAAACACAAAATTATACATAAAAAGAACTAAAAAGGAAAAAAGCTATTAAGAGAGAAGCATTCAAGTGTTGAGAAAAGTGGAGGATTGAGATTGAAATCTTAATGCATTTCCTGGTGCATTAAAGTACTTTTTTTAACAGTTTTCAATTACATGATCATACAAATTTTTCTCCTCATGGGAACTCTGCCTCAGTAAGAGCAAAGGATAGACTGTTTTTTTCTAAATGAGAAACTACTTCGTATTTTGTTTTATTGTTCAGTGAGTGACTCAATATCCTACTCTGTGCACATTATTCAAACATTTCTCCAAAGACTGAATATTAATTTTCTCATGAGTATTCAATCATATTTATCACTATCATATATGAATATTTCTCAAAATGAGGAATTAATCTTTGAAATGTTTCAACAAAGGGAGAATGATTATATTATTTCTATTGCATAAATTTGTTGGTCTTCGTATCACAACGTTAAATAAGGGTCAAACATTTTCGCTAATTTAGGGATCCTCATTAAACAGTCTAGGGCTTGTTTTTTTTCAGACAAATTAGCATTATTAAACACTTAAAATATCAACATACAGCTCAGTGAAACTCAGGAAGGAGGTGTTAATGCTCAGTATTTCTACAAAACTGTCATAGGGATATTACGGTGGGTACTTGAAAAATAGAAAGTATCAAATTAGTCTTGATACTTGGCACTTAATACTTCGAGGCTTGTACAGTAGCAGGTTTGTTGGAGGCCTGGGTTCCCCAGGATTCTCCTAATTTAATTGAAAACTGTCTCAGATCTTCCGCTTAAATTGTATTTTATTTACCAGACAATGAAGTAAGCAGTTTCTTCAATGAACAAAGCTGCAGGTCCTTTCACTTCTCACTCTTCAACCCTGATTCACCTCCACAGCCATCCTGAACACTGAATGAGGCCAAAAAATAATGACTGTGATATAATTAAAGACTGTCAGTATCTGCATGCACACTAAAGAGATTAATTTAGGTTGCTTAGAAAACATAATTTTGGTGTTTCTTAATCTTAGTTTACAATCTTTTGAAATAAAGTAATTATACTTGGCTATGTTTTGAAATAGCAGTCGAACATTTCAAGTTAGAAAAAAACACAGACATGCCAATCCCCAAAGCATTTTCTATCCATCAAAAAATCTACTTGATGACAAAATATTGATGGTCACTTGTATCCTTTGTATGGCTGAAATCACTAAATTTGGGAATCTGACTTCTGGCATATGAACTTCTCTCTGATAGCAATAGTAAGTGGTCATCCTCTATAGGATGTTTGGTGGAAACAGAAGGTTCAGCAGAAACTGTCTTCTTGGCTTCCATTCCCTGACCCAGACATTTTGAGTTTCACCTGTTCTTTGAGTTTTTCCTGTTGTTTCCAGTCTATTGTGTTCTAAGATCCAATTTTCCTTTCTTTCTTTAGTCTCACTATCCTTTCCAGCCACCCAAAACTCATTGAGTGTGAACTCCTCAATGAGGAAAAATACTAGGAGTTCTAAAATTCCAATTAGGCTGCTAACATGTTCATTCAGAAAAATAGTATTTGGAATGTTTTCTATTTTCTCTTATATCATGTAGTCCCAGTCATATGCATTGGTATCTTTATTCACCTTGCCTGCAAAAGGATCTTTTAAAACTTTATAAGTTCCCTAGGTTTCTTTAGTTTTCTCTAGAGTTAACAGTCCTCCCTTCATCCTGTTGCTGTCATATAGACAGCATTTATGCTGCATGGATAAGAAATCTGATTCCAGTTCTCACTGTATTTTTCTTGGCTTATTAATTGCTTGTATATGTTGAAGCATTCAATAACAGCTGTTATCTGCTCCAGTTTACAAATTTCCTGCAAAGGATTTGAGAAGTGAAACACGAATATTGTCAATATAATTCTAGACCTTTCCTAACCCTGTGGATACATCAGGCAGAGTCCAGTAACCATAGTATATGATATTTCAACAACTGATAATAGAAATAACACTAATTTAAAAACAGTGTTTCTGAAAGCAGAAGGATGATTTATGGTCATGACATTATGTTTTTGGACTCACTGAAGTGCACAGAGTTTAGAACAAAATCAGGTGTTCTACAGACAACAAAAGCTCCATGGCCATTCAGATTCTATATTGGCACATTCTGTAGAAGAACTGTATTTTATTAATCAGAAAGGAGATCTTCAAGGGAATAGAATTCCCTGAAACGACATGGGCATATTGTTAAACTGATATATAAATAATCATCCCCCCTTATGCTTCCATCCCCTTTTCTCTATTTGTTGGATAGTACACACTTGTTCTATCTTGTCAGGTGAGGCTATTGAAAGAAGACTAAAGTTGAACTTCTAAGACCATGACGTGACATCTGTTTTGTTTCCGGTCTCTATAGTTCTTCCTGTGCTCTTTCATTGTTTGTGAAGAAAATACAAGCAAGATCCAACACGTCAGAAAAAAAAGGAAGATATGACTCAAGACTTTGTTAATGTTGACTGAGACAAATTTTGAACTTCCAGGAAGCTCAGAAAGTATCTGGAACATTTTATGAGGGAGTTCCCCTGATTTTGAAAGAGTACTCTTCCTTGTTATAAGCAGCATCAGAAGTGAAAAGTTATGAAACTACTCTGGATAGTGTTTCAATATTTTCGATCACATCAGAAGCAGGAAATTCCTCCAGACGTCTCATCAAAGAGGAACAGATAAATATCGAGGCTCACTGAATCATTTGAAGTCCATCCAATACAGCTTTAGATCAAAGATTTTCTTCTATTACTTCTTAAAGTGAAGTGATGTCTGTAGAGAGGATAGGGCATCAAGTGCCTGAGGTCTCATCTCATCTCTATCATGTAGTGCTGAGAATGCTTCTCTGCAGGATAAAGGCAATATCTGCATCACAGAAGTATTGTTATCTGGAGATGAATGTCTACACCTGGCATTCAGTTTCCCTGTCTTTTGCACCCACACTGGAAAACAAAGTCTGTCTGTTATGATGTCTTGCTGTTTTTCTATATAATTTATATGTAATTTCTAAAGCAGCAAATGCCATCTCATTCTGCTGCTTCTTTCCTGGATCAGACACATAATGGTTAACTAAGACACTGTGATTTTTTTGATTTCCTGTGCATTTTGGTCCAGCATATACTAAACAGAATTAAGGATGTACTAGTCTTGACAAACCTACGGTGTAGTAGAGAAGTAATATGTGTTTCTAAACACATACACTGATAGACTCTCTAGACCAACTGAAATGAGGCCATTGAACACAGCAGGTATCAGATCCTATACTCTTGTACACTGACGATCAAATGCACGATAGTTGCTAGGTCAATGTGTGTGCACAGCAGCTATTTGTTCAGGATTTTCTTCTTGGCAGATTTCTGCCTGACCAAAAGCCTAGACAAATTTTGCACTTCCCACCCAGACAAAATTTTGAGGTGGAGAAAGGAAACATATTAGGGGAAAAATGGATTAAAGAAGTCCTATCTATGAGATACTCCCCAGTAACCCTGCTATTGTCACTTTACTAGTCTCGAGACTGAAAGAAATTTATGCAGGAAGCATTTCAGTTTAAACTAATTGCAGTCTTATTTTGGTACTTGCAGTGGCATAAACCAGCATCTTAAAATATGGAGAGACAGCATGCCTCCATACTGTATCAAACAGAAAGCAATAGACAGGAAAATTCACGGGGGATTCGGAGCCTTAAGAGAACACAGAAAATAGAGCCTGATGAAAGAATGCAGTTTCACTGTGTGGTGTACCTTTAAAATTGTAAATGTGTTTCAGGCAGAGAAGAATGCAATGTGTATATAGTCCATGAATTCATCCTGATCTTTTGAATTAATTTGCACCATTAGCAGAGAGGCAGACGTGCTTCTGCAAAAGGGTGGTGATGTGGGACTGCGAATAGTTGCTGCATAACTGTGACTGTGCGGTGTTTTAACATCAGTGCCACAAACCCTGAGCCAGATGTCTTCAAGGTCTCGCCTGTGGCTTGATGACACATCCCCTTTTCACAACAATCGGTGGATTTGTGGTAGCAATGAAAAAGCATTTAAAATGCTTGGAATGTGGTTTAGAAACCCGCCTTGGCATCCTGCTTTTCATTCCTTAGCATAAATGCCTCAACTGCTTTTATTGTTCTGCAACTGCCCATTTATTTTGAAAGAAAGAGCTTGGCCTGCAGTGTTTGCATTCAACAAGACTGGAAACAAGACGTTTTTGATTATGCCGGTGAAAAGTTTCATATGAATAATGCCAACAGCCGGGTCAGACCTTTTGGTTTTGAGTAAGACTTTATTTCAGGCTTGCTGAGACGTTCTTTTTTTAGAGGGAGAGTTTCTGATAAACTGCCAACTTGGAAATATATTACAGAACAGGAATGTCTTTTTGATTTATCTTGCAGTTGTACCACATTCTTTATGTATTTCTAATTTTTTGCCCTTATGACTGTAGTTTAACAGTTTGCATAATGAATTGCCCCACAGCTGATGAAATGGCACAGAACTACGTTCAATAAAATCAAGAGAAGAACAATGTTAATGTGAAACACATTTAGGAACAAATTACTTTGTTTTGGTGGGACAAGACAGAAACATGCTTATAGACTTCTGGATAGACAAGGTATTATTCAGTATGTTTAAAAGATTGATCGATTGATTGATAGATCAGTAGACCAATAGATCGATAGACAGAAGGATGGAAAATCCTTCTGTTACTGCATAATATGTCTAATTTAAAATTGAAGTGTAACATTTTTTACCGTTGAAGAAGCAGCCAATTAGCTTTCTCTCCTCTGAGCCTCACTCTACTTGGCAATTAGTGATTCAGAATTATCTCCTAGATCTTACTAAGAAAGAAAAGAATATAAGGATTGCTGAACCCTATCAAGATGAAAGATGAGCTTGCTTAAAATCAGAAGCAAAAGAAGTTTCATTAAGCAGTTAAACTTTATCAAGAACTTCAGTGGATAATTTCTTCATCACAGAAGAAGTCAGTTTTCATGTCTGAGTATTTGAATTCTGATACACAGAGTGGGATCATCAGCTTTTATGAATTTATTAGCTAATGAAACTCATCTGCTTTTAAATCAGAGGACCAGTATTGAGAGAACCACCCATTAATAATAATTAACTGTTATTAATCATGCTGCATCACTGTGGTGCAGAGCCAATTGGGTTGGCTTTTGAGTAATGGGGACAGTCAGCCTGGTGAAATCTATAGAAGTTCCTGCCACCTAGTGCCAACTCTACCTCTCTTGCAGGGAGAAGTCTTGCTGCTCGTGTAACAGCTATTTAACCTAGCATAATAAAGAAAACCAAAACAAGTATCAGTTCAGGTTACTATACCAGGCTTTGAAATACAAAGTTCAGCTCTTGCTCTGTGTTCAATTAGTCTCTGTAGTAAAGGCGAGAGCTTCTGACGGGAAGGTGCACAGCTGTGAAGGAGTCCAACTGCAGTTCTTCCAGGAATCCTGCTTGTGGCTTAGACACCCCTTAACACCGCCCACCCCCAAATCTTGACTGTTTTTATTTCCTTAGTTGTTGTTATCAGATCAGACCAGAGTAAAGGAATTAAATGACACCAATCCATATGATGTTCTTGGCTTCTCAGTAAAAACCTGTGTCAGAATTATTACTATTACTAGTCTGGTAGTGTCTTTTGATACACTAGCAGGACTTTTGCACTGACTGCATATCTTCCAAAATCTGTAACATTGTTGGAATACATCTCAACAACTTCAGCAAACTCCAGAGACTAATTTCTATGTAGTCTGCTCATTTATTCTTTAAAATGTCAGAACATGCCTACTTTTTTTCTTCGTTACTTCATTCATTTTACACAGGAACTGCACAGTTTTTCACAGTAAATAGTCTGTCTCAAGCCATTTCGATTCACCAACTTGTTCATTTGCTCTGTTCTATGCCTAGGTCATAAGTGATTTTTGTTCACTTTGGGAGGCAGTAGAACTAATAGCTTTAAGATTCCCTCTTTTCATAATACTTGTATTTGTTTTCCTGTAGGCTAAAAATTTCTTTCTGAAAGTACTTTAGTCTTTTTGTCTGTTGATGCAATGGCTGTGATTCTGTGCAGAAGATAATTTTTCAATTAAAAGCTGTTAGACCTATTCCTGAGACTGCAAACAATACTGACTGTGATTTGACTTCAATAATTTATTTCAATTATCCCTTCAAATTAGAAAAATTATGAACTCTTTCCATGAAGAGTATGACCTTTAATAGTAACAACTGATAAAAATAACCCCCTAGCCTCTTTTTTTTTTTTTTTTAAATTGCATTAGAAATATGGACGATATCAGAAACAGACATTGTCATGGTATCACTACACCTATTGCTTCAGCACCCTTGTAATAGGAGTAGAAAAAGAGAAAATTCTGTCTACCTTCCTCCCTTCTTCTGTGCTATCTCTGTTTCGCACCTTTTCAGGGCATCAGCATGGCTCCAAGCACCTCTCCAGGGCATTATTGCACACAGTGGCAGGTAACAATATCTGTAAATATCATACACTGATGGAAAATTTTATATGGACTAAATTAAATTTCTTCGTAAGTGAAACAATTAATGTGAAAGATACCAGGAAACTAAGGACTGAAAGAAGTTGTAGATTGAAGACATTTTACTTACTATAATATTACGCTGTGTAATCTAGAAATCCAATCAGGAACCTTTTTAACTATCTGAAATAGTTAGAAATGTGGGGTAAAATATTACAAGAGAAGTATCTTTATAACAGTGAAATAGTAGTTCCTAGTTTTAACATACCTATGTTCATGCTAAAATCATGAAACATCATGTAATGATCACCCATACCATTCCCATGTGAAATACAAACAGATAGCAGGAAGGCAAAATTACACTACCAGTAGTAAAACCTAACCAAAATATATCTTTTTGTTCCCTCTACCACATTCTACTTTCTAGGCCATGCTATTTTCTTAAAGGAAGATATGATGTGAGAACCTTCAGATTCTGCCTCAAGGACTTTCCTTTACTTTCTAAGTGTGTGCTGCAGATCATTTTTGTCAGCTTATTTGAAACTGCGGTGCCTTACAGATGCCTCAGACTTGTTTACTCATGGTGTATCAAGAAGTGGGAGGCCAAAAAAAAAGTCTCCTTTTCCTTCTGATCAGCTGACAGATACTGACAAACGCTTTTATTTCAAGGATAACAACCTATACTTTGTTGATGAAGAACTGGAATGCTTGCTCTTGGAAATTAAAATCTTCAAAACTGACTCTTCCATTACACAGCAATGAACTGAATTTGAATGTCTCTTAGTCCTCTGCCATTTCAATTTCACTTTGTGTGGTATCGTTAGAGCACTAGCTTTAATATATCACTGTGATTAGTATACCTAAGCTGGCTACAAACTAGAATAACCTTTCTGTAATTTCTGACACTGGGCTTTTCCAGGGAAATCATCAGTGTTGTTGTCTGCTTAGTAACTGTGCTTGTGCCAAATCTTTTTTGTTTTCCTATTCCCAGGCCAGTTTGGAATATTTTACCATAAATACGGTGGAAAACAGTAGTTATCAATAATGAATCTTCCACATATGTGGTTCAATATCTGCTTGATGCCTGATAATACCTTATTTTTTTAACAACATTGCATTCAATTTTATAGAAATACATATCACTTAGAAAGACAAGATCATCGAAGTTGTGTATTAATGCAGCTTTTCTCTGACTCGGAAACACAACATTATTTCAGCAAAGCAATCCAAGAAGATTGATCCAGCCACTACAGCAATTCATCGGAGCTGGGACAGGGTTGTCTCTTTGGAAAATCCTATCCTTCATTTGGTTTTAATTTATAGGTCATATCTCTTGACATAATTTAAAGTGTTAATTTACATAAGTTTTCCTTGAAAATACAGAACTCCTATGTGGAGGCCTAAAGAACCCATGAGAATACGTCTTATTAAAGCTTGAAGTAGCACTGTCCTGACAATGGCTTTATAGGGAATGGCAATTCAAAGCCTGTTGCACCAGCATAACAGAGTTAGATCGTCTTGGTATTTCTCTCCAAATGCTCAAAAAGTAGGAAAAAATCTAATATTCCAGCAAGCAGTGAGAAATTACACTTTGACTTGCTATTAGGTAGAGAAGTACAACAGTACACTTGATATAAAATCCTAGTTAATCTGAAACTGTGATTAATAACAAACTACATAATGATTGATGTGGCTTCCTTTCCTGCCTCATCTTTGTTCAGTACAGACATGCTGTCTACTCCTGCCAGAAATGACTCATTTAACAAGATCACTCTTGTTTACTGCCCCTTGCCAAGGATCTAGTTAGGTTTAGGCTAATTACTTACGTTAATTTTATGTAGATATTCTGGAATCATAACTTCATCACACAGTGACTACAACTCCAAGTCTATCAAGCTGCTGGCCTAAGTTCAGATGTGGAGAGACTTACCCCGGTTGAAGCTGCAAGCATACTTATTGGTTCACTAGTCTACTGGATGCACTGAATTCCAAATGGATTTCATTTACCAGAATTTTTTTCCATGTCTACGAGCAGCTGTCATGATATCAGTTCATAATACTCTTCAAAGTTACAAGTATGTTTACAAATTTTGAATAGTAAAATAAGAAGACAGATAAGATGTAGTTAATGATTCAAAGACTGAAAATAATGCATGGAGAATTTAATCTGACATTTCAATTGCTGGTGAAATCAATGGGTCTTTCTTTGTGACAAGACAGCAGAATTGAAAAAACATGTATTTCAATGCTAAATGTCTAAAGTCTAACATCTTGCTTAGAAGATTTTTAAAAGAAACCTGCTAAACCAGATCTCTTTTATAAGGAGATCTATGAATCATTAATTAACAACTTTGTTTGTCAATACAAAATCAACTGAATGTTGGTTCTAATCACTGTGAAATCCAACAATATAAAATGCTGTCACGTGTAGTATTCTGAAAGGTATTTTCCACCCCCAGTATGTGAGCTACCAGAATAAGAGTACTGACAGTGAAAGGATGTGAAAGCTTAAAATTTATTCAAGTGTGTGGGCACAATGTGATGGCCACGTATTACTGTATACTGACTGTTCTGTGAAAAATGTAGCATCATACCTTCATGTAGTTCAAGCAGAAAGGTCCTACAGCTGGTTTGTCATGCTAACATGACAGGGCAACACCTTAAGCAACCTTGCATTATTGTCTTCCCTGACTCACAAGCATTCACTTACTGTTTTGCAATGTCTGGTATGTCCTACTATCGTTTGATTTATAATGAGGAGATGAGGTTCACATGCTTTCTGCAGTCCCTGTAACTCTTAGTAAAATGATTTGAGTGCCATAAAACTATCTAAAAGCCTCAGGTTTAGCCAGGGGGGAACTTGCAAAGTCAAAAAACAGGGGATGCCAGTGTTTCCCAACATGGATGTAGAGCTCAGGCTCCTGGGTCTTCAATTGAAAAGATTGTATTGACATGAATTAAACAACTAAATTTCAGCCAGGGCTATTCTGGGCCACTAACCATCCCAAAAAGACTAGGAGACCATAGGCAGCCTTTGTGAGCTTCCCTCTCCTTAAGTTGAGCAATCTGTACGAAGTGCTTGAAGTACAGTACAAAAAACTCCCTTGAAGTTCCTTTCTTTGGCTTTAGGGAAACAGGTTTCAGTGGACTAACATGGTAATTGTTTGTTTTAAAAGCTACACTATTTGATGCTAATCTTTGATGTTTTTGCCTCTGACTGTTAAAAGCCGGGCAATACCAATATTGTGATGAAGAACTTATCTCCTTTTCTGGCTGACCAGATCATTCCTTAAAAATAAGAAAGAGTTCTTATACGACCAGCTACTGGTTTCTCAGCCAGAAAACAGTGTCTATCGCATAGGGCAGAGGTTATAGCTTCTTAAAATACCTCTCATCTGTGAATTACTCTGTATCCAGCACAATGCAAATAGTGGTATCTGAAAACACAGTTAGTGATGGATTCAAGGAATCACAGCTACTTCAGATACAACTTCCAACATGTGCTATGTGAAAAATATCTTCTTTCTATTGTGGGCCTAGCTTAGTCGTTGTAGGTACATAAAATGAAGCCGGGATTGAAGTATTTCTTGGCAGTATGGTAGGGCCCACAGGAAGTTTAAATGCTAATTTGTATAGAAAATGGAGTGTAGGTATCCTACCCAGACAAAGCCCTTATTAAATAGTTAAGGATTTGTTTTTCCTATTTGTGTGGTGCTATAGTTTTTGGGGGTTGTCTTTTTCAGAATTTTGTGTAACATACAATGTGACAGATAATTCATAAGGATTGTTTTCTAGTTCTGAATAATGAATGCTGCTTTTAAGAGCTAATGGTAGAGGAATTAATTCATTCTTTCTATGAACTTCAGGAAGTGATTTTATTTACTGCTAGAATATGAAGAAATCAATGTTAAATTAAATGCCAGAACTCTTTATTAGGAAATTGTAAAATGTATCATTTTGAGTTTGTAGCCTCCAGGAAAATAAACTGGGATTGTAATGTTATCATGGTATTGCTTGAATTGTACTTGTAGCTTCAGCTCTTCACATGTCTTGTTTTCTTGATTTTTAGTATTTCTTAAATTAGACCATTGATAGTTTGTTGTTGTTGTTGTTGAGTGCTTTTTTATGGTTATCATTTGTCTATATATTCTTCAGAGTACAACTTTGGCCAGTAATATCTGATGCTTTTGCTTTTGGCTTAAGCTAATATTGGATAATTAAAGACTGCCTAAAAGTAGATATAGGTTATGGGTAAGTATTCGTTTTACTAATAAAACCATGAATCAGTTTCACTCTATGGTATATTTTGCTTTATCAGCTCTTTTTCATGACTGCCATTCTACTAGGAAATGTCTCAGGCTTGTGGCCTGCATCATGTTGTCCGGGCACAGTCTGAAAGGCAAGGTCTAACACAAGCATCAAATCTCCTTTTCAACTGTTAATTCTCAAGGCTTAAGAAGAGTAATGGGAGAAGTGTGATATAACTCCAGTCCCTCTCTCACTCCTCTTCACTTTGTGCCATGCTCCCATAGGCTATTAAAACACAGTCATGAACTGAAACCTTGCCCACTTTCAGCCTTTAAATCGATTGAGATCTGGTTCATAATATTTTACAAGTACTATAAAATTCAGAAACAATTAGCAATTCCAGCACACTCAAAATCCTGGAAAAATAGTGCATAATGAGCACCTCTTGAAAACAGTCCACACTGGCTTCTGAGTGTAACAAAGGCTTACAAAAATTGTTTTTACTTAGGAAGTCGCTAATCTGTGTGTCTGTTCTAAGTAAAGAAAAATAGCAAGAATTCTGACTCAACTCAAAACCTAATCCTGATAATTAGTGTCTTCGTCTGTGTATATATTGTCCAGATTTCAGAGATGAGAAACACTTATTAAGTTAATAAATATTGTTTCAGTCCTAAATTTCTTTTTGTGAATTTCACATCCTGCTTAAATACTTTGAGGTTCTAAAATTCACTAAAAGTAATGACGTTCAAATAGTTTATGATCTTGTAGTAAGATGACAAAATTCATATTTTGTTGATCTAAAAGGAAGATAGAAGAAAGTACTTATGCAAAATTACCTCCTAACCCAACTAATAAGCAATAGTGGCAAATGATATTTTCCTCCTTCCCAAGAGGCATATGTATGTAGTTTCATTTACTCAAATTAAATACTTCTTTAAAGAAATCAGTAAAATGCAGCATAGATGTCAAAATAGCATTACACCTTTTAAAAATGAAATAATATCTGTTTTGGTATATATATACAAAATATATATATTCCCAGAAACGGAAAAATCAGTGAAGAAGTAATCCTTCATGTAAATCTGAAAAAGCACATTGATTTTCATTTCTGCTAGTGAAAACACAGAGACAGTTTTAAAATATAATTCCAATAATATAAAGCAAGGCCTAGAGACAAAAGTGTGGAAAAAATAGCATTTAAAATGGCAACAACTGGATATACATTTCTTTCCCTAGTTCAACAGTAAGTAATTACATTTGAAGAAAGAATATGAAGTGAGTTTCTCATAAAAATCTTCATTGTTGACCCTACCTTCCTATTTCTGTTCCATGAATTTTGATCATATTATTGTGCATTTTCATTGGATACAGGCACTTGAAGTATTTAGTATGACTAAAAGAATATTTGCTGCAACTTCAGCAATATGTTTCAAATTTTTTTAACTATGGATTTTTATCTTCATAAAATATAACAACATCAGCTTCAACTCTAAATTAATGCTTCAGTGAAGAAACCCATAGTCAATTCAAACATTTTTCAGAAGATATTGTAAAGAAACTTTACCAGAAAGAGAACAAAATGAATGATCCTACTCATCAAAATGATTTTTTGGGGGGAGGTTGTTTTTACCTGAAATCAGAGAGGTTCTTAGTAGGAACCAATTTAATACTAAATTGGAATCTATTTATGTGCTTATTTGTGCCAGCCCAAGAGATTTGGAACTAGAACATGCTGCTGTTCTGAGGAGAGATTTCTAATTAATCAGAGGAACTCTGATGCATTGATAAGGAATTTTCCACCTTGGAAGAGGTAGGAAAACAAAAAAAAACATATCCACGTTACCAAACACAGATATTTCAGGACTGATTTTCTTTCAGCTAACTTGTTCCAAAATCTGTATCTATTTCCATCAGATTATTGCCCAATTCCCCTTTTTCCCTGAGTAGCTGCTGAGGAACTGGAGTGTCCAAGACTAGCCACATTCTGCTTCATGCCCTGGGGACTCCACATTGGCAGATTTAAAAGTTTAGGCAACTTTCAAGGGGCATGGAACTTATAAATCCTGAAAATTTCCAATTTTATGTCTCCTAATTGCCCTGTGCACAACTAGGAGCCTGACAGTCCCACAAACCATACCTTGATATTTATGTTTCAACATATATGTTTTCCAGTGTATGAAAAGTCTTTGAATTAAAACATTCTTTAAGTGTCAGAATGTCCAAGGGAATGGAAACTGTGTTTTGAAAACCCTTTGAAAATGTATCATTCATAGGTTACCAACATCTATCACTCCACAGCATCAAGTGGCATTTAGAAGGAATTAGCCAGAATCAAGGTTCATCTATGGACAATGTTAAGTATATCAGGTTTCCTCCACCACCCACAAGTCATTCTTAACCATATCTATACAATTAATAAATTAAAACATAGAATTTGATGCACTTTTCATACAATAACATTTAACACTCTAATCCAAAGACCCTTGAAATCAATGATTAAAAGAAGGTAGTCAAGAACCTTTAGGGTACAATAATTTTCAGTTGCTTAGAATACAAATAGGTGTGTAAGTGCACTAAATTTTTGGCAAACACTTATGCTCTAACGTCTTCTCCTTGTTTATTGATATTTCTCAGGTCTTCACTATGTACTTCTCAGAAATAGTGGAATAACGCATATTAATTCTATAATCTGAAGACAAAGGCAAGATAGAGACAACTCTTGAAATCTCAAATTCTTTAAAAAAAAATAATTTTGAAAAGAAATCTGTAAGAGAAAATTAGATCATTTTCAGAGACTTCAGTGACATTCCTGGGTTTCCTCCTCCTTCTTCTGTAAATCATAGAATCATAGAATCATAGAATGGTAAGGGTTGGAAGGGACCTTAAAGATCATCTGGTTCCAACACCCCTGACATGAGCAGGGGCATATTCCACCAGACCAGGTTGCTCAGAGCTCCATCCAGCCTGGCCTTGAACACTGCCAGGGAGGGGGCATCCACAGCTTCTCTGGGCAGCCTGTGCCAGTGTCTCACCACCCTCATGGTGAAGAATTTCTTTCTCCTATCTAATCTAAATGATTTGTTCTACAATTTTTTTGTGGTCTATTTACTAGCTATTGACATCTACTTGTTCCTAGAACATTTTATAAAATCAGAATTTTGTCAGCTTTTTTGTTTGCGTGTACTTTGCCTAATTCATTCCTCAAAGGTGCATCATGCCACAAATTAGGAGATCAAGGTGAAGTATGGGTTCTATTTCCTACAAAACATTATTCATCAGGTATCCTAGGCCAGGATTCAGTTTTGTGATTCCTTAGCAGATTTATTTTAGAGATGCATGAGAACAGAAATGCTAAAAACTTAAATAACTCTAAATAGTTGTTATAATATATATGACACCTGACAAAAAACACAAGCAAGCTTATTTTCAGGAGCGGATATCACTTTTTTTTTTTCCTTTTTCTTGATATTCCTTTCTCTATTGTCATAACATATTCTGTCCTTGCTTCTAAAACTTCTTCAGTAAACTTTTCACAGGTAATTTCTGTTCTTTTCAATCCTTTTTGCCCAGAAGCAAAAGCAATCTGGAAAGCCATCTCCTTTTTTTTTTTTTTTTTTTT
>Ga0065711_1038481_pt1 | contig 18716 bp, 10 predicted proteins | sample Hoacrofraction12_FD_59098 | JGI IMG/M metagenome (GOLD analysis project Ga0065711, IMG submission 59098) | Hoatzin crop microbial communities from Cojedes, Venezuela - Epithelial fraction 12 v2 (version 2) | ecosystem: Host-associated > Birds > Digestive system > Esophagus > Crop | place...
CGGAGCGCCGCCGGGCGAGGGCGCAGGCAGCGCCGCCGCCGGTGACGCTCCGTGCCCGCGGCACCCCGCGCATCCCTGAAGCGCTGTTTCCCTGGCGGGTCTCCCCGCTGACGGGGCTGCCCCCGGGCTGTGCCAGGAAACTTCGGGCCTCCCTCGGCGCCAGGCACCGCGCAGCCCTGCGAGCCACAGGCCCCATTCTCCAGCAGAGTTGTGGGGGGGAAAAAGCCGCACTGCTTTCCTAATTTTAAAAACCCCGCCGACGCCGCTGCGTTTTGGGGTTGTGTCCTCTCCCCGGTGAAGAGCCACCTGCTTGAGCGGCCGGACATAAGCAGCAGCCGCAAGATCGCGTTCTCCAGGCTCCCCGGCCGAGCCCCCGCACCGCGGGTCCTCGGGGCCAAACTCCAGAGCCGCGCGCCAGCTGCAACCAAGCCCGTCCCGCGCGGAGACACGCGTGGGAACGCGCCACTAGCGCCACGCGCCCTGCCCCGGCCGACACGGCGGAGCCGTCGTCAGGAGGATGAGCGACTGCCCGGAGAGGCTCCCCGGCACACGACGGCGTCGGGCGCCAGCTGCACCAGTCTGACAGTCAGGAATCTCTCCTCCTCTCGCCTTTTAGTTGCCCCGGGATCCCGGTCGCAAGCGAGAATTTAGAAGCGTTTTTCCCCAGCACAGAAATCTAAAAATGGTATCCAGCACAAATCGCCTCCGACTGGCAACCTCAGTATCTCAAAATTCTGCCAGATCACGCTCCTACTACAACTCTCAAGGCTTTTTAGGAATACAGTTTAATGACTATATTTATATATGCGAATAAAAATTCAAGCATTTTGTAGACCTCACTCATCTATTGCTGGCTACAAGGAATGACACTTGTTCATCGTCTCGCCGGGTAATGAACAAGCCCTGCAAGCGAGATCGTTCCTCCTCGCATTCAAGCCGTGACATCTCAGGGTAGCTCTGCACTAGAGTTCTGCCAGCCGAGCTCTCTCCAGCCAGCAGCGTGGACAAAAAAGGCACTCTCTCACCAGCTGTGAGGGCAGAAAGCTCTCGCACAGCTACAGCCCTGCCAACAGCAGAGCGCTCCTGCCAGCTTACGTTGGTCAGAGAGGTGGAAGAGCAGCGTTAACAGGATCCCTTCTCCCAGCCTGTTTCCACCAGGGGACTCTGCTGTGTTCTCCAGTGGGAATTTTTCCAGCGGAGACAAGCCCAAGGACAACTAAAGGCATTTTACGTAGGCACACGCTTAAATGTGCAACAGAACTTCAGTGCTCTTCATTAAAGCATCCTCAAACTGAAGTGGAAACCTCACGCAGTGTAGCTTAGCAGCACCGCACATTCAGCCTACACACCGAGTACTGACATAACTGTGTCCCGACGTCACTTGGCCCTGTGTACCTGCTGTTGTTACACATCATCATCTACCCACACTTCTCTTCAAGCAGTTAGGTGCGCAGCAGTAAAAGACAGTTAAAAAGAGTTTAGTCCCAGATCAAAAGGTGCACCAAGACACTAAATGCCTTTGAAGATCCAGATCCTTGTCAACAAGAGTTCAGACTTACATACTTTGGAAAAAGATACACTCGCAGTTTGTTGCCTTACTAGTCACTATGTAATTCAGTGAGGATTGTTTACTTATTGCAGCTTCCAGCCACAAAATGAAGCGTTTGACTTGTATCCAAGTTGTTCTGTCTACCCCCTGCGGGTAGAATGAAGTTTTGCCTAAGATACATGGACTCCCTGAATAAGTGCATTCAAGTAATCTGCGTGTGAGATTTTTGACAAACACCACGTGTCCGAAATGAATTAAAAAAGTATAAAACGTCAAAGCTCTTGGTTTAATACTGGTTTTCTAAGCAGCATTTATTTATTACTGCGAGCACAGATTTAGCACAGTGTTTGCCAATTCACATGAAATGGACTTTAACAGCTGCACACGTTATTCCGATCCTTCACCCTCTCTCTGATCGTACAGAGAGTATCACTGGATGCCCAAGAGATTCCAGTCAGTTGAAGAAAGGCCAAGCCTATGCACTTTGAAGATGATAATGTAAGAAACTACAATAAATCTGCAAAGTGATCATTTTGACCTGTGCCCAACTTAGTTATACAAATATAATACTAAAGCATAACACTGTCTTTAAGGAGGAATGTGATTTTCCCCAAAAGCTCTGCAGTTCTGTCTGTTTAAACTATATGATTTCCAGTATTTGATGCTGAACACTAACTAATCTGTCATGCTAATAAAATCTTAGTATTTCAGGGAAAAACAGACAGTCAATAGGGAAAAAAGTAAACACGCACTTAACTTTCTGATCTCTGGTAAAGCCTCCTTTCTAGGCAGAAGGCTAACAAAGAGGGATACAAAATCTGCTCAAAGAACGAGGCAAGAAATAATTACTGTAATCTAACAGGCCTACATCAAATTGCAGATTAATTTCTGTTTCTGTGGCATTAAGAAAGTAGAAAAAAAATACAGACACAGATCCCCAAACAGCATCATTCTTTGTCAGAGAGAAATATATCTATTAGCCTTTTTTGCCTTTTTTTTTTTTTTTACTTTTAGAGTGTACAGAGACTAAGCTTTATTGTCATTTTTTAAACCACACGCTCAGCTGTCAAGATAGCCAAGCGGACCTACATGCTCATCACGTGCTATACCTACCAACTGCCAGAAGAAAAAAAAAAGTCAACAGGTTCTAATCTGCAGGAAAGCTACCATTCAAAACTAGGCTTATGACACACAGGAGTGTAGTAAGTGTAAGCCTTAAGTCATTTCCAGACAACAAGAAGCTATCGCATTTTTAGCTGACAGCACCTCCATCCCTGTGCACTTCAGAGCCTTTAGTAGATAAGAAACTCGGAAAACAGGAACACACAAGTGAACTGTAACCCCCGACTTCTGTGAATACAGGAGTAAAATATCTCCCAGCTCATGCTTTCCTGTTAAGGGATATGGGCAACTTTGTTCACATTAATGGAAATAAGCTTCACTTCTTTGCAATATACATCAGTTAAATTTCATCCTGATTTTTCTGAAAAAGTGAAAGACAACTCAAGAGAACAAGCTGGATGCCATTAATTACATGCAAGACAGCAGATCTAGAAATTCAAAACATGAAAAACTGGAAGGTTTCAGCAAATTTGCAGAAGTGGTTGGGAGCGGGATCATCAATTATCTTAAGCATTTCATTGAACAGTCCTTAAAACTAACACAGCATTCAGCGACCACAGAGGAACTGTCAGTCTCCTCTCCCAGAATCTCCTATGCAAAGTTGCCTTTCCCACAGTTCTGACAAATATATTGAAAACATTCTCCAGTAATAGACTAGTTTCTCTTGGAAGAGAAATTTCATAAGCTTATTTGATAAGCTTTATAACTTGAATTCGTAAAAGTACAACCTTCCAATGGCACCTTTTTTCTTCACTGACAGCAAATCATGAACCAGGAAAAAAAAAAAAGTATTTAACTACTTTTAGCCACAGAGGATTCCAGTTGTATTCTAGTATGAGAAAGCTACCCTGGGAAAAGGCAATTATCTTAAAATAGTTACTTATTCTTACAGAGGCGATTTGTTTGACTTCATTTAAGTAAGTAGTCAAGGGTAGATGGCAATCTGTCTGAGGGTAGCATTTGCAGTCCACATGAGAAATTGCAAATGATAACAGAGGAACAATACTGAAACACCAACCAAGCTAAAAAGCTTCAAGTAACTTCAGCAGTCCATGTATGTCCTGTCCTGAGTGCCAAAACCACCTACAAATTTTAAGTAGTTACAGAAAGGTCAGTTTTGCCCAGCATCCTGAGGAAATTCACATCTAATAATTACAGAAGTAGTTGCTGTCCTCAACAGCAGGCTATCAAACTGGTGATAATTATTACTGTATTGCAAGGGTAACAAAACAAAGAAACATTTTTAACAGTCAAATTCCAGAAACATGCAAGAAGATGCAGCAGTCTCCTTTACCAGCAGATCAGCATAATCATTACCATCTGCTGTGGATTCCATAGTAGAAAATTGCAAAAGTCATAGCAAAATAACCACAAAGTGTCCCTAGAGGAACCAGGGAAATACTGTAGAAAGGGGTCAGTGACCACACCAAGCTCATCTTCTTGACTACACCATATGAAGTTTAATAATACCAAAGGCACGAGTCTGTCCCAATCTGCACCTTTAAGCAGACTCAGGTTCCTGGTCTCACTATTCATATGGCAATTAGTGATTCCATACAGAAAAGAAAATGTGTTCTCAGTGTTTTATACTACCTTCAACAAACGAAAAGGAGTTACCTAAATAGCAAGGGTCTACATTCCAACGTTACTACTTGTGAATGCGAAATAAGAAAAACTTGGGCTGTTCCCCCGCTCCCCCCCACAAACACACACAAAAAAAATATATATGCACTTCCCTGCCTTATAAGGAAGTTATTTAATTTCAGGCCAGTCTAGCAGACAATTATAGACAAGGTATTTGCATAGCACATCACATGATTTTACAAAATTAACAGTATTTGACATTGGTAATAGGCTGGCACACGAACTATGCCACCGTGAAGCAACTTCTCTGTTCACGACCGAGCATTTACAATTCCTTAACTTCTCAGATAACAACAAACATCTATTCTATAAGCCCACTGAATCTTTGTAAGGACTAAACGTCCTGCTCAAACACACATGGCTTTACCGTGATCTAGAATTTGTTGTCAACTACAATCTCCCTTTTTAATATGCAGATCACCTTTAGAAATTATTACTTTCAAGTTTGTCCACTATACTTTGATCAATGAAGACCACTGGCTCTTGTGTGCTCATACCACGATGGTTTTGGCATGCCATATGGCATTCTAATTTCAAGATACAGACTGCAAAATTTTCCAGCTTGCATTAGCAAAACACTGTGGCTGAGTCTTCACAGTAACATCCTACAATTTCTCACTCCCAGTTGCAACCAGAGTTGGGAGTTTAGAGTGCATCTGTACATCTGAAGTCCAACCCATGATGCTGCACACCAGCAAGCCATTCAACCAGCCTCACATCAGCCTCAGAATACAAAAATTATGCCCAATGTGTAGTTAAAATTAGGCTTTATTACAAAACACTTCATCTTGCAGTGTTTTTTCAATACGAATGGAGTACTGAATGCAACAAGGCGGAAACCTGAAATCGAGGAAGAACTGGACACCACAACCAGGCTGCTATTGTTACATAAAAAAATTATCATCCATAGAGCAGCTGCACAGCTCTTTTCATTAATTTTTCAGAAAAGGAAACACCAACAAAGATGACATAAAATTGAAGTTGCAGTTCAATTTTGTTTCTGAATTAATAATCTTACTGAGAACAGATGTATACACCCTTGGCACAACTGCTCCAAGTGCTATACAATAGCACGTGCAATGGGAGGGGGATCATTCTGTTTCACTGTCATCAATATTTAACTAGCAAAAATACAATGGATTTCTTGGCAAAGTGAGAACTAACATTGATGTAGCAGCAGCATGGTGTCAAAAATAAAATTAGCTCACATTCAAATGATAAATTTTTAACCCACAAATGTGTGAGAGACATCTAATTCTTGCAGCAGAGCGAGTACTGTATGCAAAGTTTTATCTTGTTTTTGTCTAGCTCATGGGCTTCATCCTAGCTCTTTGATGCAGGCAGTACCAACTTAAGCTGACAGTTTAATGAAGTTGTTAGTGTCCAAACTCTTGCTTGTAGTCAGCACAGTCTTCTAAAGCGAACTGCTCTCCAGTTTTAAAATTATGATCAAGCTGTCAGTGTAAGGAAATGAAGTTCAATCAATAGGCTATGTCAGCACTACCAAAATGTACACCAGATGTTCCTGTTAACTCACTTTTTTGGTAAGAGGCAGTTTAATCAAATAATGTCTGGACAGAATGAATGATAATGTTGTTTTGTCTGTCCCTTACATACACATGTCATCAAAGGTAAGACTCTAACCAGATCTAATACTGAGTTCTTAGCATATGATATTTGACAACTGATGAAAACCTATTTGAGATAAACAGCAGAGTTCTCAGGCTCAAATTCACACAAAAGAAGTCAGAAGAAAGCAGTCAGTCATAATGAGAGAACACATACAGAGGCAGAAAGAAGACAGATAATAACTAAAGACTTCACATAGATATACAAAGCTGGTTCCTACAGTGATAACAGTGTAAGTAGTAACTGTAATTTCCTCTGTAAAAGAAGATTTGCCTTAAAGTACATACTTTATTAATGTATTTTTTTGAAATCAGGGGAGGAGTTAAGCCTAAACTCTCTGTTTATTCAAACTCCTCCCCACTTAAAGGATGGCTATGAATTTACATAATAGTTTCAACAAAGTTCCTGGTGGCAAAAAAAAAAAAAAATATTATAGACAAACATACCATCATTGTTGTCTTTGTAGCTCAATATTTTTCCATCAGATCGCAATCCTGGAGGGGCTCATTTTCAGATCCCCATTTTTTCAGGCAGATCTTCTACCCCCCTGTGGCAATAACATTTTTAGAATTAAAACAGACTTTCAACTTGCACCACAGGCAGGATTTCTGATGGAACATCAAATTCAAAAATGTGATAGTTCACAAGTCGAATCGACTCTCAACTTCCCAAAAGCAGTAGTTTTGGTTCTTTTTTTAAAGTTGTGGAAAAAAAATCTCAAACCTGTACTTGCAGCATTGATGATTAATAAAAAAATAAGGGGAAAAATACTATTGATACAAGAGGTTATATTCATTGAATGAATTAAATCAGGGTCTATATTGGCAGTATGATTTTGTTATATCCCTCACAGGGATCAAACCTTACTGTACTTACAGCAACATTTGCTTAATAGCTTCCTACTGTTTGTAAACAACAAACACCACTGGATTTGCAAATTCATCCGAAGTGAGTTAACACAGAAGAAAAATAGTACCAGTGCAGTCTTAAGATCAGTAAGAAGGGAGTTCAGAAAGTACTAACCGATTTTAATGACAATGTTCCAGATAACTTGGCATTTTAAAAATAGCATTATCCTACTCACATACTCATCTAATGCCTTATTTGACTAAAAGACTAGGCATCATCCATGTATAAGATCTGCAGATCATGACTGTGGTTCCTCCAGCACTGCACATACGGTAAATCCAAAGATTAGATTACCTCATTAGCACACCTACACATCCACATTACGGGTTCTGTGTTGTGACAGATAAACAGAACTACACCAACTGTTAATTTCAAACTGACTGCTTCTTAAAAGACAGCAGCTTCTACTGTCACGTAAACTACAAAGGTTTTGCTGCATAAATCCTAAAATTGAAGGGCTATTTACTTTAAGGACAGATAACTACTCTGGAAATGGAAGCCAACAAAATTTGGATATTACTAAATAATCATTAAGAAGTATGTATTCTTTAGGATAGGAACAACTTTCACTGTTGCACTAAACAAAACTGTAACTCAGTCCCCAATAGTCTAAAGGTACTGCTCCTAAGAATGATTAACATACACACAGGAAAAAAGATTTAAAAGCTATGTCAATCTAAAGCTTATACTTTCCCTTTCAAACATTACAAAAGGCACTCACTACTTCCACTGAGAATGTTGTAAGGGCACCTAAAAAGATGAAAAATCCTACATTTCGTTTTTCCTAGAAAACTCCTTTGTCGAGATTTTTTTCTATTCCAAGCAGACAGACATTTTTTTTCTGTAATAGGACAAAAAAAAAAAAGTAACTTGAACCATTAAGTCTTTCTTGTTTGTTAAAAGACTCTTGGTTTTTTTACTTTTATAGTTCATGGATTAATATTATAGCTAAAGGCTTCATTATAATTAACAGTCCTTGATTAATGAATCAAGATAGATTAGTGGGAAACAGGCTGGAAGGAGTCTGACAGGCAAGAAAACCCCCACACTTCACTAGAATTAACAAAAAATTCATCAGTACTTACAGATTTGTAGCTATTTATAACGATTATATGGCATATCTTGTTTGAATTGTGGTTTAATGTATGTGAGAAGTTTTTTTAATACAAAACTACATCACAGGTCCTGCTTCTGCCCTTGACTCAGCACTGACAGACCTTACAGTCCAGAGAGTCTCAAATCCAATCAGAATCACAAACCACAAATAGAATCGTTCATTCAATGCACAGCACAAACCATCTCTCTAGTGTCCTATGTAAATTTTACCACATCAGCTACCCCACTACATTTATCACAAAGGGTACTGATCCCTGTCTCTGAAGGCTAGAATAATGCTACATTTTACTAAATTACACAGCTTTAGATTAAATACAAAGTAGCTGGAGGCTCTTGGAATATGTATGTTGCAACACTGTAAAGCATGTAAATCAGTAGTCATTGGAATTGCCAACGGATTGACACAAGAAGGGAAAAGAAAAAAATCAGGTTCATGGCCAACAGTAGGGATAATGACAGCTGGGTGTGTATTATGTTATGTGCACAGGTATCATTTCAAGTACTGCCAAGACTTCTTTAAGATGGGTTGTTAGTGTTTACCATGCTGTCTGTAGAGTCTAGAACCACAATAGGTATTAAGTCTACTTATTCTTGGTGCAACAACTATACATCTACTAAATAACGTGAATTTTTTTGTAGCAATTAATTCTGACATTTATAAAGTAGTATCAATGGAGACTAATTTAGCAATGATGCATTTTTCTTTAGATGCACAGAAATCACTGTTGCACATATCTAAATTATGATCATTAGCATAAGAAATGTATGTACTTCAGAAAACTAGCATATTAAAATATTCTTTAAATAAGCATTATTATACCTTGTTTACTTGTTTCTGCCTCAGCCTGCTTTCTCATTAACATTTACTATGGCACCTTTAACCACCTCTCCAACATCAAATTGCATCCTGCCCAGAGCCTAGTATCTCCTCCCTTCCCGTATAAACACAAAAAATAAAAAATGCACTTTGATTCACTCTCCTGAAACTCATTGCTAATAATGGCGCATTACCAAAACAAATGTTTCTTGGGGCCTTTATACCTTCTCTTCACCCATTTTACCTCTCTGTATGAGCAATGAATTCAGAAGGACTCTCGGCTGTACCCAAACGTGTGGGTCAAAACACACCCCACAACATTGCCTCCCTCAGAACCGTGATGTGTAATTACATCATGGAAGTGCACTGGATTAATGGTATACACACTATATAAATAATAATGAAAAGTTGGCTTATGGGAACGGGTGCGCAAGCGGAGTTTACCTCTCCCTCCAAAGACTTTTTGGAATCACAAATTATAACATTCATTAATAGCTTTTAAAATCTTCATTAGATTTTAATTTCTCCACTATACTACTGTAAATTGGTTTTTTAGTGTACGTTATCTTTAAATTCTATAACAAAACTATTAAACCAAAGGTTTAAATATCTGAACTTTTAAAAATACTTTATTGTTATTATACTAAATTTTAAGGACATATTAACATCAAAGTTATTGTGAAATTAAAAAAAAAAAACACAAAAACAAACACCACCAAACTTTCTGCAGACAAGCAAGACACACGTCCCTTAACATGTCCAGCCACAAACTCAACAAATTATCATATCAACTTTCCTATAAATTTAAGATTGTACTGTCAAATATCAATACTTGGAAGCAGCCACACATCTCTCTCTTTGAACAGTAGCTTAAAAAAAAATTCCTACAAAGAGCTGCAAGGTTTTTATTGCCATTTCCACAAATTTATTTTGGCTGGAAAATGGTACTTAAAAACACACAGAGTTCATATGCAGTAGCTCTTTATCCTAAAAGAACTGTTCTGCTAGCCATTGAGCTATCAAAATCTTAAAAGAAACAGCATATTTAATGTTTAAAATACAACACTTTGGAATTCAAAAGCCTTCAAAGTATAAGCTCTTGAAGGTTTTCACGTACAAGTTTAATTTATAAAACTCAGCTTCTTGGGAAGAACACCCTCACATCTCACTTACCTTAACCTTAGAAGTTTTATCACCACAGTCAAAAAAATAATTTAAAAAAAAAATCGTATCTTTTCTTTATAGTAATTTGTTGAACTTGTAATTAGCATATTTAATTCAGAACACAATTGAATGAACTGGATTTGCAAGTATTCTCCCAAAACCTGAACCATTAGTTCATGCACATCTTATGAAGCTGACGCAGGTGATTTTTCATGCGTGCCACAGGACATTAACATTGAGATTCAGAAAGATGTATGAGTAACTGCATCCACTGTTTAGGGAGAAATTTGAACTGAAACCTTCCTAATCCGATCGAAATGCACATATGTTTACTGGGCTGCAAAGTTACGCAGCTGAGAGAAGAGTCTCTGAGCTTTGAGCTGAGAGAAGAGTCTCTCAGCTTTGTTTCGCTTGCCTGACCTCCTGAATTCAAACTCCAACTCTAAATTAGGCAATCCGAGGAGAGGAACATACGCTATCCATGTTCTATATCATCAGCTCAGCATGGAGTACCCAAGAGGACCTGTGCCCCCGTTGGTTGCAGTTCTGTGTACTCCCTACCCCAGCACCCACCAGGCTCTTAGCTACATCAGCAAGCTAACCCAGCAGAAAGTTAACCCAGCAAAAAAATAGCTGAGGGCTTCCCTGCTATTTTTTCTTGCAAAAATTAGGATACTGAAATAGATAAAAAAGGTTCAACAACTATGAGAAGCAGCACAAGAAAGCAAGCGTGAGGGACGACAGGAACTGGAGCACAGCAGCAGCCTGGCAACCATGTAATTCAGCTCCCACAGGAGCAAAACTTTTGTTTCTTCAGACAGTTTAAACTGACTTTGGTCCCCCTCAAACTTCAAAGCTCCTGATCGTGTTCTTTGGAGAGGTGTACAGAAAGATACACGCTTATTGCTAAACAGGTCAGCTGCTTTAACGACCAAGCTCTAATCCTTTCTTCATTCATAACTTGTTATTTTACCATACAACTGAGTTAATTTCAATCTATTAGGCTTTTCGCCCAAAAAAGGACAGTTCAACTCCATTCCCCCCAGCCACACACTCCTGCCACTAAACCAGCAATAAAACCACTCTTGGACCAAAAATGCAGAATAGCAAGGGACAGAGGACAGAGCTCACGGGAAGGGGGAAGAGCTGCAAGATAGGGTAAACAGAGCCAGGCGGCCCGTAGCACCAGCTGCCCTGCAGTTATTTGGCTCAGGCACACTGTGAAACTAAATTCTAACCAGCTTCCTGGCTCAGCTGATTTTTAAAAACTCCCAAGTGTAGTCATCTAGTTAACCCTCTGCACAAATAGGTAACAGAAACATACACAATGATCCGCCTACTTATGAGGGTACACAGTGCCACAGTGCAGCACCCTGAACCTAAAGTGACATTTTTACCTGCCAAGCGCCAATCTTGTCACCACTGAAGCTAAGTAAAACTAAGTTTAGAGCGAAGAGATGTGAACCTAGGTCAGGTTCTCCATCCTGTGGGTAAATACAAAGTCACATTCCTCAGGAACTTGTACAAGTAAAAAAATCTCACAGGAAAAAAAATTATAGTAAGTCTACCTGTTTCCACAGTTTCAGTCTCAATTTCTTGTTCCTCTGCTACATCTTGCATCAGGTAAGTCTCATCATCATAAACCAGGACCTGAGCAGCATAACCCTGTTCTAGTCTGGCACTAGGAACCGGCTCCACAATGACTGCTGGGAATTCAGAGACTTGCTCATGTTCCTACAGAAAGACAAAAAAAAACAAAAACAACATGCTCTGAATACTGCACTGTTGAATATCTACATTGATATTTTCCTCTTATGCTCTTATATGTTTTATGGAATAATGATAATAAAGATTTTTAAAGCAATTTTCTTCTAAAGTAAGAAACTGAAAAAATAAAAGATAGCTTATCATCCACCAAGGGGACCTTCCAGAATCTCAAAGATATTTTCCTGGCTTTAAGAACTTAAAATTTAAAACATCAGACAGCTTTAAAATATTGGAAAAGAGCAAGCTTTCTAATTAAGACATTCAGCTGTGGGAAGTGTTTCTTCTCCCTCTGCTCCATGAAATGTAATTGAGGCTTTGCGTGTGTACTGCAACATACCTACATCTGACCTGTATTTTATGAACACTCATGTTTTGGATTAAGCACGTAAGCTATCACAAAAGAATCATCTACTTCAAAGCCCATATGCCTATCTCTACTTATTTAAGGATCAAAATGTCTGTAACAGCATATTCAATCTATTAAAGTGTTGCAGAAGCGGAACTCTGCCAGATTCGAGTCACTACAAGCTACAGAATAGCAGAATACATTTACTATTTGTTGATAAGAATGCAAAATATGAGCAAACAAGTCGCACTGGCTAACTTCAAAAAAGGTCTTTGTACTGTTCTGCTTATCTCATTCTACACCTCAAGATACATCTGAGATCTTTAAAGAGATGCTTAGTATAGAATTTAATTTTGTAAACCCTGTGTACAGTTGTAATGCAGACTTCAAAACCTACTGCTTCCACTTCTCTGTGATGATAAAATCTTCCAGTAAAAGACGTTTGAAAAAATGGGCTGCTCTCTTCCTCCTCACACAACAATCTCTAATCCATTTCACTTGATTTCACAGCAAGTTTACAGTGAATTTTTCTTTCAAATTACGAAAAAGGTGTAAAGTTTTTTAGTAAATACATGCTATTTCTTTTTCTAACCTCTTGATTTTTTATTCCATTGCTGTCGAAGTCCAGGCCAGGGCCTCCAGTGTCAATCACTGCTGATGTCATGGTGCAACCCCTGAAGACGCTTTGAGAGCTGTTATCTATCTTGAAGACAGTAATGCTGATAGCCTGCGGTTATCAAAGGCTTAAGTTCACAATCCACTTCTGTTAAACAACTAGGCAGAGGTGGCTGAAACACAAAATAAAATTTAAGTTATTTGCAGAGTTTATATTCAAAAGTCTTCAACATTTATGAAAGCTATTGCACTCTACATCTCTACGTCAAAAGAAGGCATCAGTGAACATAACAGATGCGACAGAACATGCTGATCTTGGTGAAGTTAACACTGAATACTGCCATAAAACACAAGTTTCACACTAACTTTTAATACTAAGGTAATACAATGTCAGTTTGGTTATTTGCAATTTGTTGAATTTCACACAATTCTAAAACCAAATAATTATATATTAACAAATTAGATATTTTCTCTTGGCCAAAATTATTAATTTTGCACTGAGATCAAATATCAACTAGTTTTTTTGAGACATATATACATTTGAGTTATTGTAGCTTTTCTAAAGGTACTGTTTTCCTGTTGAATTAGGAGAATTTTTAAACTAAATTTTCTTTTTTGTTCTACCAGTTTCAGTCACTGCATAAAGCTGTAGTTTCTCATAAAGTTTCATAAAGCTTCCAAATACACTGCCTTTTAAAGCAATGCATATATAACACATCTCACAAATACAAACCTAATTTCTAATCTACAGTTTTCTTTGAAATAAAAAGTATTGTAGCAGTTCCTCTTTTTTTTCCTATAGAAGAAATTGTTTTGAGTCCAAAAAAAAAGAAAGTTCCACATCATAATGCTTTAATTTGGGTATACCAAGGACTCACCAAACTTACAAAGGTACATAACCTCCATCCTCGTGAATTTCTTTAAACCTAGATTAACAGCAGTGCTTTGTTTCTAAACAACTGCTATTTATTTATTCTGAATAAGTATTATTACTCATATCCTGTTTTTGGAAGAGACAAATAATCTGTGTTCATAAACCTTGGGCTGTGAGTAGCAGTTTACTACTTCAAGATGCAAACTAAGAAGTTTGGCTTCTTAGTTGTACAACAGAAAGCACATATTCCACGTGAGACATAAGAACCCAATCTGATATCAATTATCCTTGCAAGTAACTCCACTGAGATCAATGCTTTATAACAGCAGCCAGAATTTAGCCCAACGTTTTTAATAAAATCCATCCATTTAGAAAGCTAGCACAATCACCAAAGTCTGCAAGAAAATAGGATCTTCCAACACACACCGAAGAAAAAGAAAATTGTAATCAATGCTCCAGTGAGTAAACTCAATAAGCCTGCTTTTCAATAGCAGGCAGTCAGCTTAAACTGAATTAATCTTGCACATACAGGGAAAAGGTAGCTCAGACTCACACTGAGTAACTGGGCTTCCTATAGGCATGGATATATTTACAGGTTAAACAGCTTAGGTATACTAGTAAAAATTACAATTACTGATGTCCCCAACTGGATGTCAACGAAGCAAGAAAGTCAACAAAAAATACTATGCAAAAACTGATTAAAAACTTTCATTTAATCAAGGTATTAAGGATCCTTCAGCATGCCATAAAAACATGCTCACAAAGGCATCATTTCTGTTGCCACACCAACTCAGCACAAAAAGTCAGCAGCCACGTAGTGGATGGCAGGTTACTACATAAACACCCCAACCAACCAACCAACCACAACAAAAAACAACACACCAAACAAAAAAACCCAGCACAGCAGAATAAGATACTCATATTTTTCACCCTTCCATACAAAAAGGAGAATAAATTCTGACAGCAGCTTTCTAGGCAATTAATCCTCACAAAATAAACTGAAGAAAAGGATATCGTCTTAAATCGCTGTCATATCAGCAGCAGAATAAGCACAAGACATACTCGAAAAGAAAGGGAAAAAATATATGCAAATCTGAAAAAAAAGGCATTTTTGGCTTATATAGGCATACAACTTGACATGAGAAAGCATGATTCATACCTAAAAATATTTCACTTGTAACAGCACAAAAAAAACAACAGTAATACTTTATCTTCCATTGTTTCATATGTAAAGCTAGCATGACTTTTTTATTATCAATATTTTCCTTGATGAAAACGAAAGCAAAGACCTCCTCTGCTCCCCAAACAAGATTCAAGCTATAAAGTCTTCAGCAAGCATCCCTGGAGCCATATACACCTGTTATCCTCCAGGCTTTTAGCACAAAAAGCCTACTCCTTACCTGCCTAACAATTACTGCATTATTTCAAAAGTCTTTAAATTCAGAAACATGTAAAGTAGAAAAACAGCTGTTTACGAATATACTAAAATAATCATTCAGGAGGAATTTTTTTTTTTTTAAAGTTACTTTTACTGTAAAAAGACTTTTTCCTCTTCTACAGTTTTCCATCTACATACACACTACAAATACTGCAAGTAATCATAACCCAAAACAGAAGTTCAAAGAATGGAAATTGTATTTCAATTTGGAAGCACAGCCTCCAACCAATTTCAAACATCAACATTATTCCTGCAACTCAGACTTGAATCTATGTAAGAACATAGAGTGCTTCGTACAGGACCTTTGCATAGCTTAAGCATGTCACAAATTTAATTTGGTTCTCATGCAGTATATTAATGCAAACAATCATGTATTAGACAACATGTACTGTATATTCGTATTTTATGTACTATAATCCCACACAGGTTGCCAAACAGCTGCCAAATTGTAGCAACTGAAAACACTTAATACTGTGTGCTCAGGCTATGTCCAAAAAATGATACTTCTGTCTCCTAGGTTACAAGTTTAGATGACTTTCTCGCTGATTTATCTCTACATGAATTACCAGTTATCTATGGAAATGAAGATAGGGAATAATGATAATCCTCATTTTCTAGTTCCAGCAGTAATACACATTAAGAACCTTACAGGGGGAAATACACAGAAGAATGAGTGAGATGCTATATCTCAGCATTCATTAAAAGGACAGCGTCTTTAGACTGAATGCACAGAACAGTCCAGGCAAGGAATAAATGAAAGACCCACCGTCTTTATATAGTAAGACTTGAACTTCATACTAGGAGTCATGCTATTCAGCAACCTTTTCAAAAACCCGACATGGTGGGGAAAAAGGCAAGTCCACTGGCCAGCAAGTGGCAAGTTAAAAGAGTTTCAGTTCAGTCTGGTTTGCAAGTTCTAAGTTAAAACAAATGCATGCACGCACACACACACATACCCCCCCCCCCCAAGTGTATGTTGGATTCCTGCAGACGCACCCCTTTACAAAGGAACCAGGTAAGCGTTTGCCCTCTTCCCTTTCCCTAAGCAGTATGCCCTTGTGGAAGCCTTTCCGCTTCTCCCTCGAGTTTCAGTAGAATACTGAATCTATTTCCCATCCTCTCCCTAGCAAGCCATAACTAATTTGACTTCTGTAAAAGAAAAAGACTGCCTAGAGCCTTTCAGAAATCACTTCCAAGATTCGCATTTCCCAAGGCTAACTGAGACAAAAAGGCCAAAGACAATTAAGACTCAGATTCTTAAAGTAACAGATGATTCGGGTTTGTAAGAAACCAGGTTATCCCTGGTGATACTATTAGCCAACAGACACTAGTTCAAAGAATGACTACTTTTGAATCACAGAACAACATGCAGAAAGATAAAAAAACCCAACACCCAAAACTCCACACACTACAAATTTCATTCCTCAGATGCTTACAACAAAGCAAAATACAGAATGACATCACAGGGGAAAAAGAAAAAAAAAAGCCTGGTATTTCCAAAACAGATGACCAAATCATTTTGTTACAGATCTGACATTCACTCGTATTCTTCCTGATCACGGAAAATAGAGAGAAACTAGTTCTGGAATATTTGGAATATCCCTTACAACAGGGAAAACAGCTTTACTGCCTCATCTGTTATTTTTATACGTATCTCATGGGAAAACAAAAATAAGTCTAGGTGCTCCCACCCTCAAAAAAAACACAAAACAAACAATCCGAATCTTAAAGCCACATTCTTTGCCTGAACAGCCAGAAGTTTCTAACTGCTTAGCACCACAAAAGACTCAACAAAGATTCAAGTTTTTGACTGATCTTCTTGAGCAGTGAAAACTATCACAGCATTTATGCCTTCAGAGGCTACAGGGCACTTGTCATAAAGGCTGCAAAATACCAAACAGTTTACTCACATATTTAGTAGTACATTTCTATGGCCTACATTATGTATCCAAGTGTCTGCCTGCAAGACATCCAAACAGTCCTCTTGCATTCTCAGTAGCTACCAGAGAAGCTTAAACACACTTTAAATCACAACTTCAATGAACACCCCGTTAGTCCCACAAAAACACAGAATCTTACGTCAACCCCCCTGCGCACAACCACCTACCAAGTTAATAGAGAAGCAAACAGGCGGCTCAACAGAATTAAAAATAATAATTGAAAAAACAAGTGGAAAGGATGGCAGAGTGTCATCTCTACTAGGCCAGATTCGAAGTGAAGTTATTTAGGACTGGCCTCAAAACAAAACTCTAAATATAAATCTGCAAATAGTTTTAGTATGCTTTTATTTAAATTATAAAACAAACAAAAAAATCAATGCTCGAAAAAAAGACGCACGCACTCGTACCCACACATGAAAACAAGACAAACACGCAGCAGACTGGGCAGCAGCGACCAGAGGCAGCTGCTCCCGCAGCACTCAGAAGAAACGTTAGAGTACTTGGAACAATGTCCCCCTTTTATTCAGCTGGGCATCCCAAATCCTGAGGAGAGATTTATGCAGATACCTACACAGATGCAAACGCAAGAACAGGACTGCAGCCAGCAGCAGCGGCATCACACACAACTTTTTTCAAATAGGCCTTCCTTTGGTTTAATAAAAAAAACCTTAAGGAAGCTGGCTTGAAAATGAAATTAGTTATACATACAGAAATACACCAGCCAAGATCACTGCAGAATCCCATTAGCTGTAACAAGGCTTCCAAGGGTACAAAGGTGGTCTTTCACAGGCAGCACCTCAAAGACACCAGTAAATGTCACTATCACGCCAACACATATGAAACATAGCGCACGCTGTAAAAAAATTTTCATGTTGACTGAAAGTTCTTCTTAAAGACATTTTCCCAGACAATTTTTACAGCTCTGGCTGATTCATACTGGCATTTGCAGAAGTGGTGAATTAACTTTAACTTTTCTTTTGAAACCCAGAACAAGTTTAAAAGCTGAAAAATTGAGTTACTGCAAAATGTGACAGTGGGGAAAAAAAAAGCCTTGTAAATAGCTAAAGAATCAGGAGGTGTGCTCAAAAAGAGGATATAAAGTAAAACGGCATCCACAATGTCAGGGAGACAAAACAGACAACCCATGCAATTCATAGTATCTTACAAATTACATCAATCACCGAAAGTTATAGAAAAGGAAATCAAAATGAGGAATTACCAAAGCAAGTGGTCCTGGCCACATCATACTTCAGAAATTTCCATACAGCAAGGCAAGAATTTTATTGCTGAAAGCACAGAAATTATTACATTGGATCAAATCAATGATGTACCAAATCCAGTAAGAAACTAGAGGAACTCCTTCCACACATATTTAATTTGATAATCTGACCATCCAAAGGTTGCCCTGAAATCTCAATAGCTAAAGCCGATGAGCCCCGAAATATATAAGCTTATAATCACTTAAACACTACTAAGATTCTGCAAAATGCTTTGTGGCTTCAGCAGGCTTCTTCTGGACCTTCCCGTATTTCATCTTATTAGCAGGCTCTCTTCTTACAGCTCCCCTGAAACCTTCTCTTCCCTCTGACAGCAGTCTCATACACGCACCCCCACTTTGTACCAGCACTTCTCTCCAGCATGTCAACTGTTGGTCCTTAACATCCATCTCCACTCCCCCACAAGCCAGAGTAGGGAGCAATTATCCATCGTTTTACATAATAAAAGAGCAGAGACAGATGAAACTAAATGGTGAGGATGCGGGTTCAGAAAAAAAAAAAAAAAAAAA
>Ga0065711_1038482_pt1 | contig 18715 bp, 16 predicted proteins | sample Hoacrofraction12_FD_59098 | JGI IMG/M metagenome (GOLD analysis project Ga0065711, IMG submission 59098) | Hoatzin crop microbial communities from Cojedes, Venezuela - Epithelial fraction 12 v2 (version 2) | ecosystem: Host-associated > Birds > Digestive system > Esophagus > Crop | place...
CTTCCACCCCACCCCCTCCCCCCGCCATGGCACGCTAGTCTGGGAAACTCCATATTGATTTTGTGTATTTTGCATTATTTTACTCATTATTAGCATTACTAACAAAAATGTTTTAACATTCACTTTGTAAATCTCTTTCCTTTTTCCTTCTTTTACCCTTCCCATGGTGGGGTGGGGGTTAAGAGAGAACATCTGTTTATTGGCACCCTGCTCTAAAGAGTGACAATGTCTAAAAAAGGTGAGGGACAAGAAAATGTCAACAGTAAAGGGTAAATCACCCCTGAAGAGTATGCAAGCAATGGAGAATCTGTACATTAAAGCACAGAATTTAGAGTAGTTTAACTCTTCCTATTATTCTAACTTTTTTTTGTTGTTGACATACTGTATATTGTTCAGAGCACAATTATCCTTCCACAAATATCTCAGTTCCTGTGGGGAAAAAGTACTTTTTTAATATTTTAAATCCTACTCACTCCATTAACTCCTTCAGTCCCTGAAAGCAATATATGAGCTTCCTAACTACCATAAGCACAAAAAAATATATTTTCTATGGACAAAATAGATTACATTTTACATTTTTAAGTAATTATAATCTGAAATCCTATTTATTTTTGTTTTCTTCTTTCTTTTTCCCAGTGAAATTTCTACACCAGTTTTCACAATAAGGTAAGATATACAAGAAACAGAGTTATTAAATCTGTTTGTGAAACTTCCGTAACAAGAAAAAAAAATGACCTGGATTTTCATCTTCATGGATTTTGAATAACTATCTGTATACTTGTAATAAAGAGGGAAAAAAGGTGGTGCATGCATGCAAAACGGCCATCAGAATAGCATTTTCCATTGATTTTGCAAAAGAAACATTTCTGTTTTAAATGGCAAAGTGGGGAATCTCACTCAGTATGGTAAAATAGAGCTATCAAACACACGCATTGAAGCTCATCAATTGATGCACGTACAGTAGATGCTGATTTTATCTGGCTGAACAGAGTAAGACAGAAAACCTTCTCAGATGACAAAAGAGAACTGAGGAAGATTAATTGGAAGAAAGGACAAATGTAAAGATATAAGAGAACACAGGTATAGAATAAGCAACGATTTTAAATAAGAAGGAAAACCATCCAAAAGAAAAAAGAAGCAAACCAGCCAATGAAGTACAAATTTGGTCTACCTACCTGGCATGGAACTTCACACGATATCCTTCACAACACATTTTTATTCTGCAGTTCATGCTTCATTTCCTGTGAAGTTTCCGACTACAACAGTGAACAACATGTATGAAGTAGAGTGTTAGCAACTTACTTACTACAGAAGAAGAACTCTAAGTGTCTGATTAAATATCATATGCAAGCAATAAAAATATAAATATATTAAGAAAAAATAGTTTATATGAATGTAAGAGACATTTCTGTAAAAATAACAGATATTTGTTCTGCGCTGCAGAGGATACAGGTTTCTTTCCAGATCTCAATAAAAAAGTCACAACAGCATAGTAAAATTCCGTTAATAATAAGACAGAAATAGGAAGAGAAATATAGATGGTGAATAAATCTTACATCCCTTCAGATGCTGGGAACCTCACTTCATGCAGCTTTGGACACATACCAGGTGGACAGACAAAGCATGCCACGCAGAAATCCCATCCAAGGAAGGGTTCAGTCTGCCTCCTATACCATGGTGTCCTTGACCTAGCATAACGAACAAAACTATATTTCTTGTCTTCACACATAAGAGCATTGTCTCTTTCTGTCCACCACAGAATACCCAGCTGCATGTATCCATGAGATCTCTCCAGGAGTGGCACATGTTCTTGTCATCCCAGCATGTTCTCTGGCATTTTTGCATAGGTAAGGCTATACAGTGGTCACTCATGCTAACATAGGGGTTATTAGGCCTAACATGGTGATACCGCTGGCCTAAGATCACTAATTCCTCAAATGCAGTATCTTCCACAATATTTCCAATACAATACCATATGTGGAATCAAACAATATACTGCAGAAATATTTGACACCCTTAAATATATATATTCTACAAATGTTTAGCAGCACTAGCAATCTGTAATACCTATGGAAAAAAAAAAAAGGTTTGAATAGCTAACCTCTATTTTTTTCTGAAGTATGAAATTTTACCCTACAAAGATGTAAACTGACAGAATATATAAGTACACACGTACATATAAAAATTTCTACCCATATTTAACAGCTTCCTTCCAAAGTCCTTTCTTAAGTTTGGAATGCCTGAAGGGCATCATTATTGTCTCATTTATTTGCACAATAGTGCTGTTTGGGAAAATTAATTTCTGATTGTGCTAACCTACTTGAGTATGAATATGAAAAAAAAGTCAGCATAACATAGCTATCCAAAATTTCAACAGTTTATTGTGGATAAACTGATATTGTGGATAAACTTCTCTGATGAAGATATGTCAGGCATATTTTATTGCTTGCAATTATATGCATATACATATACAAGTACATGTACAAATACTAATACAAATACAAATACATATGGAAATACAAATACAGCCTCCAGTCTGTCTAGCTGACCAAGTTTTTTTAGTTTACAGATGTTTATCTGGTACACTGAAGATTGTCAGATTTCAGTTTTCAGCCAGGTGCTGGACAGAGGTTATTTTTATAATTACTTTGTCCATGTGTTTTTATACAGATACTCACTTTTGTTCTCGTTGGAACTGATCTGTCTCTTTTTTCTTCTCTTTTTGTAATCTTCTTGAAAATGTTTGTTCTGTGCTTCAGGAATCTCAGTTAAATTTTAAAATTGGTATATAGAAGTACAGTACTTTTGGATCACTAAGGCACTTCCATGCTCTTGAAGACAAACATAGTATGTAAATCTTTTCATGACATATCAAACACTTGCTTGAATGTAGCTACATTACTTCTGCTCGTACTTCACTGGGAGGAAGCTGCTACAGAACATCACTATATGATCGATGGAAAAAGTCCTTTCCAGTCTGAATGTATTCATGGGCAGTTTATATCAATTTGGTCTTGTGTCAAGGTTATTCTTAGTTTGGAGAGCTATCTTCCATTATTTGTAGATGTATAGATTACAGTTATATCTCATGAACAGTCAAATATCTATTAGCCTCTCATCTCATTATTCTAGTAATCCTTGCAAGCATTTATTCTAGTACAAAATTTTTTTTCTTGAAGTGAACTACCAGAAACATCTGCTGTATTGTAGACAATATCATGAGTGACTTGTACAATATTATCATAATTATGTTTTTTTCTGCATTACTTGTGATTATTCATTTTCTTAATACATAACTTTAGTTCTGCTCTGGGGATAGCAATTCTAATTCTCATTTTACTGTAACACAGATGTTAATTTTAAATATCTCTGTTCAAGTCAATGTAACTGTGTTGGTATGTGAGTAGCATTGGCACTGATGACTTTGGCAAATTCCTGTCTGGTCTAGACTGAGGTGTGTACAGCCTCAGGCCTGGAGTGAGCAATTGTTGCAAACATCTGTCATGAGAAACCAAGACAAAGAAGCGCTTGTCAAACATTGTGCTTTGGGAACTTCCTTGTCTTGATAAGGGAGTGTGGAAGAAGAGCGAAACCCTGCGGAGTCAGGGTGTTGACTTGTGAAACCCACCTGTCACGTAGTCAAGGAAGTTAAGCACTTGCACAAGGCAGCGACCAGTCTTACAATGGCAGACTGTGAGACCACCAAGACCACCGCACCGCCACACGCGACTCATTTTTGAGAACTTTCAGGAAGCTATGAGGCAGGTACCCAAAGGGTATAAAATGAGAGGGAGCCAGCCCTTTGCTGTACACGCCCACGAGTGGAGGACCCCGACCACCAGCAGAGACCACTGCTGGATCCAAGGGTGGTGATATCTTTTGTCTTATTTCTTCTCTTATCTCTCCTTTCATTTTCCTCCCTATCTCTGACTTTCTGGGCACATAAGGCTAATGTTGTTGTAAGTTTGTTAACCTGCTATATTCTGTGGTTTTGTGAAATCAGATGTTGTGTTATTGAAAGCTTTGTCAAGTCAATATCCATTTCCAACCCCACAGCACAAAAAATTATGTTATGAAGTTACAAAGATATCATCTGTTGTAATTCCACTGCCTTCCAAGTAAAGCTTTGTTTTTAGTCAAGCCTCTTGGTCATTGTTCTGACTTTTCAGTACCCCACAGAGAATTAAAAAGCTCACCTTCCTATTTACCTGCTGAGTGGGATGGGACAGGGCGATTACTGAGAAGCATCTACTGTGACTTGATATTCTACTAGCACAAATTAAAGTTTCATGTGTTAGTGTAATATTCAACTTGCAGGTAGAGAAGGACTAGAAAGACCAAGAGAGGCTAGCACCCCACATGAATAAATGACTTACAGAAGAATGAAGTACTGGTGAAGAATTGCCAAAATTGCTGGCCTGTACTTCAAGTGATGAAGACATCAAACAGATAAATGAAGACACATTCTTCCGATGTCATAGGCTCCCTTGCAACTCCTATAATCTATCACAAAATGTATGTGAGATAACCTCTAAGAGAAATTCTTCTGTCACTTTTGAAAAGGAATATGGACAGAGAACAATAATTCCTAGTTGTCTCTCTTGCAACTCTACATCCAAAAGGGAACAGAAGCAATAACAAAGAGGATTACACACTGCCTACTCCATGAATGAACTCCAGAATGCAGCTCAGACCATGATCCCACAATATTCACACCAGAAGTGTACATGACAGGATTATTCGACTGGACAAATTCAACCCTGATTCTGCATGTACAGAAAGGTGTTACTGTTAAGATAGCCAGGGCAAACAATATAAGCCTACTCCGGCTGATTTTATGGTTATACCAGATTTAGCATGTCTCTAGAGGACAGTTGATGTACTAAACCCAGTTTGAGTAGTCAAGGTCATTTTTTGTATGAGATCAATGTTTTCTCATCTGGCTATGGTTTCTTTTTTTTTCATGTGGAAGCAGGATTCCTAAATCTGGAGCTGCTTTTTTATTAAAACTTAAAAATCTGTTGTAATTAATAGTTCTAGAGTGCTTTGAAGTGGTCCATGCATATTACCCCCAAGAAAGCAAAGATGCAGTTTCCAACTCTCCTACACCTAGTAGCAAGCCGTGCCATCACATAGAACTTTTGCTACCCTAAAGCTGGTATGTTGGTAGGAGGGTGGTAAAGATAGTGGCTTTTGCCCACATTTGTCCATCTGCCGGGTTTTTTTTTTCTTTTCATCATTTTTCCTCCTTTAAGAAACCACTTTTTCTTGTCCCTCTGGAATCTACAAAGTAAACCACCCTGAGGAAAAGATGTCTGCTTAGCCTAGGTGCTTTGAAGTTGCAACGTCATGGGATGACAACATGGACTGTTTATAATTGTAATAGTTTTGGATGAGTTTGCCTCTCTCCTCACATACATATAGGTTTTGCTTGTTTATTTATGTACTAACATATTTATGTAGCATGATTTAACCTATTGCGTACATGTAATAACCCAGATTTTTACAGAATGGCTCCACAGACTGTCTTTGAACAATTTCTTTTTTCATTTCCTAATAACACTGCTGATCTAATGCTGCAAAGCTCAGAAAATATTTCCATTTTCTTGCCTGTCTGAGATTCCTATGGTTCTAGGAGTTGTCTTGTCCCTTTATCTCAGGGATGGCACAGGCAGCTGCATGTATCCCTCTGTGATTCCAGTTAATAGAAGTTTGCACATCTGGAGGCACATACTGATTGTAGCAGCTATCTCTTATGAATTCATAATATGCTTTGCTAATGCCTTAATGCTGCTTTGGTCTCTGGGGACTGGGGGGCAATTCACTGTTATCTTATGGCAATCACTGAAATGTTAACATGAATGAGAAAATATGAAACAAGCATAGGTTAAAGGCAATGGAAGTTTAACAACAAGAGCTCCAGGCTTATCACAATAGACAACGGTTTGAACCAGAGATTAAATGACAATTAAAAAAATCCAGTCTTTGTACAGACAGCATAATTAAAATGTTTTACAGCAGTGTATGCATCAGCCTCAATTGCTTACAGCCATATGTAGGAGGAATAGGAAGCATCCTTGATTGTCTGTCAACACTTAATACATCAGATTTTAATATTACATTATTGTATAGGTCAGATTAATATTATAATATTGCACTATATTATAGAATTATGTAAGTATGATAATGTAAGAATGCTATAATTGTATAACATATAAAAAACATAATGTATAAATGATATATGATAAAATACAATATAATATAATCAGTATGTCAATATAGTATTTAAAAATATTAATCTAGACAATATAATTTATACTATTTTATTAATAAAATATAGTAAATAAATTATAATATAAAATTATGCGATATAAATATTTATTATTAAAGTACATAAATATAGTGACTGATATCACATTGTATCATATCAGCATATTATTTTTTATTTATTTAAAATTTATAATTTAATGTTTTGGGTTTTTAAAGAAGTATATTAATACTCTATTTACATTAATAATCTTTGTAGTTATAACGATCAGACTCATAGTATCGTATATGAACTTACAGAAATCTGAAATAAACCCATGCTCTAAATTGCTCTTGTGATATTAACTTCCAGAATTGTAGTGATCTTCATCAGATATTTCAGAATTTAAGAAAAATTCCACAAAGTTCAAACCTGAGCAGTTAAAGAATAGTAAATATTTCTGTGCAATATTTTCCATACTGCTTTTTAAAAGTCAAAACAATCTTAAAATGCTTAGATAATAGGTTGTCATTTAAACTACTACAATAGCATAGCATAGATATGTTTAGTTTGAAATTTGTTTTTTGTGAATAAAATTTAAAATAGAAAAAGTCTTATCAATATAACTATTAAAAACTTAATTCAAAGTAATGTAAATAGAAATAATTTTGTGAAAGTTGTTATCAAGGGAGAAGAGAAAGTGGACTATTCTGCTTATTTCTGTTCCTTTAATCTGGAGTATATGAACATCAGTCACTCTCTGAAAGTCAATTTCAAAGGCTTCCAAGATTTTCATCTATCTTGGTTGGCTCCTAAAGGACTAGGAAGAATATATTAATTTATTTATTTTCACTTAAGATACAAATCAAAGGATAATCTCAATATATTTGAGTGAATGCTTTTAAAGATGTGCTAAGAGGATGTCTCATTCTTGTAAACCTGCATGAAAAGTGCCTGTCTCAATGACATCAGGAAACATAAAATACTTCATGGATCATGGTGGTCATGCACTGCAGCACTCTGTTAAACCCACACCTAACTAGCCTCCTCATGTTCATGAGAATAAGACAGGAATTTTAGATATCATAAAAGTCACTTTTGACTGATAACATATGTAAAGTCATTCACCTGGAAGCACTTCATTCATATTCCTCCATAACTACATTTGACAAGTTTCTCTGTTACTTCCAGTCCATGCTATGTAGATCACAGAATCACAGAATCAGAATCAAAGAATGCCTGGGGTTGGAAGGGAACTCTGTGGGTCATCTAGTCCAACCGCCCTGCTGAAGCAGGGTCACCTACAGCAGGTCGCACAGGACCTTGTCCAGGAGGGAATCATAGGTGGTCAGGACGATTGCTGAAGTGAACTTTTCTGTTCTAAAATTTTGTTCATCGTGGCATGGAGATGGCAGGAAACAAAATCCACCATCCTTTGCAAGTGTTCTTAATATACATTACTATAGAAGTTGCATAATTGTTTAGGATTAGTTTGAAATACATTACAAAAAAACAGAGGATGGGTCACATTTTTAATTCTATACTGGTTTATTTGATAACTCTATACAATCAAATACTAGCAGCGATAAATGTCTTCACATTTTCTGAGCTCGTATTTGAAGCTGTTATAACCGATATGCTGCCGCTCCTCACATTTGATTTCATTTTAATTTGATTTCTTTCTAGATAATGAGACCTTTTCACTGAGAAGTTGTACCCATTAAACTTGTAAGTATTCATTCAGCTGTTATCTTTCTAATGCCTGCCAAAAAGCATGGACAATAATGGGAATAAGTAATGTCCTAGATAAACTCTTTTATTTTAATGGCTCTCATTTAGAAAAAAAAATTCATACATCTATGGCTTCAGTGAACAGCATATTTTCCAGTTGGCTTCCCAACAATTTTCTCTATAGACCCTGTCTGGCTGGTGTTGAAGTGAACAGTACATTTTTACTTATCTAAATTGAAAACAATAACTGCATGAAATAAAACTGGACTACATGTTGCAATAATAATATAGTTCACTAGGTAAAGGATGAATGCAAATGAAATGCTATGTATAATGCTGACAGTGAATATAAATAAATAAAATAAAAAATAACTTAGAAGAATTATTTCTTCATTGCTGAAATCTGCATAAAACAGTGCTGTTTGCTGAAATATCCACAGAATAATTTATGCATTTCTTACATGAATTCATTAGGGACAAATTCTATTCATGATTGTTTGTAAAATGTTTCTTTCAATGTTAGTGAGATGCCTGTACCATGTATTAGTGTGATGATTTTTGTAAGAAAACATTAACTTCAGACTCATGGTTCATACTTCTGTGTAACTGTCGCCAGTTCTGCATGAGTTGTGATTTTTATATCTGAACCTACAAACAGTTTTTATGCTACGAATATTGCTCTGAAGTACACTTATAGGGTATACAGTGTGAGACACTGAAAGCATTAAAGTGTGCTAATGTCTCAAACACTGTGGTAAACTAGCTGCCTCAGCCTCGGGGCTGTCCTGAGCAGGCAGGACATCGCCCACCTGCAGTGGGGAGTCTGCCCAGGAACAGCAGACTGCACAGAAGGAGCAAGGTAACACAAGATGGGGAGGATGGATTGGAGGATGAGCAGTTCCTTGTTTCTAATGTGCCTTACCCAAATATGGCCAGAGGTCACAGAAAGTTCATTTGAGGAAGGGGCTTGAGATCACCTAAGAGACTCATTGCGACATCCCCCACCTCCCCACTGGTGCCTGCGCAGAAGGTATGAACTTTCTAGAAGAATTGCCATGTAAGTCCCCAAGAGATGCAACTAAGGGCGGAGACTTTGTGATAAAAGACACATGTGCAAAGAGCCTGGTGTGTGTCTGCCACCAAAGGATGCCATGCCTGTCGTCTTCATCGCTGGATCCTAGGGTGGTGATACCTTATTTGTTGTCCCTCTTTCTTTTCTTCTCTTTTCTTTACTCTCCCTCATAAACATTTTTTATAAGAATCCATGTTTTCCAAGTTACCTCTGTTGTAAATAAAAAGCTTAAATGTACTGTTTGATGTAGTTTCACCTTAATTTAGCCCAAGGGAATTCACAGAACCTGAGTGGTTTCCCCCTCCCCCTGCTCCGGCCTCCATAGGCAGGACATGACACATAGTAAATGAACATAAATTACAGTGACTCAGGACAAAATAATTTGACAGTATTTCTGTGGAGTAGGTACATGTAAGATATAAAACATTAATCGGATACTTTGCCTCATCCAAGTGTTTTAGCCTTTTTTGTTTTATTAACTGTTTTTTATCAGTCACTAAATATTGTTAAAAATATTGTAAGGTAGTGACACAAAATGATTTGACATTGAGACCAAACAAGTCATATTCTGTTTTCTACTGTATATACTATAGCTTTTACTATCTGCCCTGTTCATTGAGTGGTCTTGATGAATAACCAGTTGGTCACAATACAATGAAAACAAGAGTAGATAGATGAACAGGCTGAATGTTACTTACTTAGTCAGATTTCTTTCACTCATCCATGTTCTAAGTTAATCAATAGAAAGCATCATACTGTAAGATGAACAGGCAAAAAAACACTTGTGAATTCAAATTATGTTTTGAGTTTTTTGTTTTGTTTTATTTTGGTTTCACATGCATCTCTTAGTTGTTACGCTTTTCATTTTTAATTAATTCTGTGATTTAATTTGATATATTAGAATACTAATGCATGTAGTATCTCTAGACTTGGTCTCCTTTTGTTAAGAAATCAAGATGGCTTATGCAAGGGGACTTATAATTTTTTTTCCCTTAGGAAAATAGAGACAAAACGGAGAAAACCGAAAAATAACATTCATAAATATAATAGTACATTTTAGAACACTTATTGTTCTAAATAAAATATGTTAGTATTGTTATTTATGTGGTTAAAAAGGTGGAAAACTATGGAAAGAGTTGTTAATTTACTTTTGTTAAAGTAAACTTAATTTTTTTGTAGTTTTTACAGACTTTAATATCTGTTATACTGTGATAATGGTCTCCATGGTATAGGTGCATTAGTGAAATATGCACAGTGAAAATAATATGGGTCTATAAATTTGATGTAATGAATTTATGAAAACCCAGGTTTATATTAGCATTACATAATCTGATGAATTACCTGTAAATTACATCAGTAATCTTATACATCCTTCTTCACAATATTGTAACCTGTATCAGCAAGTAGTGAAAATACTTTGCATGCTTCAGTAGACTCGGAGGACAAATCTGGTTCAGAAGACTACGTTGCTAACTGAGAGCTTCAGAGACCTTGACTGGAGGTCCCAGTTGACTGGAGGTTAGCAAATGTGATGCTCATCCACAAGAAGGGATGGAAGGAGGATCTGAGGAGGCCTGTCAGTCTGACCTCATTGCCAGGGAAGATTATGAAGCGGCTCATCTTGAGTGCCATCACATGGGATGTGCAGGACAACCATATGACCAGGTCCAGTCAGCATGGATTTATGAAAGACGGATCCTGCTTGACCTGCCTGATCTCCTTCTATGATAAAGTGCACATGTTAGTGGATAAGGAAAAGGCTGTGGATGTTGTTTACCTCAACTTCAGTAAAGACTGACACGGTTTTGCACAGCATTCTCCTGAAGAAGCTGGCAGCTCGTGCCTTACATGGGTGTACTCTTCGCTGGGTAAAACTGGCTCGATGGGTGAAGGGTTGTGATGAATGGAGTTAAATCCACTTGGTGGCTGGTCACAAGTGGAGTTCCACAGGACTCAGTATCAGGGCCAGTTCTGTTTAATATCTCTATCAATGATCTGGATAAGGGGACTGAGTGCTCCCTCAGTAAATCTGCAGATGACAGCAAGTTGGGTGGAAGTGTTTATCTGCTCAAGGGTAGGAAGGCACTACAGATGGATCTGTGCAGGCTTGATTGATGGGTCAAGGCCAACCATATGAGGTTCAACAAAGCTAAGTGCCAGGTCTTGCACTTGGGTCACAACAACCCCATGCAATGCTACAGGCTTGGGGAGGAGTGGCTGGAAAGCTGCCCAGAGGAAAATGACTTGAGGGTATTAGTCAACAGACAGCTGAATATGAGTCAGCAGTGTGCCCAGGTAGCCAAGAAGGCCAACGACATGATGTTGTGTATCAGGAATAGTGTGGCCAGCAGGAGTAGGGAAGTGATTGTCCCTCTGTACTTGGCACTGGTGAGGCCGCACCTGGAGTACTGTTTTCAGTTTTTGGCCCCTCAATACGAAAAAGACTTTGAGTTGCCAAAGAAGAGCAACAAAGCTGGTGAGGGGTCTAGAGCACAAGTCTTATGAGGAGAGATTGAGGGAACTGGAGTTGCTTAGTGTGGAAAAAAGGCATCTGAGGGAAGACCTTATTGCTCTCTTCAACTACCTGAAAGGAGTTTTTAGCAAGGTGAGTGTCAGTCTCTCTTCTCAAGCAGCAAGTGGTAGGACAAGAGCAAACAGTGTGAATTTGTACCAGGGGAGGTTTAGAATCACAGAATCACAGAATCACAGAATGGTAGAGGTTGGAAGGGACCTCTGTGGGTCATCTAGTCCAACCCCCCTGCCGAAGCAGGGTCACCTACAGCAGGCTGCACAGGACCTTGTCCAGGCGACTAGATTGAATATTAGGAAAAATTTCTTTACAGGAAGAGTGATCAAGCATTGGAACAGGCTACCCAGAGAAGTGGTTAGGTTGCCATCCTTGGAGGTATTTACAAGGCCTGTAGATGTGGTGCTTAGGGACATGGTTTAGTGGTGGACTTGACAGTGTTAGGTTAACGGTTGGACTCAATAATCTTAAAGTTTCTTTTCCAACCTTAATGATTCTACGATTCTGTTGTGGTTTATCTCCAGCTGGCAATTAAGACCAGACAGTCACTTGCTCACTCCTCCCCTCCTCCCCCATGGGATCAGGAAGAGAATAGGAAAAAGTGAAAACTCATGGGATGAGGTAAAACCAGTTTAATAATAAAGCAAAGGAAGAGATAATAACAACATTCATAATAATATATATACAAAACAAGTGATGCATAAATGCAGTTACCAACCACCTGATGAATGACACCCAGCTCACCCCCGAGCAGCAATCACTGCCCCTGGCCAACTCCCTCAGCTTGTATACTGACCATAACATCATATGGAATAGAATACCCCTTGGCCAGTTTGGGTTAACTGTCCTAGCTGCGTTCCCTCCCCAGTTTCCCATGCACCTGGCAGGCTAGGCCAGTTTGAGCAGCTGAAAAATCCTTGACAGACTAACAACTAAAAATATCATAGAATCATAGAATGCTTTGGGTTGGAAAGGACCTCTAGAGGTCATCTAGCCCAACCCCCCTGCAGTGAGCAGGGACATCTTTAACTATATCAGGTTACTCAGAGCTCCACCCAACTTGACCTTGAGTGTTTCTAGGGATGGGGCCTCCACTGCCTCTCTGGGCAACCTGTTCCAGTGTTTCACCATCAAAATATCTGTACGTTATCAACATTAATTTCATCCCAAATCCAAAACACTGCAGTACACCAGCTACTAGAATGAAAATTAACTCTATCCCAGCCAAAACAATGACAGTTTCTATGATTCTATGACTTTTCTCTGGGATTCTTGGCAGTTGTCTATGAGACGAGCTCAAGATGCTAAATGTGAGGGACATATATCAAACCAAGACTAACATTTCAGAATATTCTTGAGACTACTGATCATTCATTAAAGAAAAAGAAGTTTAAAGTGAATCTTTTATTTCCAAATCACTGGAGGATTAGTATTTCCTGATAAATACTCATCAACCATTCAGTTACAATTGTACTTCTCGGGTAAAAAAAAATTAGTTTACACCCTATTGCTTCAAAGAGGGACTTTAAATTAGAATTACAGGCTGTCTTCAAATAGGGTATTCTTGAAAACAAAACAAATATGGAGAGACAGAGGCAAAGTGATAAAATAAACAGTGCTTTAGCATTGTCCTGCCATTATTCATACCATTTATTTCTATGATGATTCCTATCACAGTTTTGGCCTGTATCACATACTCTCCCAGCAGAAGACCAGGCAGGCTGACCGAACTGTTTGTGTGCAGAGGCTATTATCATTGGTTTGTATAGATTAGACCATTCTGCCCTTGAGTGAGGGCAGAATTTCACGTTACAAATACAATCAGTGTTGAATTACTTGCTACCCAGTCCAGAAAATGAGCATTATTTTGTTTTCATTACCAGACAGTGAAAGTTTCTTTTTACAGTTTGATGACCGGGACTACTGATGTAGAAGGGAAAAAAATCTGCTTTCTATGTGCTTAAAATTGCCTATCAATCTTCTATTAAGCAGTCACTTCACTTAATGTGTAAACTGTCCTAGGAAAGGGGACCAGAAGTCAGGTCTGTTCCTTTATGTCATGGTTTAGCCCCAACTAGCAACAAAGGACCACTCGTTTGCTCTATCACCCCTCCCCCAGCTGGGGTGGGGAGGAGAAAGGAAAGAAAAAGGCAAAACGTCGTGGGTCAGGATCAGGACAGTTTAAGAGAACTGCAACTCTCTCACTGCAATGCCCAGCTGTGCTCCCAAGCTGAGACTAACCTCCCCACAGACAGCTCCCCGACTCAGAACCCAGCATGATGTAACACGGTGTTGAATACCCTGTCTGGGTTAGCAGGCATGGTGGTGTGGGGTTGACAGTTGGACTTGATGATCTTAGAGGACTTTTCCAACCTTAATGATTTTATAATTCTATGTTTCTATGATTTGTTTAGCCAGTTTGGGTCAGCCCTTCTGACTGTGTCTTCTCCTATTTACTTGTGAAAGTTAACCCTATCCCAGCCAAACCCAGGACACTTTATCAAGGTAAAGATATTTTTTCCTAAGTGGTGTCATGTCACTTGAGAAGGGCCTTTCCACTAGTCAGGGCATTCACCTGGGTTTTGAGAGGTAGGTGTGAATTTGTCTTCTGCCTTATATGCTTCTTCTTCAGTGTTTATTTCACGTAACTTTGTGTATTAGCCCTGCTGCCTAAAGTAATCTGACTTTCATTTGGAGGATTTTTTACACTAATACCAACACAGTCACCCTCAGATTTCTAAAAGCCTCTTTTTACAAATTGCAGCATGTGAGAAATACCTGATTATCATAAACATCTGAAATTAACTTGATTGGATTAATCAAGCAGTAATGAAGCTGTTATTTTAAACAGGTAATACCAAGTTTTATTCATGGGAGTATTGTGTATACAGAATAAATTTTATTTTTATTGCTACTTAAAACAAGAATGTGTGAATTATGTGTGAATTAATATCTGTAAATATTTCTCTGTAGCAAACGCAGACTTAACAGTTGTTATGCTTCTTTTACTGTTCTTAAAGTTCCACCGATAATTTTCTTTAGCAGGGATTGCCAAATCAATATACACAGGGCAATGAAAGGTAGTTTGCAAAATTATGCTGTAATTTTAGACCTACTATAGTCAAGGTTCTGATAGCAGTTATATCAGAAACCTACTTTTAATTACTTTTACATCAGATATAACAAACCAGTTCAGATTGAAACTTTTCATATAATCTGCTAATGGGTACAAAGTTTTCCTCTTTTTTTTTAATTTTTTGGTTTTAATTATTTTTTTTGATTTTAGGTTTATAGTGTTCATTACATATACAAAGAAAAATGTATTACCATTTAAATTTTAAATTTGCAGTTTTCTGTAGTACTGCAAATCATACCCATTTCCTAATGAAAAAAAAAAAAGAAACAAACTCCCACAAAACATAAACATACTTTTAATTCTACCTTTACACAATTAAGAATTTGTGTTCGTAGTTATTATACATGCATAGCTTAAGGAAATAATTCAACATACATTTGGGACTGAAGAGAAAGCATGGGAGCATAACTAAGGAATTGTTTTACATAGTGAAAGAGACTGAATATACATACTCTATTTCCTTATCTGGTAGAAGCAGACTGATGCTGCTATTGAAATTTCAGTCTGGCAGGGAAAATGTGGTGTGTGGATATAAAAAAACCCTAAAAATGATCTTCAGTTTGTCAGTTCCTTGGATTTAAATTGCGACACAATGAATGTCACTTCTACAAAATGTAATCACCTTCAAATAAGGATATTGTTTGCTTATTTTCTGGAGTAGATCGATTTAATCCTCACACAACTTGGTGAATGGAATCTCTATATAGAATACATGTCCTTTCAGTACATTTTCTTTTAAAACTTGATTAAATAAGACACATACAGTTTCTCAGTGGTCATTGTTTCATGTCAGTGTAGTGTTCCATTATAGCAGAACACAAGAGGTGTTATTCTGTGGAGGTAAAGGTAAGCTTGAGTGGGAGTGGGAGGTTCCACTCACTTCCATGAGGTTTCAGGAGTGCACTGAAACAGAATATCACTCATTTAGGCCTAGTGGTTCTTCTGTATCTCCATCACCAAAAAAAGTAAAATATTCTTTGCCTAATTTCAGCATATGTTGCCAGTCTAATGTACAGTCTGTTTTTGCAGCAACCCTATTGCACTCATATCACAACAGCAGTAAAGGACCTGAGGATGCAATACTTCCTTTACTGGAGCTCATTACCTGATCTCTTTTTCCTGTACCAGTAACAACTCATAAAACTGTGAAATTAAAAATATAGATTTACTCATAAACAGGACATGTAATTTGTCCTATTTTGTGTGATGATGGTCTGAAATGGGGCATGTTTTCTTCATTATACAAAGTAGTTTTTCCTTTTGGGAAATTAAAACTCTTTTAAATAATAAGACCAGAAGAATTGTTATGAAAGTTATAGCACCTTGTGGTGGGTTTAACTTTGGCTGTCTGCCCAACTCCTACCTTGCCACTCTTTCACTCCCCCTCCTCAGAAGGACAGAAAGAGAAAATAAGATGGAAAATCTTGTGAATCAACATAAAGACAGAGAGATCACTCACCAGTTATCATCACAGGAAAAAACAGACTCGACTTGGGGAAAAATAATTTAATCTATTGTCATTTAAAAATATAATGTGATGGTGAGAAGCAAAGACAAAAGCTAAAAAAGCCAACACATTCTCCCTACCCCTCCTTTCTTCCCAGGCTCAACTTCTCTTATTCCTGATTCTTCCACCTCTTCCCTCTAAGCGGTACAGGGAAATGTGGGATGGGAATTATGGTCAATTCATAACACCTTGTCTCTGCCACTTCTTCTCCTCACACTCTTCCACTGCTCCAGTGTAGGGTCCCTCCCACAGGACACAGTCCTTCATTAACTTCTTCAGCATGGGTCCTTCCCATGGGCTGCAGTTCATCAGGAACTGCTCCAACATGTGTCCTTTCCACAGGATACAGTTCTTGAGGATTGACCTGCTCCAGCATGAGCTCCTCTCCATGGACCACAGTTCCTGTCAGGAGTTTGCTTCTGCATGGACTTTCCATGGGCTGCAGTTTCCACCACGGCACAGCCAGCTGCTCCAGCATGGGGTCCTCTATGTGCTGTAGTGTGGGTAACATCTATTAACAACAACAAAAATTACCCCAGTTTATATTTAAAAAGAAATTGTCCAAACTCTTACAACATTCCCATGATATTTGGATAATTTAGAGTGTTCAGTAGTTATATTAAACCATGTGAAACTGAGCAATATCAGCAGGCAACATTTATTTCAACCTGTAGGCAACATTTATTTCAACCTGTAGCCCAAGATGAAGAACAAAGGATGCAAACTATGTTGACTGAGTATAAGGAAGAGAATTTCTTGTGAAGTTTGGTTAAACAGTGTAACTTACCAGTGGGAAATTCTAAGCATATTTATGGCTTCTATTTCTTAATTGATGCATTAAATACTCAAATGTTCTTCTGAATCTGTGAGTAAGAAGATATGTTTAATGATTCTTGCATATGATATACACTCCCAGACATCAGCTGTCTGTTGAAATGAATGCACAGAATACATGAATAGAGACAATGGAAAGGTGCCCTAGAACATCTAGTGCATAGATCCATGCATAAGAAAGCCTGAGAAATGTGGTATACCATATGTGAAGCAAAGATTTGAAGAGATAAGAATGGCTTGGAACAAACATAACTTTAAAATTAAAAAGCTCATGACCAGAAGAAAGACACGAAAGAAATCAGTGAAGGGTAATGGTCATAATACTCAAAGCCTTGTATATATAAATATTATGCACTAGTGCCACATATTTTATAGAATCAAGGGAAAACTCGCGAAAGTAGTAGCTGATATATTTACACTGTCATATATTTATTATACATACCTAAGTTATTTATTAGTGAAATATTTTTTGCATTCTCATGGAAGGAAAGATTTCTGTCCAACTTACTTCACTAAGAAATATAGTAAAAATATTTCCTGGGATTTTCAGACCTGTTAGTGTTTAATTTTTTTTTTCATTTTCCTTTTTCTTCATTTTCCAAAACACTCCTTTTCTTGCTGTTTTGTGTCGTGTCCGTCCATCCATCTCCTCTCCCCCCTTAATTTGCTGTTGGGTTTGGGGTTTTTTTTTGTAGACCATTGCAGGTCAAGATAAGGTCATACGCAAAGAAATATGAAGAAAAGTGTAAAGGGACTTCACCTCTCCAGTTTTTTCTCCTTTGCTGTGGCACTGGGATATTCCTATTCTTTTTAACTCCCCATAATGTGAATTTTATTGGAGGATAAAGTAGTTTGAAGATAAGCATTTATTAGGTTATAATCACACACACAAATATTTTTTAATAGTATTGTAAATTAATCAATAGCAACATTGCTCCAGTGCACAAAATACTGCAAATGGTAAACCAAAACATGGTTGTCTCTCCTCTGGAATATTGGAATGTTTTCCCCATTTGCATTCCTCTATCCGTATTTATTTTCACTTCATAAATTGCACTATGCTGTTACTCAGTTAAACCTTATTAGTTTGTTCTTTACTGGTTCTCTGCTTTTAATTCAACATGTTTTGCTGTCTGGGTTCTTACTTCACTGTAGACAATTGGTACAGAAATATTCTGTTACAGCAGTTGTCATGGTCTTAAGTAATAACTAGGAAACAATTTTTAAGAGATAATTGACATGACATATTGCTCAACTCATGCCAACATTATAAACACCTATTTAGCATATCACCCTTGTTGCTAAGCTTCAAAAGTATTGTCTGTGCTTTCAAGGAGACCTCACTGACCTCTTCATAAATGAAACAATAACACTTATAAAAAGTAAAAGTTTTAAAAAAACCTTGTGGCTGCAGGTAGCACTATCAACATGGAGATTCTATTCTTCAACCGGTATTTCCACTTACGCTTAGCGTAGGCATATAATCATAGAATCATAGAAAGTTATGGGTTGGAAGGGACCCCTAGAGGTCATCTAGTCCAACCCCCCCACAGCGAGCAGGGACACCGCTAACTAGATCAGGTTGCTCAGAGCCCTGTCCAACCTAGTCTTGAATGTTTCCAGGGATGGGGCCTCCACTACCTCTCTGGGCAACCCGTTCC
>Ga0065711_1006105_pt1 | contig 18713 bp, 10 predicted proteins | sample Hoacrofraction12_FD_59098 | JGI IMG/M metagenome (GOLD analysis project Ga0065711, IMG submission 59098) | Hoatzin crop microbial communities from Cojedes, Venezuela - Epithelial fraction 12 v2 (version 2) | ecosystem: Host-associated > Birds > Digestive system > Esophagus > Crop | place...
ATGCTTTGAATCGATACACACACACACACACACACACACGCACACACACAATCATAAAAATTCCCTTCAGTGAAATACTCACTTCAAATCAAATTATTTTCTCAATGGGCAAAGGTTGAGTCTCAAGGAGATCAGCCCAGGTCATGAGTTACTCTGAGAGGCATCCCGCTCAGAGGGAGTTACTGGGCGCAGCCTGCTGCAGACCAGAAGATCTCAAAGGGTTTTCCTTGGTGCTGCTCTTTATAGGGTCTCAAGACGATTGACTTCAGGCATCAGTAAGTTTCCATCCTGGTCACAATCCACATGATGCAATTCTGATATTTAGACAGCAACTATACAATTCTAGTGTTACCCAGAATGTATAGTTCTGACACTTACCAGGTGGGTGTGACTCCAGGCATCAAGAGTTCCAAGTGTGGTCAGGGAGCGCTTGATCAGCCCAACTCTCTGCTCTTGTACAAAGACAAGGAAAGTGCCAAGTCATCCTGATTCAGTGCACACCAGCTAACTATGCTCGCAGGGCAAGCAAGAATACGATGTTGGCAGGTTCTGGGATTGCCAGGTGTGAGGGGTGGCTGCAGCACCAGAAATGCCAACAGTGTAAGCTCCTGGGTCTAAGTAATCTGAGCAGATCTGCAGTCAGTGGAGGGCAACAAGCACGTCTGACTTGCTGTTTATTACATCCTAAGGCAAAAACCTCAACAGTTCAGAGTAACTCTGTTCTAGAAATGCTTTCTTCTCTCTTGATGAGGAGGGAGGGTAAAGTAGATGCTTGGCTGCAGATGGATATTATGTGCAGTGGAACAAATCTTAAGCTTAAGAGCATCCCTTTCTTCCTAGGTAAAATGACGTTTGTGCCCTGTGCTGTTCCTGGGAGAAGTATGGCAAGGTCATTACCTGCCTGAGAGTCTTTTTGCCTGTGAGGTGTAAAATATCTACGTGGCTTCAGGAAACTGTAGCCGATATTCTTGGTCAAGGAAACAGTCATGGTTTCTCTGAATACACAAAAAGACAATATTTATAATCAGTGGCTTGAACTGCACTGACCTGGATCTGGCAGCTCCAATTTTTCTCTTAAAGTTGGCCGGCCAGGCTGCCACTCCTCCCTTACTCTGAAAGGATGAGAAGAAAATCACCTTGCAGCTGTTTCCCAGGGACAGAGAGACCATGCTTTTCAAAGTCACCCGTCACAACAAGCAAATGTATTTATAAATACAGCTGCCTTTGTTTTCTATGGTGGGAACACAAAAAAAAAAAGTCGCTGAGATTATGCCTGTGGGCTTAAATCTGGCATCTGAACACTTTCCACAGCTTTGAAAAAATCTAAGAAATAAAAGTTCTTATCATAATTTTAGATCTTTACTGCCTGCAGTTGAACTCCAAAGATGTGTAGACAGACAACAAAAGCAAACAGCGGGTTTGTGTTTGATGGTTTTTTCCCCCCTGTGTAAACTGTAGCCTCTTCAGCCTCTGTCTTCATCTATTTCCTTCCCCACTGAGTATATCTTACCGCAAGCCCAGGTAACTACCTAGGCAAATAACAAAATGAGCTGAATTGTTTGCTGGAACAAGATCTCTGCTGTAGCTGCAGTGTCTTTCACCTTGGGAATTGTGCAGGCCACTCTGGGAACTGTATCAGAAAACAGTTACTTCCAGCAACACAGCCCGTGGCAAGGCTTGTATAAGGCAGCACAAATCTTTGATGCTGATTCTGGTCCATGTTAGCAGCAGAGGGAATTTTGCCAGTGAGCTCAATAGAAACAGGACTGAGGTTCTGATGAAAACCAAGCAGAATTATTTAATTCACTGGGAGATTTCTGAGCATTCCTCAAAGTGATCTTTTCCAGGTTTGCAATCTTTCACAGCACTCCAGCTCCAGGCAAGAGAAGCATATGATGGCTTTTTAAAACCTACCCCTAACTCATTTTTGTTATCTGGCAGACAACATTTCAGACCTTTTCTTGATCACCTTCCAAAAACCGAGGCATGGTTTCTCACGAGGACTGCTGGCCATCCACCGGAGGCTCCTCCACAGGTGTGCCCCAGATGCCTATCACTCACAAGTGTTATCACACCGAGTTAACACCCACCGGACCTTGCCAGTGTTGACTTAGCAACTTCTATGCAGCAATAGTTAGGCAAGAATCTGCTTCCTGTTTTGCGATAGGTCTGTGCCACTCAACTGGCAAAAAAGTGCTGATGCTGACTAGTTCATTAAGTGTGCCAGTAATATGTCACTTATTTCCTGACTCGTGAATTCAAAAGGTGAAAAAGCTTTTCATTCTTTGGATTTATGAGGAATAACTGAAGAGATCAAACAAGATAACTGCCAAGGCAGCAAACTTAGAAACACCATGACAAGCAGATAGGCTGAACTGGGGATTAAAAGGACAGATGTATTGGAGGTTCTCCCCTAGCTGGCCATCAGCACAGTTTCCCTGCGGCTGGAAGGAACTCGCTTGTGTTGCACCAGAAAACTCCTGACGTGAAGGTGTGCATTTTGTGCTGGCAATACACTCAAGTCCTAGAATCAAGCACCATTTTCTCAGTTCTTCAAGTGTACCTGTTACTGGCAGTATCCACAGGAATATGCCTTCATGCAGCAGCTCTTGGACTGACCACAAATTTCCAATCAAATCTACATTTTTTCCTTGCTAAGCCTGTCCCATTGGCAACTGAAGTCCTAATGCTAACATTCCTCTTCCTTCCTCTGCCTACTCCTCTCCACGGAAAATTGCTGGCAGTTCTTATGACAGGTTGTATAAATACAATCTCCTTAAGCAGAGAGAAGCTTGTATTTGCAAACCATATTTTAAAAGACCAGTCCCTTAGGAAAATCCGTGGCATTGCTGGAGAGCAGAGATCCACTTGGGGTGAAATAGTGCTCTATACTTGGAGTTAAACCCACCTGGGCCATTAGGTAGTGGTAAGTCTTCGCAGAGGCTGTCTGTAAGTCTCTGTGAAACAATGGAGACACTCATCTGCCTGCCTGTCACATGGACAAACCATGAGCATTTTGTCTGGGAAAATAATAAAGCCTTGTCTATTCATTGGAATATGGCTATGATTAAAGACAAATGTAGCTCCTTCCAAATTCTCAGCTCTCCCAAACTCCTCACCTGTTTCCCGACTTTAAGATTTTATTTGCCTGTGTGCAAGACTTGGTCACACCGCAAGAAGTAGAAGACACAAAGATCAGACACTTTAGAATGAAAAAAAACAGTTATTAAAACACTGATTGTCCTAGGACATGTTTTCTTAACACAGCAGTTGCAAGGCAATGGCTGATGCTAACAATGGTAGTCACTTCCTCTTGCCTTTTCAATACAGACAATTGCAGTAAAAGCAACACTTTACTGTCAATAAAGCAGTTCATGTCCATCTGATTGCACACTGAGATATGAAGCGCCCAAACATCAGAAAATAGAGTTAAGATCTAGAAATGAATGTATTGTTTCTATTTTCTAAATTAATTATCAATAACATGGCTTATGCTGGTGTTAAATTTAGACATAGACATTCCTTGCATCCTTCTTGTGTCCTGGAAAAGACATGGTCATTTAGCTCTACCTGCTTTTCCAGATGTAGCCCATCCTCGTGGTGTTTGAGGCACACTCTGAAATTAATTCCTCTGTCTTTGCCAGAAGATGTTACTCCTGACTTAATTCTTTTGTTTCCTCAGAACCAGTACCACCTCCCTAAGTCACTGCATAAACAGTGGGAGCTGGTGGAGCAGAGCTCCATTCCGTATCTCCTGCATGTTCTTACTTCCTAAACACATTCCCTGCTGGCATTGTGGGCACAGATGGGAAAAACACTGCTTCTCTGACTTAATGAACCAGCTGGGACTTTTCTTTTGCAAAGAGAAACCTGTACCAGCTGGCTCTGAAATCACAGAATCACAGAGGGGTTGAGGTGGGAAGGGACCTCTGGAGGTCATCTGGGCCAACTCCCCTACTCAAGCAGTGTCACGTAGAGCTGGATGCCCTGGACTGTGTCCGGCCATTGCCCAGGGCAGATGAAGAATGGCTGCTTTAACCTGTACAAACATTGGAGAGACCCCAAGATGCCAAATAATCTCGCACATTTCAGCCTGATTACCTTAATTTAGTCTCCTTTCCTTCCACACCTTCCCTGGTCAAGCTGCTCTCCTCTTGGGTGGGGCTGGCTCCCAGTGAGGTATGTAGTGCAGTGCAGACACAACATATACCCTGTGGGGAAGAGGAGAAAGAAATGAGCAACATGATGGTGAGGTGACAGAGCCGAAGGCTTTGCCCCCGGTGTGTGCTACTTATTGATGTGAGGTACGTGGGGCTCAAGGGAAAGGCTTTGTATTTCACCATTAGAGCAGGTCATACTCGTTCCTGCCAAGTGAGCCTGACGCAGTTAGGAGGCTTTGTATGAGGCCGGTGACGAGAAGGTGATGTAATCCTTAGCGTTCAACTGTTTTGCAAACCCCGGGATCAAAGGAATGTATTTGCCTGATGCTTCTGTGCCTTACCCTGGCGTTATGCATATACCACCAGCCCTCTGCAGTATTGATCAAATTATCCGAAACTGCTGATGGAAGAGCTGCAACTTCAATCCCTAAATTGCTTCCTCGGAAAATGTTCAGAAGATGCTTTATGGGGCCAGGCTTTCTGCCAGGTGAGTTATTCACCCGTGGCAGGGATCCCCTGGAGAAGAAGAGGGCGGCAGGGCTCACCCCACCACTCCTCCACAGAAAACATGGGAAGGCAGACAAATGGCTCCATGTTTCATGTCCCATGTGTCATTTCTCTTCCCCTTTCCAATAGAGTGTCAGCTCTGATTGCGGTATTAAGGAGGGAGGGCAACTGTGGATAAACAACACACCTGTGTGAACAAACAGGGGCCATGGGATGATAAGTGTGACCTCCATGGAAATTGCTCCTGCTTAGGAGGGAATGTCCTTGGTTCAGCAAAACCCTAGGAACATGCACTCACACTGGCCTTGTAGGCTTTGGTGACTTGAGACAAGGACAGGGTCCTTTCCCCTCATGACAGCTGTGGGTACTGTCTCCATGATGTTCCCAACTCTTGTCCTCCAGGAAAGAGGCATTCAATATGGAAGTCATTACCAGGTCTCAGAGGACAAGAGACCACAGTATTAAAGCTTAAACTAAAGTGTACTGAAATCAACACCTACTTATTGATGCTGGATCAGGGCCTTTAGCAAATAACTAACTACTTCTTGAGCTGGGGACAGCCAAGTGGATTAATTGTAGCGGACTAGTACACATGCTTTCCAGTTAATAATTTATTCACATGAATAATCCTCCATCATGCAAAAAGTTCTATTGAACACAAGGATTACAATACAATTAAGGGCTGCAGGATGAAGCCCTGAGATGATGCAGAGTAAACAAAGTATGATATTAGAGTCATTAATTAATGTTTAGAAATAGGCAGATAATGAAGTCAGGATGGCCATGAGTCACAAGGCTTCACTGCTTCCTGAGCTTGTGAGCAAAACTGCTCTTAGTGCAAAGCCATGGTTCTATTTTTAAACATAACTACTGGCTGAAAAGTTATGGCTGAGGTTGTAACCTATCTGTAACTGGGCAAATAAAGGCGACAATGTCACCCAGGGCATAAAGTTTTGTCAGGAGCTCAGTGTTATTCTGTGCAAGTCACTCTCCCTGCCGTCTTCTCAGCCAGTGCCACTTTTTCTTTTTAATTTTTAACATGTTTAATTTCTTTTGCCTAGTTCCCTAAGAAAATGGAGGTTTATGTCACTAAGCTGTGTGTTTGTATTTTCCTGTTTCCCAGTACATTTTGAATCCATCAATTGGTTTTGAACAATAGTGACAAAGTGGCAAGGGCCTTTGCAACCTGCATTGAGAGCCTCATGGAAGCTGTTGTATTCAAGGAGTCTGTTACCATGAATAGACCATGTCTGCCCTACCAGGCATTGTACGCAGGGCTTGAGCAGCCCATATATCAGCATGAGGAGCTGCTGCAAGGGAACCTGCTGGAGTGCCCTGTGCTGGCCTGTCCTCTGCACTGGTGGGTGTTATGAGAGAGGCGACAGTCCAGGCTGTCAGGAGATGATACCTGGTTCTGTTTGTCATACAAATAAAGTGCACCACAGCATGAGAGGGAGGGAGGCAGAGCCTGTTTACTGACAGGATCTTCACAGCACACCATGGGAAAATCCAGTCCAGGGTCTATCCAACCTGAAAGGACGTAAGATCTACTCACTATCTATATTCCCATTTTTATTCTATTGTATTAAAATTATTTTATTATGCCATTTGTTGTTGGGCTTTTCTTACTGAAATCTGGAAAGAGCTCTGCACCATCTTGTCCTCTTACCCTCCCAGTGGCACAGAACAGGATCTTAATGTCCTAGGACACGAGGTGCAGTCAGGACAGGAGAGGCAGAGCTCATGTACCACTGCTAAGGGAAAGCCTGCAGCATGAAATTAGTCTTTAAAACACACAAAAGGGAAAGCAATGCTGACAGTCAGACTTTTTTATCTTCATAGCCTGTAATATTTAATTTAAAAACACGTTTAAAAAATGCTTTAACTCATTTAATAAATATAAAACAAACTCTGAGCATCACAGTCATTTAGTGTAACTGCATGAGTTGAAATAACAAGATATCTTTGTTTTGTTTTTGTAACAGTTTGCAAAATGCTTTCCTTAGTGAAACAGAAAGCATTTTTCTGAACATGTATTTCTGCAAAAACATCTGCTGTGTGTGAATTTATCTGACAAAACAAACAATAACTCTTTATTTGGATGAGAAAATATGAGCATGTTGCAAAACAAAGTAAACAGAAATAAACAGGAAAGAGGTGACTGAGTAGCCACAACATATTAAGGTCAGTTCCCCTTGCTTTAGCTTTAAACTGTATCCTTTCCCATTGTGTGTTTTTTCCAGGAATTTTTCTCTTTCTTTTTTTTGGTGACTGCTGCCTTTCCTTTCCTGCTTTAATTGAATCATTCCCTTCTGTCCTTTAGAGAGTTTGAAAAAATAAACTTTTATTTCAGCTCCACAGCCGGAGGCGACTATCCCTATGCGCAAGTCACAAATTGTGTTTCAGAATATGTCAAACCATGATTCATTTACTATCTTTTCAATTAATTTGATTTAATTCAGCCTGACCTCTGGCTTGGTTCAGGATCATTCATAGAATATCCATGGGAAAAAGGAATTAGAAAGCTAATGTAACAGTTTGTTGAAGCAAGGAAGTCNCCCTGTCTCAGAATCAGCCTACTCCATTCAAAACCCTTGCAGTAGTTCCACCCCTGGGTATAAAGAATGCGATTTTGGAGGNGCCTTTTAACACCAATTCCCTAAAAGTCTCTTCATTTTAGTCAGCATCTAAGAACTTTTGCAGATTTTGACTGGATACACACAGTCCTGGGACCTGGCCCAAAAAGAGAAACCCACTGAAAGACCACACTTAATTCTGTTGTTTGACTCTCAGCATTTGTCAGCCTGAGAGACCTTACTGCACGCTTTCAATGATTAAAGGAGGCTTAAAAGAAACGTGGAAAGAGACTTTTTACCAGGGCCTCTAGTGACAGGACAAGGAGTAATGGTTTTAAACTGAAAGACGGTAGGTTTAGATTGGATATAAGGAAGAAATTCTTTATGATGAAGGTGGTAAGACACTGGAACGGGTTGCCGAGAGAAATTGTGGATGTTCCCTCCCTGGAAGCACTCAGGGTGAGGCTGGATGGGGCTTTGAGCAACCTGGTCTAGTGGAAGGTGTCCATGTCCAGGGCAGGTTGTCCTGGTTTTGGCTAGGATAGAGTTAATGTTCTTCCCAGTAGCTTCTGTGCGTTGGATATAGTAGGAGAAGAATGTTGATAACACTGATGTTTTCAGTTGCCAAGAAATCTTGGACTTTTTCCTGTCTCCCACATTCAGCCAATGTGCAGGTGTGCAGGAGCTGGGAGGGAGCACAGCCAGGCAGACCGCCCAAGCTGGCCGATGGAAATATTCCATACCATGGACGTCATGCTCAATTCATGAATGAGGGTTGGGGGAGGCGGGGGCAGGAGTCTCCTTTTTTTAATTCTCTTTTCTGTGAGTTTGAATCCTCTCTTGTCTGGGCGTTCAAACTTATCCAAGAGTTTGGTCTTTTTCAGGAATTTTGTGAAATTCATGATTTCCAGCGTTCCCTGATCACTGCTCATGGACTGGCTGTGGCTCGGTCATTGGGCAGTGAACAAACTGTATTGTCTATAGTTTGTTCTGCATATTCATTATTATCATTATTATTAGCAGTAGTAGTATTTCCTTTGTTGTCTTATTAAACTGTCTTTATCTCAAGCCACAAGTTTTACGTTCTGTGCATTTCTCCGCCCCACCCCACCGAGGAAGGGGAAGGGTGAGCAAGTGGCTGTCTAGTGCTTAGTTGCTGGGTATCAAGTTAAACCACAACACAGGGGTGTTGACTAGGTGATCTTTCCTTGCAACTCAATCACCATTCTGTGGTTCTAAATAATTCCACTGAACAAAAAGGGATGTTTAGTCTCCAAAAAGTCTTTTCAGTATCATATGATCTCTTAATACAGTTCATGTTCTGAGCTCCTAGGATACTAGAACTCTGGTTTGTGTTAAATGTTCAAAACTAGTTCAATTTTTAAGGGGTATAACTATTTGTTATGATACTTTGGAGCAAAATAGCAGATATAATTACAGCTGCATCTTGTTCTGGGAGAGAGCAGGGAAATGCTACAAGCATCCCATTAACTAAAAGAGATCATTTGTGTGCTCTTACTTGACTCCTCATGCTAACATATTTATTTGTACTTTAAAAATATGAAAGTTTTGTAGTACAATGCATAACTGGCCATAATTCAACACTAGCAGATTTTGAAGGCAAATAATTTTCCACTGTGGAAGTAGGTGGGTGTCGCGAATGAGTGGCTAGGTCACTCAAAGAATCACTGTCAAAGGTACTTGCAAGAAAAGATTTTACCAAAAATTTACAAAATGTGTTTTTACAAAGTTTGTTAGCGAGGTTCACTCAATTACTTATCAAATGAATGGAATATAAAATCAAAGTAGGACTAAGGTAGAATGACTTATACAGAGACTGAAGAAAGATGTAAGGGGTAAGGGAGACCCCCTGCTGAGTCACAAGCTTTGGAATGGACCGCCTTGCTTTCTAAACTCCGCAGAGAGGAGCCTAGGTGTGGCTGGATCGAGAATTAGCCTCAGACAACAACGGTTTATGTCTAAAGGATATGTCTACTAGCAATTCAAGGTGTCTTCACAATTAGAGAGAGACAGAGAGAAATCACAGAAATTTAGCAGCAATTAAGCACTGGTTAACTTAGCATCTACAGAGTTATTAAAAAGAATTCACTACTGCAATCACAGTAATAGGATATTATGCTTTGAATCTGTTCACAGACACACACACACACAAAATATGCATAGATAAAGGTAGCTGTTAAAAATTCCCTTTGAGATCAGTGAAATACTCACTTCAAATCAAATGATTTTCTCAATGGGCAAAGGTCGATCCTGAAGGAGTGAGGGATCCCTGTAGATCAGCCCAGGGAACCTCGAACTTCAGAGTTTGAAGTGCTCTGAGAGGGCTACCACTCGAAGGGATTTGCTGGGCGCAGCCCGCTGCAGTTCAGGAGAACTCAGAAGGCCTTCCTTGGTGCCGCTGCTTTTGGGGTCTCAGGATGATTGACTTTTGTTGATAAGTTCCCATCCTGGCCATGTGAAGCAATTCTTGCTGACAATAGGGTAATTTTGGTGTTCCTCAGACCATGTAGTTCTGACCTGTACCAAACAGGTAGCAGAGGTTTCAGGTACAGTCAGGGAGTGCCTGATCGTCCCAACTCACTGCTCTTGTTCAAAGGCAAGAAAAATGGCCAGTCACACCAGCTAACTGCTATTGCAGTACCAGCAAGAATACTGTGCAGGCTAGTTATGAGATTGCCAGGCAGGGGGCGGGCTGCACCACTGCAGTGGGTGCTGTTTATCGAGCAGCACCCCTCTCTGCAACACAGTCTCAGCTTCAGGCAATTGTTAACAAAATTGGTAGGGGCCCCAGACTACCTCTCTGCAAATCAGTGGGATATTTTGTAGCCCAGAGAAATGCAAGGTGCAACAAAAGGATACTTTTGGCCCGAATGGTCTACTACAGTAACTTGTGTGACTTGGGTCTTCAAATGGCTGATGGTCACGCCTCGAAGCAATGCCCATTTCGTGCCAGCAGCACCCAGTGGGAATGCGCTTGCTGTGTTTTGCGGATTGCTCGCCTGATGAAGTGGTTTGACCCGGCAGCTGGCAGCTATGCACTAGACAGCCGCTTGTTCACCCCTCCCCTTCCGCCCCAGGGGGATGGGGAGGAGCAATGGACAAAGGTAAAACTTGTGGGTTGAGATTAAGCAGTTTAATAAGATAACAAAGAAAATACTAACACTACTAATATTAATGATAACCATAACAATGACTATGAAAAACAAACTATATACAATACAGTTTTCTCATCACCTAATGACCAATTTGCAGCCAGTCCCCAAGCTGACATCGCGGAACCTGGAACTTGTGGATTTTGCAAATTTCACAAAACTGAAAAACCCCTGAACTCCCAGAAAAGTTCAAACTCCTGGACAACAGAGGATTTGAACTCACAGAAAAGAGGCGAGAACAGATTCCTTCCCCTGGCCAACCCCCCTTCATAAACTGAATATGAAGTCTATGGTATGGAATATTTCCATCGGCCAGCTTGGCTATCTGCCTGGCTGTGCTCCCTCCCAGCTCCTGCACACCTGCTCGTCAGCTGAATATGAGAAATTGGAGAAATTCCTTTATTTCATAACAACAACTGAAAATACCAGTGTGATCAACATTCTTCTCATACTGAATCCAAAACACAGCAGCTACTGGGAGGAACGCTAACTCTATCCCAGCCAAAACTGGGACACCTGGGTTCAGAATGACCAAAGTCATCCTGGGACTGCAGCACAGCTCTTCCTTGCTTGGAGCCTTCGCCACGGATTATTTTAATCATTATTTCACCTGACCTGTCCACAGGGTCAGGTCCCAAGAGGAAGAGCTGCAAGACGTCATGGAAGCTTATTCCTTCAGCAGCTGTTTTCCAGCAACATGCAGTTTGCCTATATCGTAAGCAGTTGCTGAGCTCTGTGGCGGTGATCTCGCTGGCAGAGCTGCTAGCACGGACAAAACAGAGCCTTGCACATTTTAGTTCACCAGTCCTCTGTCTGTCAGTAGCTTTATCTATGCTGCTCTTGCACACAGGCTTGGGATCACGCCAGTCCCCTGGCACACCTTGACCTCTTTTGTTCTCACGGCTGACAGCACCTGGGGAGATTTTCAGCACTTTTCTGTGATTCACAGGAAAGGGCGTTCACACCAACCAACGAGCTATCTTTGAGACCTCACTACCTCACACCAGTTACAGCCTAGATTTTGCAGCTTTTATTTTGCTACCATTAGTCCTGGTACTCTTTCTTTGGTGAGAAAACCAGCCAATACTCCAATAGATTTTGTACTGTTTTGAAAGTTTATCTGTCCTTTATGTGCCTGGGGTGAACCCGATAAACCAGTTTCTGCTGCTGTTACACAAATGCTATGCATTGTTCTGATCTTGCATTTTCATAGTGGTTGCTTTTAATTTTTAAAGCTTTGACTAAAACGTGAATGGCAAACTTGCGAACAGCTTCATGTGGAGACAGCCACTGAGGAGAACTGTCAGGTGGAGCAACAACCTACTTGTAACTACATCTGGATTTGTAAAATAAGGGATGTTGTCATCTTTGAAGTTACATACATCTGTATGTATCTGCAGAAGTTTGGAGATGGGAGTTCTTACCTCCCCCCCAGCAAGAACAATTACTCCAAAAGCTTTCTTGGTTTGTATGTTGTTAGCCTTAAAAAAAAATAATCTGCTTTTTGGACATTTTCAATGCTGTGGGCAGAATAGGCACATTCTGCTTACAAGAGCTACTGGCTGAGCATGACAGAGAGAGCAAAGAATACAGAGTAGGTGTAAAGTATCTGACATGTTCTGTTTTCCTACAGAAGTCCTCTTTGAGGTCACTCACTGATAGTTATCTCCGTTTTAAACCTCAAGTGACAAATCTGCCTCTGAGATGCTTTTTCTACAACTCCATTGTCACAACAAGCAGTTCCTTGGCAGCTAAGAGGATTTAACTTCTAGCTGCTGATGTCTCCACTTGTGCCAAGACAGCTCTAACATTCACCCAACCTGGCTTTGAATTGTTCCATCCCACCAACCCAACAGAACTAACCTAAATAAAAAACCAAAACAAACCCCAAAACCTAAACAAACAAACCCCTCCACTTTCTGACAGAGAGCTACTATAGATCAGTGAAAGGTTAGACAGGGGCCAGAGAAAGTACAAAGGGCAGGTAGAAGCACACGAGGAGGTGTAGTAGAGCCAAAATGCTACAGCCAGGTACTAGACTGGCTCTGCCCAGGGTCATCCTTTGCTTCTTCTCAGGCTGAACTTTGCTCACAAGAAAGAAATTGTGTCCCTGGGCTACCGCTGCATTCCCAGGAACAACAGTGCAGTAAACCAAGGATGAGAATTGATACCTATTTAGTAAGTATAAAAAGGAAGAAATATGAGTCGCGGACAGGAGTCTGTACTTTGATAGACGATAACTGAAACTTTAACATGTTTCTCTGTCATTATCAGTAAGTGCAGCAGATGGAGGAGAAACAAAGGTGACAGAGGACAGGAAAAGCTAACTTTTTCCCCTGTTGGATTTGAGGTCTCCCATTTACTTTCTCCATAGAAGTATATTCACTACAGGCAGACTTCAAGAAATGTTGAGTCTGGAAGTAGAGAGCTCCAACAGACAGTAAGAAGTGGAATATTTCTGCCCCTATTGAGCCCTTTGGTGTTCACATGGGCACTGGGAGCACCACTGTCCTTCCTCCCTGGGAAACACTGGGCACTACCACACCGCAACCCCACATTACTGCTAGCCCTGACCTGCAGAGCCCAAAGGAAGCACTTGCATCACTACCATTGTCATGTGGCAGAGCATAAAATTCAGACACATATCTCATTTAAAGCACTAATATGACCTTTCAAATGGGATTTTGAACCGCACTAGAGTCAAACCTTCCTGCTATCACAGGAAACCCCATCCCTCCTGATCTCAGGGCAACTGTTTGTCCCTGTTAAGAGAGGAGAAGAAAAGAGCAGAAGAAAACAGGATAAAAGAGGTCAACATTATCTGTGTCACAGGCCACAACTGCTGTTGTTACTCATTTGATGACCACCCTTGTCCCTGACACAGTGAAATTGGTGCTGCTGGCAAATGGAGCATGGGAGGCCTTGAGTACAATTTGAGAGACAATAGGATGGAGATTGTAGCACAAGAAGATTTTGTGCAAGAACACAGGATAATGGCTTGTAACTGGCAGGCAAAGCCAGGAGTTCACAGAATATCATGCACACATTTATACATACAAAAACCAAAAAAAGTTGTGTATATAACCTATTACATAATTTGTTATATACACACAAATAAAACTTACTATATAACTTGTTTTAGTTATATTAAAAATCAAAGAAAGTTTTGTATTTGTAATCAGCTTTGGCCAGGTGAAATGTGGTGCTTTGATGGTGTGATACTTTAGTTCTTTACTTAGCTGTTTCACAATAAAACTTACCTTACGCATGTTTCATTTCAGAAACTATAAAATAACTTGGATCAAGAAGCAAATCATGCTCAGGTACCCTCTAGACTAGATTATAATATGATTCATTTCTAATCCAAATCTCATTTCTGCAATATTGTATTAGCACTTGGGTGGGTTTTTTTTGAAATTTTTCTATACGTTATCTGCCACTGGTGCAAGATTTAACACTGGTGCAAATTAACATTGATGGAAAATGACTGAATTTTCTACATGAGAAAATGAAATATCTGTAACTTGTTTTTCATGTTATACATTTTATGATTGTTAACATTAGCTACATAAGGATTTCATTTTATGTTTATTTTATTGTACATTTAGTGATGCTCTCATCCACCTTTCTGATATGTTGGCTTATTTGTTACCAGCATACCTAGTCCTTGTATTAGGCAATAATGCCCCCTACTCAAAGAGAAATCTGAGCTATTGCAAATATAGAGTAGTACCGTTCCCCTCCCCACGTGTTTTGCTTACCTTCTAAGTTTTCTCACTTTAGACATTTAAAGTTTGGAACACAGACTTATCTTTTTGCTTAATTCTTGTCACTCACTTCTCTGATGTGTTTCTATGCTCCCTGACTAACTGCTAACTCATCCACAGAGAAAAATATATTATACTATAATACCGTATACATTACAGAGAAAATGCCATTGCACAACAGGCCTTTTTCTAATAATCCTTTTTCATCATTCTTCGTGAGACTGAGAGGCTTTTGCCATGCTAACAGCAGTTCTACTGTCTTGCATTTTTTATTCTTGCTCGATACCTTCCAGTCTCTTAGCATCACTTTTCTTTAGTGCCTGTAAATCATCCAGATTTCACATTAGATAATGATACAGCAATATCCTCAGTGCCAGAGAAAAGGTCAGAAGTGCATTTTCAAGAATGAGAGATGCTACAAAAAGATAAAAAAATAGCTAATAAGATACTGCATGCCTAATGCTGTGCATTCATTTGCATAATTTTACCAGATATTTTAATTCACAATAACCCATCAGAGCCAGAACAACTGGAGCACAGTTCATCTGAATACACGCAGCTTTCACCAGCTGCGAACACTGGTGTCAGTATAACCAGTTCACTGGAACTGATAATGCAGACCATGAAGGAGGAAGAAGCACATCTGTAATTTGATGTTTACAGTCTTTATAATTACTTCTGGTATGAATGAAGTTTGATTTATAGGTTGAATCTATAATTCTGGCAGCTGAAGAAAATATCACATTGGCTACAGAAATGGACATAAAACCTTGAAAGCATTTCCTAGTGCCTTTTCAGTATACGTTTGCTAGTGTATTCTATACGTTAGCCTCAACCACTTATTTCCTGCACTCGGGCAGGTATTCTTGTCATTACTTACAAAAACCAGGTTGGGCTTCATGTCTCAACTAGTACAGCCTCAAGGCTACTTTGATATTCCACTCATGTCACACACCACCTCCAACCCTGCTTCATACTCTATGTCATGGCTGGGAGCAAGGTGCAGTTTTAAGACAGCTTCCACAGCATTCGGGGAGGGTGCATGCATCTTTTAGCTCTTTCACTCTCACTCAGTGACTTCATCACAACATGATATTGTCAAATCATTGCTAGAACAAAGACAAAGCAGTTTGTCAGACAGTACTAAGTACTAGTAATTCTTATTAAACTGCTATAAAGAAAAGTGGAAAACATGCTTTCCAACATGTGCACATGTAGTTTAAATACACAGTTTGTGCTTGCGCACTTGAAACAGATCTGGTAGCCTTGTCTTTCTGGATCTCTTTGGGACTTTTGCAAACAGCAACTCGATCCAACTCAGGTTATATGATTAGAACCCCATTTCCTTTGTTTTTATTTTGTTGCTATGTAAACAAGAAAAGCCGACCACCAATCTTTACTTTTTGGACAGATATTTAAGAAGACTTCTATAAACTCATCTACATGCTCTAAATACTGTACAGTTTTGTATTATCTTAAGGAGTAGCTGAGACATGCCTGCTGCGTCATGGCAAAGTATGACCTTATCTGATCCAACCACATTGAAGCAACTCCTTAAGGAGAAGGGAAAAAAAAAAAAAAAGTACATTGGCAAGCTTAATTAAGAGTAGACTTTTTTTTCAGGTTAAGCCAAGACAGAACAACATTTTCCATGCCATCCTTTTCCTACTTGCTCTACACTCAGTGCAAGCCGAATCATTGTTCTTAATCAGCTCATTTTGTTTTATTCAGCAAGATCAAGTAGTGGTGCAGTGGAATTATTTACAGGAATAAAGTTATTAAAATTTATATTTTGGTGAAAGGCTTAAGAACAAAGCAAGATGGGGATCTCATAGGTTGAGGCAGAGCAGAGAGCAGAAGACTTGCCTCAACCGAAAGAGGCCCCACTGATGCAATCGTGGTAACTTTAGTTGTTTACAGAAAAGAATCGTACAACTACATGAAATTTCTTCCCTTTGACAAGCCTTATAAATTCCAGAATGAAGAACATCATCTCCAATTTCGACAAACTCGAGTTACCTTTAAAGAGAAAATTAGTCCTTGAAAGTTGCCATGACAAATTTCACTGTTCACAATCATCTGTTTCTCTTAATGCAGCACAGAAATTCCTATTAACATTCTTTCCAAATTAATAAATCTATATTATTTTAAGATACCCGAAGAATTAAAAAATTGTTTATTTGACAGGGTGCCAGCTTTTGCCTCAAATCAACCACATAAGTTTACAAGGAGAAAAAAAAAATTCTCAAAGCATTTCAGTTGAGCTGATTATATTAGCTTCTCTTATCTTAGTGCAGAAGTAGGGAGATGTGTATCTTTAATTAAATGAACACACGAGTATTTCTTAAATCCGTTTAGGACCTAAATTGCAATTTTTAGCTATAATGAATTATTGTAGGAAATGCAATAGTAGTTTTGAATAGATACAGGCATTTTTTGAAATAAACACTAGAGCTGAAAGAAACCAAATGCTATACTTCCAGGTTTTTACAAAAATCTAATGGTACAAATTTATAACATGACTGGTACCATATGAAAGACGCATTTTTGAAAAATTTAACACACCAAAGCGTGTTTGAAAGTGTTCAGTTCTATCGCAGCTTTACAACAAATCACTTGAACTAATAAATCTTAAAAAAGGAGAAGAGAGAACAAGTAGGCAATTACTTTTCTAAATAGTATTTCTCTGAAGTTTCTTATTCCTCTTTCTTCAGCTCACTGTTGATTACACCTGTAGAAGTGATGACTCCTAATGTTTACTTAATTACTAAGAGTTTGTAACTAGAGTAGTTCACATCCATGTTTAACAAGATCCTCACTTTCCAACAAGGACTTTTCACCAACCCTGCCTCCTCCTTACCCAGAGGAATTCCTCTTATCCTTTCAGCTTAAAAATAAACTGCTCTTGGCTATCATTGCATTCTGCTGCATACCTCCCCCTACCTTTTTTTCCTTCAAGCAGGGTACTCTGATATTGCAATACTCATAAAAGACCTCCGATGTATTCAGATGTATTGCATAATTTTCTGGTATAGAACATCTGACATTAACATTCTTTTTCCCTACAACATCCAGGGCTGTGTCATAAGTTAATTACAAACATGGCTGGATTTGCAGGGGATGAATGAATGGAAAATAGCCCTCTGTTTAAATGACAGACGGCAGGACAGCATAGAACAGCATACTTGTAACGGCGGTAACTCCTAACGCAATACAGGATCAGTGGTTCCTCTGCATACTCAAACTGCAGCTTCTTTGTCAGCTGACACAAGTTGTATAAAGCAGAAGCCAGCTCCTTACCAAACTATGCAAGCTTATTATCAGAGTGAAAGGACTGATCATCGTATCACAACTCCTTTGCTACAGAACAGAACACAAGCTCCCTCAAAAACGTGAGGAACGTAGTTTCCATTTATTTGCTAATACTTTGTTGGGTGAATTCCAGCAGGATACCCTTTTTGTCACAAAATCACGTCTCAGGAAGGCCGGGGCTGTAAGCAGGGGGTCATAGTACCAATCACAACACTACCTTTTAGCACAGCACAGGTCACCGGGGTCTTCACCCGATGGTCTCAGCTACCCTGAAACAGAGATGAGTACTACTATTCAACTCTGCCTGCAGCTTCAAAATATCCCACATCAGTTTGCCTTGGTGCCATTGCTGTGAAGACATGTTTTTAGCTTTACCATGAATGACAGCCCTTTTTCTCATGCCGCTCTCCACACGGGCAACGCGCAGAGAAAGAGGCAGAGCCTGCACGACAGCAGGGGAGCTCGCGGGGAGCCCCGACCTGGCTGTGTCAGGAGCAGGGGGCACCAGCCCCTACCATCCCACGTTTTGGCGGGTGACAAAGGCCACAGCCTGCCGACAGGGCTGGGACACCCGCACAGGCAGGGCCTCGGAAAAACGCACAGGGAGACAGAGGGCCACCATCAAATCCACAGAGACCAAAGCCTTTCGAGGAAGGTGTACTGCCGGCCCCTTCGTGCCACAACAAAAGCCATCGTGCCCCTGGCGCCATGAGCTCACAGCCGGCCTAAGCCGTTGCGACCCGAACGTACTCCAAGGAAACAGGGCCACCTGTCCCCAGGGCAGCCCTCACACCCCCTCACTGTCGACCTGGCCTGAGGTAAGGTGACCTCAGGGGTAGGAATGTGGTAGCGGGAGCCCACCTGGCCTCAGCAAGGCCCCTACCTCGCCCCCGCCCTTCAGCTCACCCCCGGGCCCCACCGCCTCACCTCCCTCAGGGCAGCGGCCCCCCCCGACAAGCCCCGCCCCGTAGCCCCGCCCCTCCTCAGGCCCGGGGCTTTCGAGGAAAAGGCATGGTCGCCCCCGCCCTTCCTGCTCGCTTCCGATTGGCTGCAGTGAGAAAGGCGGGCCCGAAGCCGCGGGGAGCGACGCGTCGGCAAGGGGAGGTCACGTGGGTCAGCCCCCTCCCCAGTTCGGCCGGGGTCAGCTGGAACTGGTTGGCGCCCCCCCCCCTCCGGCGGCCCCGGGCAGCGGCGGTGGGCGGAGGGGCAAGGACTCCG
>Ga0065711_1038483_pt1 | contig 18710 bp, 20 predicted proteins | sample Hoacrofraction12_FD_59098 | JGI IMG/M metagenome (GOLD analysis project Ga0065711, IMG submission 59098) | Hoatzin crop microbial communities from Cojedes, Venezuela - Epithelial fraction 12 v2 (version 2) | ecosystem: Host-associated > Birds > Digestive system > Esophagus > Crop | place...
AACATGAGGAAGAACAACTTCCCTCTGAGGGTGACGGAGCACTGGAACAGGCTGCCCAGGGAGGTTGTGGAGTCTCCTTCTCTGGAGATATTCAAGACCCGCCTGGACACAGTCCTGTGCAGCCTGCTCTGGGTGACCCTTCTTCGGCAGGGGGTTGGACTAAGTGACCCACAAAGGTCCCTTCCAACCCCTACCACTCTGTGATTCTGTGAATATAGTTGCTAAACACCAAAATCAGACTATCTAAATCTTCATCAGAAGATGAGGATTTGGCTCTGTGTCTAGCAAGAGTTTTACCACGTAACGATTTAGGACTCTTTGCTCTACTTCCAGAGGAGATGTGGGCATTTCAAAGACTAAAGATGGGTCTAAAAAATGGGGCATAAGCTCATAGGATCCCATATAACTTGTGAAATAGGCATCTAAGTTACTGTGTGTCTTGCATAATCATGCTCTTTTTGCAAATTGTCCTTTACATTCACGGTAACTTATCAAGTTGGCTTGTATTACTGTTTCAAATGGCAAACTATTACAAACGTTAGAGGAAGCTATAAAATGTACAGGCTTATACTCTACCATTGCAAAAAACAGCAAAACGAAGAAAATCCAAATATCGCTCTCCTTCAACTGGATTCCAACCTATGTCCGGGTAGCCTTTACAAATCAACAAAGGACAACTCTGCAATCCACAGCCAGCCAAGTAGCGAACCACCTAAAAGCAGGATAAGATGAAAAAAATATTAATGGTGAAAAAGAAGAGAAGCACAGTTTCAAAGGGAAGCATTCTCATATGTTATCTCAGATACAATGTCCACATTCTATTATCCCTGCAAAAAACATATCATACCTCTGACAGCAAATCAGAAGAGCAGCCTCTTCCTTTGTTCACTTTCCCAGTCTTCCACTATGAACTGCAAGACCTTACTTGCATAAATTCTGTTTTTTCTCTCTCTAAATCATTGCTTTGCTTTCTGTATCTCATTTCTCTTCCAACCATGAGCATTACAAATTCATCAATTTTGTAATATTCCCCAACTGCACACTATCCACATTTGGAAACATGTCTTCTAATACAACGTACAGGACTACTCTTTTATTTTAACCTTTCATTTTCATTTGCCTTTTTTCTTCCTTTCTTTTTAAACAAAAAGCATTAACAGCCCCTGTAATTCAGACCTATAGTCCAAGTAGCAGTTTTCAGCCAGCCTTCTCCTTTCTGAATTGCAAGAATTGCAAGCATAGCCTTTAACTAGTTCAGACAGCTTCTTTTAGCTGACCATATATAAGAAATATGAATCTGAAAACATCCATTTAAAAACATGATCCATCCTCCTATTCAAGAAAGGATCATCTACACTTACATTACTTTTGACAGCTGCTTTCCCAGGAAGGCTATAGCATCTCCAGAATTGGGGGTTTTCAAGAACAAATTGGATAATGTATTCCACTGTCTCTTTACTTTCCATTAGAAAGTGTATTTAATGTCTATCTTGAATCTGTCTTTCCATTATTTAACCTGCTTTTCTTCTCCACTACTGACATAGCAACCATTATTATATTCCTTCTTGCAGCAGCAATTTACATAATCTACACAATTATCACATTCTCTTGAGTTTTTTATTCTTTAGTCTACTTAATCCCAATTCCTTTAATATTTTCTGAAGCAGGTTTAAATGTTTGGAAAAAATACAGGGAGATATAGATAGATAACTCCATGAAAATTTGTCATATATTGTGACAAGTTGCCACAAAGCTTCTAGTAACCCCTATTGCATTATGCCACCACTGCACGTCATCATCAGGACAGAACAACAAAGAAAGATTTTAGCAATGAATTTTTGTTGGGTATTGACTATTCCCAAAGTAAGAACTGTCCTTGAGGCAACTCCTTTTGGTTATACCTGTGTATGTAATAGTCATAAACTCAGTTCCACTATCCAGATCACCAGCAGAAGGAACAGACAATCAGATCCTGATAGTCTTCCACTGGAAGGTACCTAGGATTTTGATAACTCCAAGAAACAGGACTCCTCCCCTCTCTAAAGGGGAAAAAAATGCTTGATAAAGAAGCTACCAACCTTCTCCAGATCAGGCTCCCTTAAAGCTAGTGCAAGTTCATTGTTATCCATCACAGAGGCTGCTGCAACATCTAAAGGAGTTGATCCTCGCATAGAAGGAGAGGCTGTTAAAATAACATTTAGTTTCAACAGCAACTTAATAAAAACCAGAAAATTCATAGGAAATACATGAACAATTTTTTAAAATAAAATAAAACATTTTGTCACTAGTTAGCACATGATTATAAGCATATCATTTATACCACTCAGTTTATAATAAATCATCATGCAATTTGATATTGACATGAAACCAAAATACAGTGTAGATGTTCAAGCTAGAAGCAACTTTGCTTAGACATTCCTATTCTGTGATTCTCATCACATACTTTGTTTTAAGATCTCACTCTTTATAATTTTCCTAACTGACACAACTTCTTTTTGAGGAAAACGTAGCAGGAATTTTATATCTAAAACACTGGCATTTTATCAAGTGTATTGAAATAGAAAATATTTTTAAGCTTTGAAATATAAGATTATACGTTATCTATTTCTTTAAAAAATGGCAGTGGTTATAGCACTAGAAGAAGCTAATGTTTTCATATTCACACTCCAAATGCATTTGATTTCGGCACCTTCTCTCCAAAAAGCTTTTTAGTTTATGCTTTTGTCCTGTACCTATACATTAATAAGGAATTTGTGATAATTTTAAAAAAAAATTGCTATGATGCTTCTAAATATTTATATATTCTCAATTACAAGTACTAAATTAAATAAAGGATAAATGTACCTACTCCTCTATAACACTTCAGCCTAGAAAAGAAAGGCTAATGTTTTAATAAAATTTCAAGGTTCATTTCTGGGCGTCTATACGCATGCATACCCAAGCAAATGAGCTCTGTATTTCTCCCACGGCTGTAGGTGTACACTGAACAGTCTACAGAAGAAAGTGCAGGGGAGCAAGCTTGAGCAGTGAGAAGCAAGCCCTGATGAAATGCTGCCAACACTTCTTTCTGATTCTTTTCATTAAAATCAGGATTTTATTCTGTTCCTCAAAACATTAAATTGAACATTGCCTCTCTCGTAATGTAAATTAAAAAACATATAAAAAAACGTATACTAAATTACCTCAATGCTACTGTCAGCAATTTGTTTGGAGTTAGCAAATACAGTTCATGGAAGATATTTTTGCACTGGGTAAAGGAGAAACTTCAACAGAAATCGAGGGTGCAGAGGGATGCAGAACAACATAGGTGGTTTTAGATATATATAAAAATCAGCAGAAAGTTTTCAGATTTTTTTTTTTGTTTAGAATCTCAAAAGTCACACATATTACTTACCAAGGCCAACGCTGCTGTTTTCCAGTAAATAGCTAAGATGATCAAACATAGCTTTTTGATTCTGCCTGCTGATGCGGCAAAAATAACATAGAAAACGACAGCAATTTGCCACCATCTTTGGGAAAGTGATCTCCTAAGAAGCAAATAAAAACAGATGGAAGCTCAAACTCCGAGACAGGCATACAAGTTGCAAAAGATCATTTATGTAACAGCTGTTCAACACACTAATATTTATGCATGGTATTCACTGCACCTTAGCAAAGTTAACTGTTTATGTTTCACCCCGGAATCGAAAGGGCTTTCACAGCAACAGCTCCCTAAGCCGCAAAGATCAAGGTGTAAGCTTGACAAACAAAAGCTGGGATCACCTGTAAATTCTAGATTGAAACATGAAAGAATGTGAACCCCCAGATTCCCAAAGTAATACTGCAGCAATTTTTAATTACTTTCTAAAAAGATCTCCCCTTTAAAACCCAGTAAGTCTATAAAGTGCTATTTGCAGTTTTTTCTTTGAAGCATTTGAAATTACAGTGGTAATTATCTCTTCCTCCAGAACGGAAGGATAGATTCTCCTAAAACTTAGTCAACTATTGTGTAGATGGAAATCAGTAAGAGGTTATGGTCTCAGTACCTCCAGTGACTGCTCAGCACCTTACAGGACAAAGCTTTGAAAAGCTATATTCTAAACTCTCTGTCTTCTAACAGTGAATTGCTTTACCTTGGATTCTCCTCCACCAAGCACATTTACCATCACTTCCATGACAGTTTCATGCATGCCTAAAGCTCTCATGAGATTTGGATGTTGGTAAAATACTTTATTATTCATGATGTCTCTACAGGAAAACAAAATAAAAAATCGGATTAAAATGTTATGGACCAATAGTTTACCTATTAAGTTATTTGCAAAGCTGATTTACTGTGCAATTCTTCACCTTCTGAGGTGAAAAATTACCTCAGGGACTTTTTCAGGTTGAGTCTCTTATCTCTCCTGATAGTCTATTTTTCTATGCACACTGTGGAAGAACCTGACCTCTCTTTTTCCATGTTACAGTTATTGCCCTAATTACCAGAGTACCATGCTCTTCTGTTTTCATTAGAAATCCCATTCTGGATCTACAGCTATTTTCTGACAAGAGCATGATCAAAACTGCTACGTTAGCTTAAATTTTAAATTCAAATACTCAATATTTTTGACAAAGCAGTCTTTTCAGAATATTTGGAGCTTGAGACACTTGACATCTGCCATCAAAACCAAGAAAAAACAACTGAAGGGCAAAGAGAACGTATATCCAGCTATGCTTTAAGCATCAGAAACAGAAGCTGCATAAATATTAACCTCAGTTCATTAATTACTGCTCAAAAGAACTCTTCTCTCCTACATATTTCAGCAGAACACATTTACATAATTTAAAATCAGTCCTGAAGATTATAACATCAATATTTTAGGCAGACATGTTAGGTCCAATAACAATGTCTGCTTTAAAAAGTAATTAAATGTCTAAAAATTGTAATTAGTCTTGAAATCACACACAACCCATAAATAAATGCGAAAGCAAGCAGGTCATGGGAGGAAATGACTAGCAAAGTCACTGCAGAAAATACTGTTGTCGTCTGTTCAAATTTCATTGCACGTTTTACAGCAGTCATGTTTGTGTTTTTTTTCCTGAGCTACTACTCCTGCAATCAGGCAAGGAAAATTTCAGCCTTATAAAAGATGACACTTGAAGAGGACTGTTCCATCACTCTAAAAGCTACTAATCCACAACTATCAGTCCTGCAACAGAATGCATGCAATATGTGTCTGCTGTAGGTGGCACCATCAGAGCTTTTGACTCCCAGTAAGATTAGCTGATCTTTTTCCCCCAAAGTCTACAACCGGACTTCATATCAGAGATGACAGAGGATAGGCCCTGCCTCCAAAAGCTACCCATATTGCATCTCCTTTCTACGCTAACGCTTCATGCTGTGGAAAAGGACCTCAATGGTATCAATCTGCCAAGTCATTCTGAACTCTTATTTAGTCTACAGCAGCTTTCTTTTGCAGAAATGCAATACAGAAAGTCAAAACGTCACCTGGCGGGACAGCAACATTACACTACTTTGGAAAGTAGGTCCACTTTCAGTGTTCTAACTGTGGCATTATGAAATGTCACACTTCAGAAAAAAAATCTTAACATTTCTGAGGGAACCAAGTTTTTAAGCAGGAATGAGTGACACTTTCATTTCTTAGCTGGAAGAAAGCAATCCTTTCCATTCAGAGCAAAAAAAACTGGCATTTCTAAACAGGTGCTGGAGCCCAGGTTCGGCTATAAAAGGTATAAATGGCACAGCTGGGTAATCTAGAAGATAAACAAGACTATGATAGAGGCTACCAAGAAGGGTGACAGGAACACGCAGTGAGAACGCTAGCTTAACAGAAAGTACTCTTTCTTTCTTACACCACACTTTCACATATCACCAAAAACATTGCTGAAATTAAACCAGATTCACAAAATCTTAGCTTTCAATTCACAGCAGAAAACATTGAGGAAAAAAATGTAGAAGAACAAAAAGACAGCAGAACATGAAATGAAAACTCCTCTGAGATCACTTTTTTGCCAGGCACAACAATGCCAGAATCGAGTAATCACTCATTTTAGACTTTCATAGCTTAAGTGAAATGTAACAACTCAAATTTGAAGTACAAAGGTGGATTTAGAAATAACAGTATTTTGTGCCTCTTGACAGGTGACAGACTTCCCCTTTGCCAAAGCCTTAGCGTGAGTATATTGAACATTACAACAAACAGGGAACATTGACAGCACCTGCTGGCAAGCTAAAAAGTAGGCCTTGTTTATAATGACACTAGAAAATTATGTATAGACGTTATTTGGATATTTGAGGTTTTCAGTCAGCGCAAAAAAAAGACTAAGATATTTTACACAACAGAAGCGTCTCTTCTTGCATTCCTGGTACTCTTTATATAATGCTTCTTTGCCTGTCAATGCTCTTGTTCATTGGGGATTTCTAACAGATCACAGGTGATGTTTGATCTCACCAGACATCTCTTAGATAGCAACATCTCTTTCAAAAAAGGGAGAGAAAAAAAAAAAAACTCTTTGCTAGTAGAGATGATCACGTTTTCTTTACTGTTTTCTCCAACTGTACTCTTTATTAGGCTATATTTCACTATTATTAATCATACAATTAGGAAAAGTAAGACTGAGTGAACTACTTCATAGTTCAAATAGTACCAACTACGTGTAGTGCAATAAAAAGATGGCATGTGTACAGGCACATGTAGACAACTCCATTAGCTGACTGCTGGGGGGAATTGTATGTGTCAACAGCTACCGGTCACTGCATTCATATAACACGGACAGCATTCTTGATAGGGTTCTTCACAGCCATACGGTAACAAGATCTATTTTGTAGTATTATAAGACATTACATACACGTTTTCAACTTTTCTCACAAGGAGTCTTACAGATGTCATTTGTTTCTCTCCAAAAATGATACATATAATGCTGCAAAGGCTGTATCTTACAAATGAAGACACAATTGCTACCAGTGTATGCATTTACACCCGTATAGACTATTCACATTCAAACTTCGTGTATAACCTTAGCCATAATCACAGAGCAAATAAAAACAAGTATCTCTAAATAAACAGATGCTACACTCCAGTTATTTACCCTAATCCACGAATCATAAGTTTTTCTTCCTCCTTCCCCATTCTGACGCTAAGCAAGGAACGGATTTGGCCGAGGGATGCCAGAAGATTGATTGTGTCTTCCACAGACACACTATTTATGGTGTAGGTCTTTGGCAGGGCTCGAACCAGGCCACCAATACCATCATATTGGCGATGCAGCAATACAAACATGGCCCTCACTAACTCCGGGTCTTCTATTACTGATTCCTGGGCCCAGCGTACCATTGTGTCTGAAATCAACTGCTGAAGAGTAGCTGTGAAGAAAATACAGAAATCACAAAATTACCATTAATTGTTCATCTTTCTACTGGCAGTCCCTCAGAACCCATTATGCAACATAAATTAATTCAATTCTTAAGAAACACCTTTTTCTTGGTATTTCTTTAGCAGACTATCAAAGGAAAATAGAATCACACGAGAAACAGAAACATTTTAAAACCAAATCCCTATATTTAAAATTGAAATACAGAAAACAAATCTGATGACATCAAAAATTATGAAGACATACAAGATGCTCACAAAGTCACCAGATTTATTTCAACATATTGCTTTCTCAGGATTCTTCCAGGAATTCAGGTCTGAGGGGGTTTTTTACATATTATGAAGTAGGACTGGAAAAATATACTGGTAGCACACGAAACTGCTGTATTATTTATTTACATATCTAAGCTCTGTATCCACTCAAAATTTTGTAATGTACAAACCAGAATAATTTAACTTAGTCCTTTGCAAAACCAACAGAAATGAAGAGACTTCAATCAAACAAATGGCAAATAATTATTTGCATATTTTGAAGTCGGTCTCTAAGGAAGCAAGAAACCCATATCTAATATCCTCACTGACAATCTTTATTACTTGCGATATATATTTATATTTGGGAAAGTCAAATGTTAAAATAGACAAATTATATCATGTCAGTTAAGATTTCAGACTATTGTTTGGAAAAATTACTCATGAACTAACAGTCAAGACGAAGTATTTGATAAAGACAATTGAATAATATTCATTTTCCCATCTCAGGCTACTTCCATCCAAGTTTGCAAGACATTGTCAGATCAATTCAGGATCTTTTTGAGATGTCCGGATAGCTATACACTAGAGAATTTCACATTTAGTACTTACTGAACAAATCAATTTATTTTCATGTCAAGCAGATAATAGAAAGTTTGACAAGCAAAATTTCATAATCCCTTCTGAAGTTCAATAAACTGCCTAGTAAATACCCTAATGTTGAAAAAGGTGGCTGATGAAGACCACACATCAAAAATATTTTCAAATTAGAAATCTATGTGTTGAGATAATAATATGATTTTGGAGTAAACTTGATTCAATCTCAGGCTAAAACAAAAAAAAAAAGTAGACATACTTAAAGAAAGATATTGAAGGGACAGGAATTTACAGAAAAGAGAATGTTTAACAAAGAAGAGAACTTGTGCTAAGATGTGCTAATACAGGGTAAAGGGGAAAAAGAGCAATAGTATTGTATTTTATTTCTACTGTCCAAACACTACACTATAGGTGTTTTCCTTTTCACACAGCATAGCATATTTTGGAATAAAAACACTTTAAAAATAAGTCAAAAGATGAAATGTGTTTGGGCTGATACTCCAGAAGGACTGAAATAAATGATAACAAGAAGGGACACAATAGTAATTTTCCTGTGTTTTTTTTGTGAAGAATCACATAAGGAGGCTGTTATTTGGCTCCTGATTTCATAACTGCAATACTGCGTCCCACCTACCTGCGGATCTGGCTGTTACCTTGCTTCTAATGAACGCAAGCAGGACAGCCACCAGAACACTTTAGTTTAATATAATACTGTCTTTCTACTAACATGTGAGAAAGATTCTGTAGAGCTTTAAGCTTACTGCAAGAAAAAAAACAGGAAGCCATCAGATTCATCACCACATTCTGCATAGACCTAGCCTCTAATTACCACTGCCCAATAACTGAAACAACAGTAATATACTGCAAAGCTAGAAGGGACACTTTCAGGAGGACAAAAGTATTTCTACTTAAAGAACACTACACTATCACTAATAACTGGCAGCTACGAAGTCATCTCATTATAAGTACCCTGGGGAAATCTTCTCATCCCGTAACTTCAGGTGCTTACATTAAGCAACCAAGTTAAAAGGTCAGTCTCCCTAGGAATTCTGTGTAGTCAACGATGGAAGCCAAGTATTTTACCAAAGTCAGAACACCTAAACTGTTTGCCCAGAACTTCATTCCTGCTAGTAGGGTAGCAGCATAAAAAATTAGGACATCTTAAAGTGCCACCCACCATGATACAGGCAAAAGAATTTATAAAAATAAAATAAGCACTGACAAGTAAAAAATAAATAAAATTCCATAATCGGTTGGCACCAAGTGTAGAACTTGGATGCCACTGGCAATGATTCTTATCAAGATGGAAAGGCAGAAAGTGTCATAAGAATGACAGAGCAACAATCACAGTCAGCAAATACTGAATTTTACATTGGGTAGGGAGGCTTCTCCCAAGTACAGCTTTGCAAATTATGGTCTAATTGCATAGTCTTCTTTAATTTGGTAATCTTCATGCAAATACTGATCTGAAACTGCTGCAGCTGATTTTATGAGCAAGTTCTCATAATCAGGACCTTGCTAAAATTATTAAGTCTGCGCTAATTCCACAAAAAGCAAGATACATTCTGGAAAAATTATGACTTCAAAAAGGATGAAGAGCAAAAAAGTCAGCAGAAGAAATTTTCCACCACATCCCATTATGAAACAAATCTGCCTATCATAAAAATTCCATCTGAGTTTGCTTTGAGTTAGAGCTACAAACTTTAAGGGGCACAGATGTTTCACTAAAACCTTGTTTTAGCCGAAAATACATTAAGAACTTCCTCCTTTGCTTTTTTTGCCATTTGGAATTAGGATACAATAAACTGATTTAAGTTTGCTTACAGGACGTCTTAGCATCATCGTCAATTGGCTTCTCAGCTTGCTTCTTCTTCAGATATGTAACTTTTTCCATAAGGTACAGGAGGCGACCCCTAATGGTTAAATCACTGTTTCCATCCAAGCTTCCATCTTCGTCTAGTTCAATTCCTGAAACAAAAAAATATCAACCAAATAGTAGAAGAATAAAAATAAACAAGTCACAGACATGTTTTGTATCTTGTACATACAAATATAATCAAATCAAACTACGTTGTTCTGCTCTGTTAAAACTACACAAGGGTTTGATATGGGATATGCTTAACCCAGCGGTTAGGAACAAGTATAGATCAGCTATATGTGCAAGGCAGGAAACGGCAGATAAGGATCATGTAATCTTCTTAATGTATTGTATAAATTGAGTGTTATTATACATAAAATATACTTTAAATACATTTCAGTGGTCAATTCCCTCATTATGTATGTTCCCATGCTAATGTTGGTGCCTGTGTATTGGACATACATAGCTCAGAAGTGTAGATACAGTCCCTACTGACACAGTATGGTTGAACTGGTACTAGTAAAGACTAGGGGATTCTTAGGTACAATGTATCATAGAAGTGAAAGAACAAAAATTACAATAAGTATACTTCCTAGTGACCAATCACAAGAAAGTAGCCACCTTCACAGTACAGAGGCTTTTTCACGATATTCCTATGATAAGCTACAAAAAGGTAAAAAAAAAAAAAAAATGCATGTGAGGCTTTACAGAATCACAGAACAGCTGAGGTTGGAATGAGCCTTTACTGATCATCTAGTCCAGCCTCTCTGCTCAAAGCAGGTTCAACTACAGCAGGTTGCTCAGGACCATGTCCAGTTAGGTTTTGAGTATGTCCTGAGGTGGAGGCTCCACAGCCTCTCTGGGCAACCTGTTCTTGAGTTCCATCACCCCTAGAGTAAACAAAACCCAAAACAAACAAAAAACCCCTAAATTAAGTTGAATTTCCTGTATTTCAATTTGTGCCCATTGTCTCTTGTGCTGTCACTAGGCCCCACGGAGGAGAGTCAGCTTTCTTTACTGCCTGTGCCCAATGGTTATTTATACACATTGATACAATTCCCTCATGAGCTTTGTCTTCAAGTTAAACAACTCCAGCTCTCTCAGTTTCTCCCCATACAAAAGATGCTCCAAGAATTTAATCATCTTTGATGGTCCCTCCCTGAACTCACTCCAGTGTGCCCATGTCTGTCTTGTACTGGGGACAGCTGTCAGCTGTCTTTGCAAGGGCCCATTGCTTCTCATGTTCACCTTGCTGTCCACCGGATCCCCAGGTCCTTTTCTGCAAAGCTACTTTCCAGTTTGGTCCCTAGCCTGTCCTTGCTGCATGGGGTTATTCCTCCCCGCGTGCAGGACTTCGCAATTCCCTTTGCTGAACTTCATGGGCATCCCATCAGCTCATCTCTCTCATGTTTTTAACTTTATTCATCCATGCATATTTTGTAAAGGAATTAAAAGTCTTGACCTATAAGTAATAAACTAGAATAAGCTCAAAGTAAAAAAGTCGTTCCAGTATTTTTTCTCAGTTTTTTTAGTTTCCAATATAAGTTCTAAAGTTAAGGGGTTGGTGGGGAGTTCTTTAGCAGTCTTGAATTTTCTAGGATGTTTCTTCATGACATTAGATCATCCTTCCTAATTTATTGCATCTGTTTTTAATTGTCAGATTTTTTGCATTAACTACTACTAAGTATTTTGTTAGATTTTGTCCTAAGAGAGTAAGTGACACTAAACTAAACAAGGATCATCAGTAACTTCATATTTTACACTAAATTGTATTACAAAATGGTTTAGATGGCAGTCTCTTCAGCCAAACTAATTAACAGAAAAGACACTGAAATGTCTTATCAATTAGAATATAGCAATGCTCTGAAATTACTCAAATGAAATGTCTGTTTTCCCACAGTTGTGCTGTTCCCTGAGCTCTAGCTGTACTTTTCTGATTTGCACACTGTCAATATAATTGTCTCTCGATCATTTCACATGATGTGAGTCCCGCAGTGGTGGGTGGCTAATCAACCAAACATAGGACTCAGGATGTGTAATTGTTTTACCTATGTTGCAATAGTCATATTTTGAATACAGAGAGTAATTAATTCTACTCACTGTAATGCATCCTCTGACCCACAAAACTAATTTTCTACTTGTAGATTATGCAAATTACTGTTTCCTCATAAAGAAAATAAAAATAATGACAGAACTAGACCATGTAATTTGAACAGAGGAGAATGTTGGTAAGAGACTAAAAAATAGAAAAATCAAAGTGAAAGATAAAGCCTCTTCTCCTTTGAAAGGTTGTTTCTAAATTCTTTATTTCACCTTAATTTTCTGGCAACTGACAGTTTACTTTGAATTTTTCTCTTTTTTTATTCTTCACTTAAAACAGAAGTATTTCATTTTAAGTGTCATAATGCACCTTCATCACGACTGTGGAGGATGCAGATAGGAGGGAAGAGAAAACACAGTCAAGAGCAGGAAGCTCAACAGGGTAGAGGAATGGGGTCACAGGATACTCGAAGTTCAGCAAGGACAAGCGCAAAGTTTTGCAGCTTGGACAGACCATCTCCATGTGACAAGTCAGTCTGGGCATGAACTGGTTAAAAAAAAATCTTTGCAAAAAGAGCTTTGGGTATCCTGTTGGACAACAAGTCAGCAGTGCACTCTGACAGCAAGGACAGCTAAAAATACCCTGTATTAGCAGAACCATAATCAGTAGCTCAAGGTATGTGATTATTCCCCAGTACTTGGCACTCATGAGATGACATCTGGAATACTACATCCAGTTTTGGGTTACCCAATACAAAAAAAAACATTGAAAAGCTGGAGAGCATCCAACAATGGCCCATCAAGGTGACTGGACCACTTGTCCTATAAGGACAGGATGAAGGAACTGCAATTCAGGAGGAGAAGTGCAGAAGTCCGCCTGTCCAAGGCTCCTTCCTTGACTAGAGCATTAGTTTAAAAAATATTATCACACATACTTGCATTATCTTCTTCTAGCTAAGGGGACATGACGTGAAAGCTCAGCTGCCTGTCTGCTTGTGCTGTCTGCTAAGTGTCGCTTCTACTTATTTTTCTGTAATAGTGCACTGAAGTAAAATGAAGGGATAAGTATCGTCCAAACAGGAAAACAACAGTGTCCTCAACACAAAATGTAAGTAAGCATGCATTCCAAACAAAACTACTTTGTAATTGAATTCACAGTATTCACGATATGAGTTTGACATTTAAAATACACATTTTGGCACTTCATTTTTATATTGGTATTTTTTTATTTAAATTGTTACTACATTTCACATTTTAATATAACACAGAATTTAATTGTTTTCATTAACTGAAGTGAAGAAATCAAAACCACAGAAATTTAACTGCACCTTTGGATTACTAGTCTATTTCAATAGATAATAAACTTCTATATCTTCCTTCATGTCTGAGCAGAATCAGCCATTAATATTACATTATATTGTGGTTAACATGCCCATAGTCAACTTGTTACGGCAAAGATGACCTATACCATCCTGTGCACGGGAGTGCAAGGAAGAGGGAATAGAGCAGAGGAACCCCTTGAATAGCAAGTGATACATTAAGCCCAAAGAAATTCCCACAGAGTTGTATAGGTGAGAAAAACCCATTTTCCCGTATGAAGTAAAACATATTGCATTCCCTTCTAGTCTGACCAGATATGAGGATAAGAACATTTCTTTGGTTTTGACTACAAGTTGAGTATCTTTATTCAATAGTATTTATAATTGATATAATAAAATCTATAGACTACTTGGTGTTTCTTATGAAAAAATATTTAGAAAAATTGCTTCTAAAGCTAATATAATTAAAAAATTAAAAATGTTCAGTAACAAGACTTACCACAGTGTGTCATTAGGTCTTCATGGAAATCCAAGAGTTGATCCTGAATTTCTTCAGGGCAAGGACAATCATTTTTATCATCTTTAAAGTTCAGCAGCATGTTAATCTTAAAGAATAAAAAGGACAGGCAAATGACACTGATTTCCAAACGAAAAAGCTTTCAAATCAAACAGAACTTTGCCACACATAGATTACAACAAAAAATAAACTGTTCATTGTAAGCTGTACCTGCTCCTGAGGAGGGGATCGAAATTCTTTTGTTTTTCTAGCTGTCAGGGCAGCAGACATGTTCAAGGCCTGCATTACTTCATTGTACCGGAAGCGCTGATTCTCTTGAAGCTTGGCCACAAAATCATCCGAGAATGCTACAATGGCTTCTATTCTGTGTCGTACTTGGCAATCACATAGGTACTGCAGCAGATGACACATCTGAGAAAACAGTATCGCAAGAGAAAGAACAGTTGCCAAGCTAAGAAATACCTTCTGAATATTATGCAAATAAGGATGGATTCCTTACAGCAGCAGTTACATTCAAATAAAGTGACTGAAATCTTTAATGTTGTCATTTACTAAATGCGAAGTAATCCTACACCAGGAATATCTGGCATCTGCAAGAGATTTATGTGCCTCAGGCATATAAAATGTACGGCTTTTAATAAAGTTATAAGAGAATGGATTTACTCCTTGCTTCTAGGGAATTTCTTTTCTGTCTGGTTCCATAAAAATGAAGAATTCCCTGCTAAAGTCCTTGAGAAAGTAATTCTATTTAATCAAACAACAGTTGTTTGATCTACGGGGAACAAGTTTGTATCATCAGGCAGATAATGATATGGAAATCACTTCTCTATTTAAATAACATCAAAATGCTGTATTCCTTGAAAGAGAAATTACCAAGTGAAGAAAAAAGGATCTGGGACGAAATGGGACAAATGACTATCACAGCAGTATTGTTACCTGTAATTTAACAGGTTCTGGAAGTTTCATCTGAAGCAGTCCTTCCTTTGGCACTTGCTCCCCTCTGGTTTCTTCCTCTCCTTCTTCTGACTTGAGCTCATCTGAACTCAGCTCCTTCTCTGAGAAATCAATGTCATCCTCCTGGCTCACTGCTTCTTTGAAAACCCGGGGCTCGATCAACTGCAAGATGTGCTTCAGATCCCCATTGTGGAAGATTCCCATAATTAGGAGGGTATAAAAGAGCTTGATGAGAGGGACAAACAGAAATTCTGTAGAACCTCCAACTGGATCTCTGACATGGAGGCTGCCCTCCTGAACAGCTTCAGTCAGCATCTCTATGGTTTTGGCCTTTAAGATTTCCAGAGGGAATTCAGGACTGAACTGAAAACATTCACTGCTAATGCTTACAAAACTTGGAGAGGAGAACTGCATTCTTGGCCTTAAGGAAGTGCTAAGTCCTATACCAGGGAGGCCATGTTTTTTGTTTTCATCAGGAAACAAGGTAATACTCTTGGTCTCATCTGTCATTGGAACTATAAATTCATTATTCATCATTAACCTGGCAGTTGCATAGGTATTGAGATGGATGTCAATAAGTAAGTCATAATATCCTGCACGTAATAATCCTGGCATATATTTATTCTCAATAGCGTACAGGAGCTGAGATTCATCCACATGGCTACACATAGCATGGGCCACTCGGTTGTTGCCTAAAGCACAAACAGCTGAATATAATCGGAGGGTATGGTAGTGAAATTTCAGCAATTCTTCTTGTTCTGTGAGCTCTAAAATATCAATTGTTCTGCAGAGAAAAAAAAACAATACCGTAAATTCAATATCAGTGCAAAAACCTAATTAAGTAAAATTCTCCCTAAGGATAACATTGGCACAATATCAGTTCTAGGGATGGACTTTTTTGTCCACATGAGCAACACTGTCAACCTAAGAATCAAAGACTTAGAACAAAGCTCAATCAGGAATTTATTCAAGTCACTCCTAAAGTACAACTTCAGTTACTTTCAGTGGAGAAAGATAAAAATTATTTACTTAACACAGAATACTTCTTCATACTACTAACAAGAATTTGGATAACTGAAAATGAAGGCTTTAAAACTTGTAAAAGTTGAAATATTTATATCATTTATTGTTTTTAGATCTGGGGTTGGAAAATGGCAACAGATTAATTGGTTTATTTGCAGAGGGTTCGAGGGTGGGGTTATTTGTTTAGAATTCTTACCTAATTTTTTAGTCATTTTATTTTCATTTTTGGCACTAGCAAAATGCTGAGAGATTTGGGTTACAAGGAAATATAAAAATTAAAATTTCATCAGTTGTTTAAACTAAATTTAGGAAAATTAAAGTAACAGAATACTTAAACTGGTCATAAATTTTAAAAAATCTCCACAAAAACAGATCTTTGCCTTTCTTACAGAGTATCTACAATAATTTACAAACAGACTTTCGTTTTCATTCAAAACCTAGATACACTATCAAAGAGTTTGGAGAGAACATAGGAGAGGTTGGAAACACAAGAAGGAGAGGCAGATTTTAAAACATTGCAACATAAGATTATTTTTAATATTCGCTTAATCAAAACACACTGCCTTTATTTACATGTGTTATAAACACAGAGAAAACCTTAGGTCTAGCTTCATAATCCCAGCCTAGCTCTGATACACTTCAGCAGACAAACATCAACCTGTTTTCTTCGGGGATATGAAGGGCCATGAACTGCAAAGGATTCAGGCACTGTATCATCCAGCCTTGACGTTCATTGATACGAGAGACATCAACCTTCAAGAAGTGGTTCGGCACTCTGCTCCAAAGCACATGAGTGAGAAATTGCACATGGAGACGTGGAGGACATTGAGAGACTGGGTTTTTGTGTTCGCTTTTGAATAAACCAGCAGATAATGGCATTACATTCTGGAAAAATCCAACAGAAGAGACAATCACTTCTATAATCTTCACCATACACTGAATATATGATATTTTTTCATTAAATATATTCAACTTACAGTACAGTGAAGTACAATGCAACAGGAAATTAACATTTTCAGTAATTCGTAAAATCATTTGGGAACCGTTGGCAGATTAGCAGCAAGAGAGCATTGTCCATAACAATTTTTCTAAAATAGCTAAATTTGAAATAGAAACTTGAATGTAATGTGTGGTCACTTCCTTGGACCAGAGATCTGAACTCCACTCTTCTTTCACCTCTTCTGATTTCTTAGATATCAAAGTATCCAAAGCAAGTAAGTAAATTTCAGCTTAGTTTTCCTGAGTGTACTGTTTCACTGTACTTTAAAAGTATTTTAAATTCCTAACCTAATCTGCAGATGCACCGGTCATCCATGCTCTGTTTGTATAATAAGAGATTAGCCTTACTGACCCCAGTGATTTCGTTTCACCATGAAGGACGAGATTCAGAAAATTCAGTGGGACTTTGCAATATCCTCTCCCAATTCTAATCAGTTACAACCCTTCTCATCCAATGTACTGTATTTTAAATACATGAAGTATTTAAAACTGAGTTAAGAATAAAAATGGCAATAGTGCAAGCACTCGGAATCATAAAAAATGTGCCCAATACCAAGAACACATTGCAGGCAACAAATGGCAAAAAAAACCAAACAGATGTTCAAAAAAAAAGAAAAAAAAATTATTTTATATGATGTATTAGTCCTAAACCTACACAAACCCAAGCACTATTTACCTTTATTCTTCCCAATTCAAACTGGAAAACATTGGGGCTTGTAGCTTGAGCAAATACAGCAGGAAATAGCTTTGTACTCGGTTCAACCTGTATCAAAGATGCACAAATATATAACCTCTGCAGACAGCAAAACTCTATTGCATATTAACACCCCCCCCATATATGACAGTCAGTAAGTGCAAGCCTTTGAATAAAACCCCAGAAAATCCAAATACAAGGGAAAAATCACTGTCGTAAGAGTGACTACTGCTTTTTCTTCCAATCTTGCACAAAATGATTCTTAAGACACGCAGCCTGAGGATTCGGTTTTCCCCCTTCCTACTGGAAGGCATCATTAAAAAAATACTCACCTGATAGTATGTCCCTAGTTCCTTGCCATTAGCTGTGAAGGTCAGCAGGCCACTGGCAGCATCAACCAAGCAACCAATCTCCAGACCATTGTTATTACGTCCTTGCCCAGGGCTCATGCTCTCTCCTGCGCACACCATATAGCAGTTGCTGCGTTTTATACTGAATGTCAAAAGACAAATTTATTTATGAATGGTGTATAAACTTTATGTTGTGGACTAAAAACAACTTTGTACGGCTGCAACCAACAGGGCTTTGTGGCTAAAAACAGTGGATCCCACCATAACCAATGCCAAAATTCAGTGAAACCTAGACTTCATAATTGAAAAAAATAAAACTGAAGATGACTAAATATGAAAAAGCTCAAATCTTTTGTAAAATTACAAGAGACAAAACTGACTTTGCAATTTAATGTTTTAAATCATTTAACGTTAGGCATAACACAAAGTTCATGCACGGATCACAAGCTGAAGTGCTGAGAAGAGCTGCTGTACTAACTGTGGCCTGCAAAAACCAAAAAAGCTCCAAAAATACTACCAGGTATTCTGCTCTACTTTGTACCAGTTGAGAAGTCAATATTTACAGATCACAGTCTGAAACTACATAGAAAAGCTGTGCTATTTTACTTTTCAGGGCCTATTGATTTGATCAGATCATTACTCCACTGTTTTTGCACAAGCAAGAGGAGAGAACAAGTTACACTTTTTCCTATTACTCTTCTTTTTTTCTTTTTTTTTTTTTTTTTTTTACATCAACCCAACTACATTAAATGGGGGGGGTT
>Ga0065711_1038484_pt1 | contig 18710 bp, 11 predicted proteins | sample Hoacrofraction12_FD_59098 | JGI IMG/M metagenome (GOLD analysis project Ga0065711, IMG submission 59098) | Hoatzin crop microbial communities from Cojedes, Venezuela - Epithelial fraction 12 v2 (version 2) | ecosystem: Host-associated > Birds > Digestive system > Esophagus > Crop | place...
CTCCCGCCAGTCACCCTCGGGCCGCGTAACGGAGAAAGCGCCGGTAGATGGCACCCGCCCACGCGCAGCTTCGGCCCGGGGGCTCCGCGGGAGCGGTGCGGCCTTTTGTTGTCCTGCAAATGGCGCCCGCCGCGCCGCCCGGTGCCTCAGCTTCTCCCGGCTCCCGAGGCGGGCGCTGCCGGCGGTGGTGCGAGGTGCATTCCCCCACTCCCCGGGGGTTTTGTAAGCCGGGAGCCCGCGGAGCCGGAGGCATCCGGGTTGCGATGGTCTCCCAGCTGCGGGCAGCGTGGCGTGGGAGGCTGCCGGAGCGGCGGCAGGGCCAGGGGAGAGCCTCGGGGCCGGCTCGCTGCGTGAGGGAGCGGAGCAGCGCGGTGCTGCCAGGGCAGCAGAGCCGGCCCCGGGGCTTGGTCCTCAGCGAAATGCTCTGTTTGAGTTGTGCAGCGGAGGCCCTGTTTCCTCCTCTCTGCTAGGAGAGGGACTGGCTGGAGTTTATCCAGAGACAGAAGGGTCCTGTCAGTCCTGTGGTCACGGGCGGAGCAGCCGTGCTCCCTCAAAGTTTGGCCTACGTGGAGATAAGCCAGCAAACCCACACAGAAGCGCCGCCATGCTTAAGAGCAGTTTCATCTTCAAGCTAGGCCAGCCCGGCCTACTGGCTAGTTATTGCTAGAAACAACAGCAGCCCGGCTTCTCTTTCTACCCCCAACCTTGCCGTGCTCTTCCTTGGTGCCAGCTTTGACCTTCATTTTATACTACAGAGAGTTAATTCAAGGAGAAGCCCATCCATTGCTCACTTTTGGTTTTCCCCCAGTTCGTTTTCTGCCCGTTTGGTGCCTGGAATCGGTTCGCTGTGTGGTCAGCCGAGCATCAGCACCGGCGCGGGGCATTAGCACGGGCGAGGGGCTGTGGACTGGAGATGGGGTAGGATCTCCAGGTGTGTGGACAGTAACGCATATGCTCACTAGCTTAGCCATAATGGGAAGACATGCAGCAAATATGGGGAGAGTTTTGAGCGGGCAGCGGCGTTCAGGTGACCAGGCATCTGTTCAGAAATGAGAGCAAGCCTTTGTTTTGCGTCACAGAGACGAGGAGGAGAGGGAGGTTAGGGATCTCACTTAAGCGTTATTTATTTTATTGATTAGTGGCTCTTGCGGGTTTACCCTGAGCCTTTCTTGTTCCCTTTCCTTCATCTTTAAAGTTCTCTTTGTCTGGACCTTTTTTTAAACCATTGCTATGCCTTGAGCAGGATTTACTGTTTGTCAGGGCACCGAAAGGAGGTGATTTAGCTTTGGGTGGAGGCTAAAACTGCTGTTGTTTAAGTTTTCAGAGAGAACCCCTAGATAAATGAATCCAGCTCTTTCAGCTGCTGCCAATTCCTGGCAGAAGGGTTACATAAACATACTCTAAACCTCAAGGGTATTATAAATAAATCTTATAAAATATTAACTTCTGTTAATCTCTGAATGAACTGAAATGGTGCTAAACTGATTTAAACCCTTAGTAAAAAAAGAATAAACCAGGTGTCATCTAAAAACAAAAATCCCAACCTCTTTCTCTGTGTGCTGACATTTGTTTCTTGTAGTTTTGTACCTTTACTGTTCTCGTTAATTTATATTTTTTTCCTTTAAATAAATATTTCACGTCATGTATAGTTATTGAAATGTTTCTTCAAGTCTGTATTGATTCTAGTAAGTTAGATTTTTGTATTGCCAGTGCAGTGGTAGTGATGATTTGGCTTAATGTTTCCATGAGTTTTTAACACTGTAGATAAAAATTTAAGCTTAGTGAGGGGAGTCTACAAACTTTTTTTTTAATGATTTTGTTGTGTTAAAGAGCACATTTCATCACCTGTTTCAATATTTCTCTCAGAAGCCGGAAGATGATTGCCTGCCTCTCTGATGCGTAATGCTTACTGAAGTATTTTGTCCTGCTGACTCCTCAGATAAAACTCTGAAATCCTTGGGCTGCAATGCTAGCGACAGCAATGGCTGGTTTAGGCAGAGATAATGCAGTTATTGCTAGAACCTGGAATTTCTGGAAAAAAAAGGCTTTTGTGTCAGGAAATACTGATCAGTTATAGCCAGCTCTTGCTAAAAGAACATCCAGACATTATTTGTCAACATAGAAATGAGAAAGAGACCTACAGCTGTCCCATGATGGCCAAACAGAGGCTGAAGTTTAAGAGGTCTACTTATATTTGTGTGCTTGCACCAAAAAAGTCTTCAAGCACAGGAGAATGGGGGAGAGAAAGACCCGCCTCAGAATATCCAATGGCCAGAGGCTGAGGTGTTCACTGGGATGTGGGAGACTGCAGCCGAGATGCCGCATCTGTAGCGACGAGAGCAGAAATATGAACAGTGATCTGACAGGTCTGTTCTCTACGCTCACATGGGCAACGATGTATTCTCCCTCTCTCTCATTTTCCTCTTCTGATTAATCCTGGACTCATTCCAGTATCAGAGTTAAGGAAATATCTGTGTGTGGTAACAATAGGGTTTCCTGTCCAGTTCGATGCCACAGCGAACAAGCATATGCAGTTATTTTTACCTGGACTTCTAAAAATATTCAACCAAAAATCTTTGTTTAAAGGAGTACACTAAGAAAACATGTCTAACTGCAGTCATGGCACTCCTGGCCACAGAATAATACATTAATGCATGTGGTAACAAGCACTGGGCCACTTTAAAACACAGTTTACCCTTTTTCTGTGGTTTATATGTACAAGTCTTTAATTAGAAAGTAGATGGAAAGTTCCAAAAGGATGTTGCAGTGAAGGTGTTTCATCTTTGTTGCTGTTGCATTTTTTTATTTTTTGGAGTTTTTTCTGTAGATGAATGTGCTGCTAAACTTTAATTTGTTTCTTGTTACTGTTGTGCTCTTTCATTCCCCAGATTCAAGCACAAATAAAGGTTGTAAAAGGTGCTGTGCTAATGGCAGTGGGAAACAAAGGTCTCAGTGATTTGTGGAGGATGAGGACGACTGCGTGCTTCCTTGGCTGTGTGCTGTGGGACAGAGCTGGAGTGACTGTCCTTCAGAATGAAAGGAATAAGCTCTTTTTCCTTATCCACTGAAACCTTTGCCAGCCGTGGGCATACTCCACTGCACCCAGCAGCAATTGCTGCTCATCTGATATTCTCAAGCCTCCTGTGGTTTTACGTAAGATTCAGTTTTACTCCATGAAGCGGACGAATCTGTGAAGGTACTTTACATACACCATCAAGTCAAGGCCAGATATTACCAACTTTCAATCACTCCTGATTCAGACTGCAGATTTGTGAGTGAAACAGTGGGTATTCAGGTCATGCAGCTTTTATTGCATGATACCTTTTGATACCTATCTTTTGCTGGGATACTTGCTTATATCTTTTTAGCCAGTGGAGTAAAACAGGACTTCTACAGAGAGTAGTTCAGAAAAAGGGCATAGCTTCAGCACTCAGATCATGCTAATTAACCTTAGTCTCTCTACTGGTTGTAGGGTACTGACCCTCTCTGACCAGGAACCTCTCTACAGGTGTGCCACATTCTCTGAACACACAAACAGGCAGAAGCAGAACTTGGGGACAAATTTTCAAGGGCTTACCTCATCCTAACTGCCCAGCTTCCACTTTGACATCAAAGTAAGACCTTCAGAATTAAGAAGCCTTTGCTATTAGTGTAACCAGTTCCTTTGAAAGTCCTGCTTTCTGTGGGGACAATGCACTCTCTGCAGAATTTTGTCTCTGGTTTTTCGAGAGCCATCCTAAAACCTCCATGCTGCCGTGAGAAGAGATGGCTTATCTGGCTGCCCTTGCACAGACGCGCAGGCCCACGCAGACACAGTTTAGTTGACTGTTGTTGCCTGGGGTGACACACATACAGTATCAGATGCAAATATGGTGAGTATTTGAATGGAATTCACAACGTGTATGCTTTTAAAATAAGGTAGAACCAAGTCCTGCTGCTGCTGCTTTGGATGCAAATGTGTTTGTAATGAACTCCTGGTTTTGTACGTAAGCCTTATCTTGCACCTGTTATCATCTTTGTTGTAAAAAGCTTAGGGGTAAGCTTGCCAAACGATACGCCCCATCTGTGCTACCTGGATGAACAGCGTTAGCAAGAAACATGCAAATGGAAAAGCCGCAAGTTCTTGACTGACAGGTACCAGCGCTGTTTCTCTGGCTAGCCAGGACAAGGTCTTTGTGTTCTTTCGACAAGTTGCCAACCTTTTCTTGTTTGAAATTCTTGTGAAGTTGTTGGGAGTGAGATGAGAGAGAGGAAGGTGGGGGTGCGCAAACTCATTTCTGGCGTGCGGGTGAAGTCAACTGCAAATATAACAAGGATTTCAATGGAATCCACCAAGTCAATGTTTTTTTACCGGAGCCAGAATAGAACTAAGTGATGTGTCTGCCTTGTTGGAGGCAGAGGTGTTTGTTGTGAATGCTGCTCTTGTTTATATCTTTTTACTTGGACCTTTGCAAACCAGACTAGCACTCAGAAGGCGGGAAGAGGAATAGTGGGAAACCTCATCACTAGGACTTGTCCCTGGCAAGTCTGGAAAGAAATGACAGCAGATATAGCAAGGTGAGAGAGCCCTCAGGCATTTCAGCAAAGAGGCAACAGTAGGGGAGAACAACTTGTTCCAGAACCTTATCGTGTTCTGCTGAGATCTCTACATTTTCCTATGTTTTCTTTTTTTAGGAACTTGCAAGAGGGAGCACTGTTGAGTAATTAAAGCACAAGGCTGGCAGGTTGGCTGCTGAAGTCCTGTCACCAAGCTCCTGTGGCAACACAGGTACTGTCTGCGATGGTTACATCTGAGCACGGTTGACACTTCATGGTCCCTGGCCCAAGTCATTTTAACTGACTTGCATCTTTAGTGTTCACATCTCAAGGCCTTTTTCGTGCACAAGCCACATCATTACTGCGTATTAGTGGGGACACAGGGTAGTATCAGAGCTGTCCCACCAGGGAAACATCCACAGGCCTGTTTCCACCTTTGCTGCCTGAAAGGGAGGGATGAGGCCAGCAGCTCTCACTGTGGCTGGGTAGGGACCGCTCCCTCTCCCACCATTCATCCTCTGCCTTGTGCTCCCTGCGCAGGCATGCTGGTGCTTGCTGCTCTTGTGTGTCAGAGCAAGGTAGAACTTGGCATCGCGAGTGCCCTGTCCTAGACCTTGAGCTGTAAGGGAGCTTGCCCAATGCCATTTCACCAAAACAAGAGACGGAAGTAGGACCCACATTCCTTTTGCTGCCTGCCACGTGGGGTCTATATTGGCAAGAACTAGGAAGGATAGCGCACCCTGATCTGCCCGAGCCTTGTCAGTCAATGAGGATAATTCATAACTGGTTACCCCGGCAGAGTCCAAGATGACGGTGTGTTTTGGCACTTGGATACATTCCACCAGACGCAAGCCAGGAACTTCTGCTGTCTTCTGGTGTTTAAATAACTGGTGGCCTGAGGGGATCCCTCTTCATTGCGGTCAATTCAGCCTGACCCCTGACCTGTCCAGGAACTTTAACCAGGCTCCAAACTCTTGCAGGGTTGAGTGTGCTGCCAGGCAGCTGAGCAAAACATTACAGATTTGCTGGCAGTGCTACAGCATCCCAGGCACCCTTGCTGCCTCCGAGGCCCTTGTAAAAGCTTGTAAAAGGGCCCAGGGAAAACTTTCTGTGCAGAACAGGCGCTCCTGGAGTGTTATAGGCCAGGCAGTCTGCCAGTCTCCAGGGATGAGACAATGCTTTGGGAAGCTCACCTGTAACCATCAGCTGGCAGCAACATGTCCAAAAGTTAAAGAGCTGCAAGGATGCCGACACAGGTTCGTTCCACCTTGACTTTTGCTCTCTGCCTCCCAGTGGCATCCTCCTTCCCTGCTCATGGTATGCAGCTAGCCTCTTCTCTCTCATTCCTTCATCCCAGCCCCTCATGGCAGGTGCCAGGCAGTCCCAGTGAGAGCAGGCCCTGCAGTCAGATGCTTCACAGGAGAGTGCCCCAAACCCTGCAAGCTTCTCTCTGAAAAAAAGTTTCTTTTTGAAACCTATTGTGCAAGGCTGCAGGGCTGCCAACCCAACTGAAATATCCTTAAATGGTTTGACAATTTTATACAGCGTAGACCATAGGGAACAGGACAGCAGAATACAGTGTAGAGACACCTGCATAGGCTCCTGAGACACTGCAGTACTTGTTCTATTTATACTCATTTTTAAATGATTGTTGAGAGGATGCAGGGTTTCCTGGGGTTGGTCCCTGAGGTGAGTAAGGGATGCTGATGTGGAAGAGATGCTACGACAGCCAGCTCTACCAAGATAATGGCACCTACAGCCATGTGCAGAAACAGGATCTTCGATGTCTTAAGTATTTTTCCTGACAAAATCTTGGGTGCTTACAGCTCCTCAGGTCAGCAAGCAAGGCCTGAATGTCCAGTCAAACTGCTTTCTGCCTAGTCTTTAGGCGATCGTGTCCCCTTCTGAAACTCAGCCCAGTTTCTCAGAGGTCACATGGAGTGCTTCCACCCTGTCACATTGGCTGCTCCATCTCACATCAGGATCCCACTCTTTCAGCTGTCCACATGAGCATTCATATTTGCACATTTTCCCCTTCCAACCTTAATGATTCTATGATTCTATGAAAAGGAAGCCCAAGCATAAGGTAGAGAATAGCTCTTGTTGGCTCTGCTTTGAGCAGGGGGGTAGACTAGATGATCTCCAGAGGCATCTCCCAGACTCTGACAGAATCCACTGATTCTGTCATTCTGTGACTGTGAAAAATGTAAATGATAGCACCAGTCCTCACTGGGTCGACAGAAGGCACTTGAATATCCTTGGGAAGAGTACGTAAAATGTAGTAGAAATGGAAAGTACTGAAGACACTTGCAGAGGAGACAAGGAAGCTGCCATTTTGATTGTGGACACCAAACTGAAGTAACTTATGAAGTACTTCAGGGAAGTCGAAAGATAGTAAAATATCCATGTAGCCAGGGAATAATGCCACATTTATTTTCAAGGGTTTTTTTTCCATCCTCTGGCCATGAGCACTTGAGGAACCTGCAAAGCAAAGCCATCACAGGTAGGGAAACTTCACATTGCTTAGAAGTTACCATCCTTTTTGGTTTACAGATGGCGTTCTGACTCCTCGAAGATAATCCCTCCCAACTCTGCTTGGCCAAAGTGATTTGTCAGACCTAGGGGGCCTAGGAGAGGGGACAGACTTGGGCAGGAACTGGGAGGATCTTCTGCAGAGAACTTCAGGCCACAAACATACGTAGGAATTTTGATACTGTGATCTGCGGTGGTAGGTAGAAACGTTCTGTCATAAAGGTGCCCCTTATCAGCCAACCAGCAAATATAGCAGTTGCTAGAAAAATGGGATGCCTAGCTAGTGCCCTGCTTTCACTTCCCCACGTTTTTCTGGTGATGCGGGATCTTAAAGCATTTCTAAAACACCTTTAAAACCCAACTGTTTTCAAATCCACAAGCAGTCCAGAGTTCAGTTCTGAGCATTATAAATGGTCATGCTAATTAAATGCAGCTAAAATAGTGAAAAGAGTTGCAGGGAAGATGAGATCAATGACAAAACACCCTTAGAGAGCACAGAAGGGGAAAAAGTGCTGATGTAGAAAGGTGATTTATGGTGATTCTCTGGTTGCTGAAACAGAAGAATTATTGAGAACCTTAAGGAGAAAGGAGCTTTTGGTTGGAAGATTGACGACTAAAAACCACGGGGAAGTAATCCTTTCTGCATCAGTATGGCAAAGCTTCAGTTCTGAGAGGCAGGTCAGCGTAGGTCAATGCTTGCACTGGAAATGCTAAGCTGGGGAACTTCTCTGGTCGCCTCCTCCCCACCCCCTCTTTGACAAAGGGAAGCCAGCGCATTTCGGTGCTGCAGTTTCACATACTGAGCATTCAACTCCATGGTCTAATTCCTAACCAAAGACTTCAGTGCTAGGCAGCCTGATGCAAAGATAAAATGAGTTACTCCAAGTATGGTGATTCTTATTTTAGCCTAGAGTTAGCAAGTTATTAAATGTGGCCGGTGTCAGGTTTTGGCATCCGTAGAGTGTAAAGGGTCCTTTTCTCACCTTGTATCCTATGTAGGCCACTATCGTCTTTTAACATAAAAACATTTCAAGATCAATCATCTCATACACACACACAACTGTGAGTTACTCATATACGACTGTGAGGTACTTTGTGGCCCACCAGTAGCTGCATTAAAAATAAAGCGAGGAGGAGCTTTTATTCAAAGTACCATTTTCACACTTTCCTGTAATCTGAAAACATTGTGTGAAAAGACTGCCACTCCATATTCTACGCAGTAAGTAATATTCCAGCCTGATCTGTAATCCTGTTGGAACACAGGATGAGAATCTGGGAAGAGTTAGCATTCTGACTTTTGAAACTGTTAAATTTCTTTTGGATGAATGGAGTTACATATTTGAACAATCATGCTGTTATGTTTGGACAGTTATATTATTATATGACCATCATAGGCTGTAATTAGACATAGTTGTCTCACTTGAAAGATACCATTTTATTTGTTTCAGGAGGTTTCAGCCAGCAATTATTGCAATTGGATGGCATTTCAATAGCCAGTCTCTAGCAAACTCCTATGGTGAGTCACATCATTGGCAAAACATGGCAAGTGTGGTGGTGTAATGTCATGTAACAGCAAGTCAGTGTCTTCTGCTAAAATTTTAACAACAACCATCTCAAGTAGACCAAGTTTTCAGAAAGGGTTTGTTATTCATGCATAATGATCTGGGTTGCAAAAACACCCTTGGAGGATAGAGCTAATAAAATAAGCACCTAGCTAGTACAAACTTCTTAATTTAATTTTATTGTGTGGAAAGAAGCATAGTTTTCTTGCATGAGAGGCACTGCTGTTGTCTGGAAAGTATCTATATGGCCCTGCAGCTTTCAAATTGCTCCAGTCAAAGGTGTCAATTGGACATTTGCTGCACTTTCACTGTGGTTGACTTGTATGTCTCTGTGTGTTTCACAGATTGGCTCTATTTGAAAAGCAACGTATAGCTGTAAAGTATTAGTCATTAATCTGGCACCACTTAGCTGTAAAGTATTAATTGTTAATCTGGCATCATAACATGCTGGGTTTGCATTCTAATTTCCTTTGCTTGCTCATAAAACAATGTATTGCAAACAAAATTCAAGCTTACTTTTCATTTCCTTTGTTCCAGAGATGCATTTCAGAAGCTGCCTGTTGTGCTCCTTTCCATCAGAGAAGCAAACAAACCTGCCCAGCTCAGCAAGCCACTGCACTGCTTCCTGCTCGCCATGACTAACACAATTACACCAGAAGGAAGTTTAAAGTGATTTTGTTAGCGTTTGGAGCATGAAGTTCATCTTCAGCCAGGCCTCAAGCCATGCTTTCCACGGCAGTTGGATCCCTGAAGTACTCTTGTATAAGCCTAATTGACACAATTAGAAGAATGACTCCTTACAGATGTGTGTTGCTGTAGCAACCGGGGGACAAGGCAGCCAAAGCATCCTCCATATTTAGCAAAATAATATTATTCATAATAGGTAGAAGCACTTTATCCTTTTTATAAGGCACTTGCTCGGGAGCCAAGTGCCTTAGCGTGTTGCAACAAGGGTCGCTGTAATGGAGTTGAAGTAATTTGAAGGCGAGCTAAAATTCTCTCCGTAATAACCAAGATTGCATGGAGACAGAAACATAGTCAAATGTTGCCCAGGTCTCCCAGGATATATGCAGGAGGATTAGCTGTTCAAGTCTTTGATCCTGCTGCCCTAGGAACACTGGGGGAAGAAAAACATCAAAAGCATCCATGGAAGCAGGAGGAGCCCTGAATTGCTGAGCTGGTGTCAGGTTTGTCCTACCGAAGGGCCTAGCTGTCCAGTGAGAGCGCTGTGGGCAGGCTTTAAGTCCACCTGCCACCTCTTTTGTGTTAGAGGGACTCCAAGTTGTTCCGTGTTGTTGGCAGCGGATATGGATATGTATGCAAGCGTCAATGGCTGCTGACAGCATGGTGAAATGGTAACAGGTCTCCTGCTTCCCCTGCGGCACACTGGAGCAGGAGCAGCTGCTTTGCAGAGCGGATCCAAGTGGATTTATTCCTGATTCCATCTTGCCTGTCCCAGTAAACTTGCACATTTCATGCAAACAGCATGGTCTCTTTGAAATGCTGAAGGGACCACACGAATAACCTGAGACACATGACTTAAGACTTTTTTTCATGAAATCTTTTGATTTGAAGCCAGTGACAAGTGTTTTGACTAGTGTGATTGTCGCTTCAAAGTTGTTATTGTAACTAACACCATTTTAAACTTTGTCTTGATGTCTTTGCAACTTAACAGTCACGTTGTGTTGCTACGGCGTACAAGAAAAACCTGAAGTCAGTGCTGGTACTGAATAATCGGATTTCCATTTCCAAGATGAAGCAGCAAGTGAATAGCATGAATAAACAAGCAAGTCTGAAAGAAAACAGACACTCATCTTTTGGATGATCATGGAAAACACAGATGAAAAGGGATCTCAAGAAGTCATCTATACCATCCCACTCTCTACAGATGGATGAATTTTTTCTCTGTCATTCCTGACTTAGGTTTTATCTGATCTTTTTGTAACAAAATTTACAGTCCCCAGGGAATCTAGCTTAGTGCAGCACTAGCCTTATTTTTAGAAAGTTTTTACTGATGTCTAACCAAAGTCTATTTCTGCTGCAACAGAATGTCTTATTAATCTGCAATATCTTTATTTTTGAAGACTATTCTCGTATTTCTGGCAAGTTTCTCTTCGCTAGAGCCAGCACCCCCTATTTTTCCAATATTCCCTTGTCAGTTGCGTTTTTCTAGAGCTCAGATCATACACATTGCTCTCCTCTGTAGCCTGATAAGCATTCTATCTCTCCCAACCATGGTGCCCCAAGCCAGGCTCGCTGAGCTGCAGCTGAGCTTTGCCAATAATGAGAAAAGTCGGAGAATTACTTCACAGATTTTGTAGTCTTTATTTATGTTTGTACCTCTCAGTATGTAGTTTGCTTTTTTTGAAAGAGTATGCAACCTCCAGAATAATTCTGTAGGGCTGCTCCCTACTCATTTGTTCTCAGTCTGTGTTTTTGCAGTGGGTTATTCTTGACCAGACATAAAATCTTGGATTCCTATTCTTAAAGAGCATCGTATTTTTTTTTCACTAACAATTCCAGCTATGTAGTTAATTAATGTGACATTGCTCTGTTGAATAGTAAACTTATATTTCTTCCAACATACTTTCAAAACTTCTTAAGCTATGTCATGCTGTTTTGTGCCCGGGATCTATAAACCTTCAGCTTTGCTCTAATTACAGTTCCAGAGCCCAGGTACAATATGTTCATGTCCAGCCTGCAAGTGGCCGCTTCACTTATCCTGTGCCAGGTAGGGTGGTATGATTATAGCTGTTTGACCTGTTGCACCACTGGAAGCTCAGCTTGTCCTGATAATAGCGCAGTTATGTTTACTGTCCTTGCAGCTCTGGCAATTACATCTCATTACACCACCGTAATTATTCAAGCACTGACATTTGAGTGATAATATGTCTAAAATTCAGGCACAGAGAAAAAGAGTTCTTTCAACTAAAGTGTCTTTTGTTTAGCTCTGCTCTTGAACTGTTTTCTCACAACACATTCCTCACTGTCACAACCAGTCATGATGTTTTTCCAAAAACCCTGGAAGACACTCTAAGGTCCTGCTCCTGCCAGGAATTTTTTACAAAAAACATTTCTAATGCTTAAGCACTTTCACCACAGAGGGATGAAAGATGTAGCTTGAAAATACATCAGGTAGCATGTTTTGAAGCACTGGCACAGGTGAGACAAATGGCTCTTGGCACTTTAGCTGTTGGGGTTGAGCCATGGGGGATACCAGGTGCTTGGAGACTGAGGGCATTGCTGTCAAGTTGTCACATTCTGTCACACTGTCACTCATAGCCAAGAAAGTGCCATTTTAGTGTGTATGTTTAAGAAGTGAACCATGAGAGAAAAAATTTACTTTCTCTAGGTTTTTGTCCTCACACCAGCTGAACTGTCAGCTGGAGTAATACCCCAGGAGCAGCTCTACTTCACCTTTTCAAGAACCTTTCCAACAACTTGCAGCTATTTGAGAAATTCTTGGACAGCAGGTAGTAAAAAGAGTTAAGTGCAAACAACCCTCTTGCATCATCCCGGTGGAGTGCCTGACTGCCTGACCACATCCTACGTATGAGGAACTTAGGCAGAGTTACATAGTCTGCCCAAAGCCACCCAACAGGTTAACAACTAAATCTGGAACTACAGGTCTCTTGCTGTAACGGCAGGACAAGACGATCCTGCTGGCAAGTTTTACTGAAATCTTTGCTGTCCCCTGGGGAGTTACATTGTTATGCAGGGAAGCTATACCTTGCTGTGAACACTAACTTTTCAGGACTGGAAGGGCATGTGGCAGGAGCTGTCTCTTGCCTGGAGGCTTCATTAGCACAAATCTTGCAGAGACTAAGACCTCATTAATTTGTTATTGCGCAGAGCCAGTTGAGAAATGCTATCTGAAAAGAGCGCTTCAGTTGACTGTAAAACCAGATTCTCGGTTGCAGCGACACTGTATGCAACGATGCCTCTTGCACCTGGCCTCTATGAAATGCTTAGCCCAAAGGGCAAGACCTCCCACGCTGTTTATTCATTCCGCAGAGCTCAGCTGGCACAGGGCGCTGGCGTTCATTTTGTCTGACCTAAGCAAGAAAGGCAACCTGTCAATAGGTGCTTAGGATCCTAAGTCAATCCCTCCGTGTGTAAGCTACATATACATACATATATGCTGTAATACACTGTATAAATGATTTATGAAATACAGAGACACACATAGATATTTGTATATATGCCATGCTAAAATGAAGTTTGAACACGCGAGCTGAGGACATTGTGAAGTATTGATTGGCTGTGTCACCGATGCAGTGCCTGAGACCTGGGAGCAGGAAAGGTCACATCTTTTTTATCCACCATGATCACCTCAGGCTCCATTGCAATAGACATTATTTGATCTTCTCTCAGAAGCACTTGGCCTTTTTTTTATCTTCTGGGGCCAGTCTAAGCTACGTCGAGAAATGCTGGGCTCAGTATTTGTGAGAAATATTCATGGCTGAAAAGAATCACAATGCAGAATCATGGTGCATGGCTTTGTAACCTGCAAAGACCAAGAGATCTTTCAAAAATAATGGTAATTTGCAATTGGATGGAGTCTTATAGCTGAAATCCAAGCACATCGAAGCATACAATGTGATTCATATTACTTGATCTTAAACTGATGTTTCTGATTCTTTTGTAACTCGTCACAACAAAACAAAGATAGTGCTTGCTATTTTAGGAAGCATATGAATCAGTGGGAGAGCCAAAAGGAAACAAACGGATCGCTGGTGAGACTAAAAATGCCTCGGAGATGTGGCCAGTGTGTGTCTGCTGACTCTGCGGTTGTGCACAAAAATTCGAGGAAGGTTTTTAAGCATGGCTAGCCACACAACAAAACATGCTTCGAGCTGACAATTTAAGGAGGAAGCTCTCTGCACACTGTCTGTCATTCCCAGATGATTTAAAACACAGATATGCTGCAGACAAACCTTCTTATCCTCTCACTGAACATTAACTGACAATCGTTACGAAGATAAATCCAGCACAGGAAAATAAATTGTGGCACCAGGGTAAGTTCCTCTGAAGCTCAGCCTGTAGTAGATGCTTAAGAACAACAAGACATGAAACTGCAGCAGCTTTCCCCAACATTGATCAAACCCACTTGCCTACACGCTGATGGTGGGGTGCCTGTCATCCTAAGATCACCACTGAAACAAAGAACAGAAAAAATGAAGTGTTAATAACCATGGTAATAACCTGTCAAACGTCTGAAGTGTGTAGGTTTTTAATAAATGTAACAAAAGGAACTTCAATGCCAAAGTCAAAAATTCATGGGTCATTTCTCCTTTGGATGACAAGAGCCCTTCACTTCACTGTCTTAGACAGGAGACAAGCTTCTGGAAAGCCTCTCCAACCACAGGGCAAAGAGGAAAACACTACAAGAGCATGATTCTGGGCTGTATCCAGAGGTACAATAGGTTCTTTTGTTACCGAGTGCTTGAAGGAGAGGACGGGTTCCAGCAAGAGCAGTGAGGCTATGCTGGACTTTTTCTAGTACAAGAGACAAATGTGAAAGAAGACAGACAATCCCAATGGAAAATGTTTGATGAATGCCTCTGGGCTGAAGAGAAAAATCGCTCACGGAATGACACGAGAAGAGACATCTGCCTCTGGCTCTCTGATGGCTGGCATTGCTGTACGGCACTACCTGCTGAGATGCCCGACACACTCCAGCCCGAGCTAACGGTTCAGATGCTGTCCCTGAAGGTGCTCTGGAAAAAAGCAGAGTTATTCAGACCATGGAAAGCTATACGGACTTCTGAGATGATTTTTATTTTGACAGACTGGAGGAAAGGAGCAAAAAGTATGGCTAAAGCTTACCGTTATTTTTTTAATCTGGCTATGATTTACAATGGCTTCCTGCCAATGGCAATATGAAGACAGAATTATGCCTGGTTTTGCTCTCTAACAATATGAAAAGTGGGAGTTGCCTTTTGACAGTTTCTAAGGAGTAAGAGTTTTTTCTAACCAAGGACTCTCTTCTGAGAAGGACAACAGGTTTAATGTTTGAAGATAATAGCTCTTCCACAGAAAACTGAATCTCCAGAGTTTTTCAGTCTGGTTTGGAGGATTGTATCCAGTAGTTTCTGCCTCCTTGGCACTCGTTCAGCCAAATCATGAGGCTCCTAGTCATGTCAAAATTGGATTCTTGAATTTGCTGAGTTCACGCTCTAGATATACAGAAACAGGTCTCTAACACCTGTTTTGCATAAAAGTCTGGAAAGGCTTGCTCTTACTCAAAATTTTAACTTGCTGCTTGGGAAAATAGCATTAAAATCTTGTGACTTACAGCAGGAACAATCAGCCTGGTATCGTTAAGCCAATGTCGCAGAAAACTTTACACTAACTAAAGTGAGAGGGAGAAGAGCAGAAAAGGAAGTGCCTGTTTTGATTGAGATTAATGTTTAAATCTAGAAGTCCACTTTCAAAAAAGGGATTGACATTTGTGCAAGGACACAAATGTCAAACAGCTTATTTAAGCTTGGATCTGTTCAGACTGCTTATGCTTTAAACAACAGGTTTGAAGTGTTTGTACCTAAATTTGGACAGAAAAGCTTGGACTTGAGCAGCAGCGAGTATCTTTTCCACAGGAAAAAAAAAAAAAAGTATTTCATTTTAGTTAATCATAAACGTGAGATATTTTTTAAAGTATAACCCCCCCACACTATTTCTGCATATCACTTTCAGTAGGACAGGCCAAGACCTACTGACAGCGGTGATCTTGCAGAATCACACAGAATCTCTTCCTGTACAGCACCGGCCTTTCTGCCACAGCCAGATGGAAGCTATCTTCTGTGGAGCAGAAGGCATTAGACTTGGTTTTGATCATGATTAGGTTCTGGGTGTCAGTTTATCAACATTAAACCCAAATTTTGGTTTTGGTAGCTGTGCTGCACTGACCTTAAACCAGTGACACACATATCAGCAAAGATGAACAGTGTGGAGGTTCCTCAACATGCCACGTTTGTGCTGCATGGGAACGGTGCATTTGCTCATGCAAGTCAAGCAGAGTAATATCAAGCGGTTTGTTATACATTTTTTTGGAAAGCATTTTTATTTCTCTTTGTCTGGAGGATGTATCTTCTCCAAAGTTCAGAGGTGTTCTCCCTCCTGCTACTCAATGTTCCTAGCACAGAGACAGATCTGCGTTCTCACCTAGCATTTCAGCAGGCCCGTCTGCGGAGCAGGGCCTCTCCCAGAGGCACGACACACGGCAGTGCTTTGTTATGAGCTCAATGCGCTCATTGTAACTCGCAGGTCTTGCGGTAGGAAGGTCAGTGTTTCTGTGCTCCGTGGCTAGACATACATTGTGCCTGCTAAATACTGCGATAGTATTTCATCGTGGTGGGAACCCGGACAGTAGGTCATGCCTTGCATTAATGTGTAGGATCTTAAAAAATCAATACAGTTCAAATAACAGGGACCTCTGCCCAGTCCTTTGCTATTCCTGTGACACACAGAGCACTTTGGATGCACAGGGAAATTTTTGCAGGCGCAGCAGTGGCTGTGCCATTAAGCTGCCACTGAGCACACAGAAAGTACAACGGCCTCTCTGCTAACTCCTACCAATAATTCAGAGTCACGCAAGGGCACGTATTATTGGAAACACGAATGGTTCCCTTCCTCCAGAGATCTCTCCAGACTATTTTTTTTCTGTAATGCAAATACAAAAGTCAAATTCCTCAAGGGAAGGGCAGTCACCAAGTCAGCTTTTGTGTCCAGCAAGCCCCAGACTAAAGTGACTGTATTTCTTTTGCTGTCTGAGGGCCTGATCTAACAACCGTTAGAATCAATAGAAAGGTTAATTGATTTGAAAGACTTTGGATAAAGCATCTAAGGCCACAACCTGCACTATTGCAATCACCAGAAAATTTGTCGTTGACCTCAGCGAGCACAGGAGGAAATACCCAGGCTCTTGGTCAGCAGGTACTTCGGTCCACATGAGTAATTTATTTCATCTGAAACCATTCATATGCCTAAGTACTTGTCAGATCTGGAACAAACGTGCGCTGGTTGCCAGGTTGAGAAGAGGGGTAGTTTTCAGATCTGCCCCCCTCCTACCAACAGCAATGCAATTTGGAGGAAAGAATAAGCAAGTCCATTGCTTCTACCATTTTGGGGCAATAGGGAATTACGAAATAACATAAGTGAAATGAAGAGGAAAGAAGTTGAGAGCAACACTACAGCAAGAGCAGTGCTGCCATCCCTTTAATTACATCTCAGGGGACTTTAAAATATATAAACATCAGCCTTTCAACTTCATTGTGAGTCTGTATCTCAAACACAACCCAAGCCTTCCTAGGGCTTGCCTACACTAGAGAAATACATTATGTTAATTGATTAACACATAATGCTTAATATAGCAGTCAATATAAACAAAGACTGCTGCGTTTAACATTTGTTGTTGTTGTTGACCCAAGGTAACCCAGCTGCCAAACATGACAGTTCTTGTCTGCACTAAGTGCTTTGTATCGCCGGTTTTAATTAACATGTTCTAACACAATGTAATTTTACAACACAGATAAATCCTGTGGGACATTTATTCTGTAAATTTAATTTTATGTCTCGCCTATCTTGGATTCACAGACATGCACTGCTTCTGCCATCTCTCCTCCTCCCTTCGATCTTGGACCCACCATCACCGAAAATCAAAGTGACTTTGTAGGCTTTTTCCTGAGGTGCTTCAACTTATAAACCAAAGGTTCAATCAAACCTACAATCAGTTTACGCCCTTTGATAGTGCTGATGTTATAAAAATAAAATTGATCTCACAATTAGGGAAGGGTTAGTTCAGCCTAGAACAATATCATCCAATACCAGAGATTTGAAGTTTTCGCGAAAATATTGCAAATCATACAGCCAGAAGGTTTGTCAGTCAAACTACATGGCCTGTTCCCAGCTGCAGGAAGACGCTTTTCAGTGTTTTTGCAAAATTTACTTTCTCGGTTTGGTTTTACATAGAAAAGCTTTGTACTTACAAGGAAAGAAAAAAAAAGAAAGTGTACAAAAAATATATTGTTAAACACTGAGGTTAAAAGATCAAGAAGTTTATCTGGACTCCAGCAACTGTAACACACTCGTGTTGCACACCTGGTATTTTAGAAGATGTTATTCTTGCTTGCTACAAATCAAGTTACTCAACGCTACTGAAACCGTGAAAAATCCAAAAATATTTAAGACGTGTTGCACGTAAAACAGCTTGGCAATACATCACCCATTTATTTTTATTTTATTTAATTTTATATTTGCCCTGCTGGCATTCGCTGCAGCCTGAAGCAACTAGGAACACTTGGATACATCCTGAGCTGCGTGAAGTGGCTGCAGACGCGGAGCACGGCTACACCGGCCGTCCTGTGCTGTAACGTTGCCGCCTGGAAACTCCTCTTTGCTCTTCATCTCACAGAAGGGCGCTATGTCTATGTTCATTGCCTATTATTTTTTTTACTTGAAGAAAAAGAGTGAGTGGATGGGGTAAGTGACCTAATGCACGAGTTTTCTAGGGTTTTTAGATGCGTGATTTGGAAACCTGGTGGCCCAGCAAAGATCCTTCAGCCTAATAAAGGTGGAGGGAGGGGTCCATGCCCCTCTGCTCCGCTCTGGTGGGACCCCACCTGGAGTCCTGCCTCCAGCTCTGGAACCCCCAGCACAGGAAGGACATGGACCTGTTGGAGCGGGGCCAGAGGAGGCCACAGAAACGGTCCGAGGGCTGGAGAACCTCTGCTGTGAGGGAAGGCTGGGAGAGCTGGGGCTGTTCAGCCTGGAGAAGGCTCTCTCTCTCTAAGGGGAGACCTCAGAGCAGCCGCCCAGTGCCCAAAGGGGGCTTGTGAGAAGGCTGGGGACGGGCTCTGTACCAGGTGACAGCGGTGACCCGGGAAGGGGCGACGGTTTTAAGCCGGGAGGGGGGGATTGAGGTCGGACCCGCGGGTGGGAGGCACCGGAGCAGATTTTAAACAGAAAGCGGTGAAACGCCCCTTCCCCCCCCCCGCGGCGTGCCTGCCCGCCCGTCACGTGCGTTAGCGACAGCCGCCGGCGAAGCCCATTGGCGGAGGGGCGGGGCGGGGCGGGGCCGGG
>Ga0065711_1007223_pt1 | contig 18709 bp, 9 predicted proteins | sample Hoacrofraction12_FD_59098 | JGI IMG/M metagenome (GOLD analysis project Ga0065711, IMG submission 59098) | Hoatzin crop microbial communities from Cojedes, Venezuela - Epithelial fraction 12 v2 (version 2) | ecosystem: Host-associated > Birds > Digestive system > Esophagus > Crop | place...
TTTTTTTTTTTTTTTTTTTTAACAGAAATAGTGCACAGTGCCGTTCTTGTGCTGTTCTCTGCTGGTGGAGGCACCAGACCAGGATCCCCGGTAGGTACCCTGCAGCAATAGCAAATGGCTGGCAGGACAGATTGAAAGCTTGAAAGAAGTAACAAATCTCTTCGGACTTCAAAGGCCACACTTTGTCAGCCTGCCTGCCTGCCTGCCTGCCTGCCTGCTCAGAGCTTCACTGCAGCAATGAAAAGAAAATTAAGATCTTCCTGCCCTAAAAACACAGCCCGTTTCTCTCCTCCAAATCTGGACCTCTCCTCCGTGTTCGTTAGCAGCAAAGCCCAAAGCGCTCGTTCCTTCCTGTGTACCCAGCAGCAGCGCAGATGCTCATTAGTGCTTTAACAAACACAATTTTTCAAAGTAGCACCAGGTCACAGGATGTCCACTTATTAATTTTTAGTGGTCAGAGATGGGCACTTAAATCCCTGCAAGTGGCCGGAAAATCCCAGCCCGTATCCCCGTGCTGAGGTTGGCCGTCGGTGGTGGTGATGGGCCTTCAGCTCCGAACCGATGCTCCGTGTAGCTTAGTTCTCAGCTTTCCGGCTGGGATGGGGGAGGAATCGGGGACAGACGGGGACGCGCTGTCCCAGGGGACGGGAGGTTTGTCCTGCCGGTGCCCCCCGGACATCGCTGCTCCCTCGAGGAGGCTGCAGGACTGGCCAGCATGGTTTCTCTTTGTTCTTTTCTTCTTCTTTTTCTTATTAAAAAGGGTCTCTTGTATTGACAGAAGTTTTCTTGTTTGGCTGAAGAAAAATTTGGATTTACATTGATATGGAGTAAAAAGGATGCAGAAAGATGGGAAAAGAATTTATTCTTTGCTCTCTCTTTTGGCTTATGCAAAACCCCAAATCCTTGTTTTGCTCAAAGAAGGAGCAATTTTTACTAAAACAAAATGTTTGTGGTGATGATGAAAACCTTGTAAATCAGCCCTACAGCTGAAGAGTGTGGCGTCTGAGCCTTATCTTTCAATCCAAGAGGAGCATATGACAGAGCTTAATTGATTGATTTAAAATGTTTTAGTTCTCTTTGTCATGAAACAGTACAGAAAGGAGTGCGAGATGGCTGCTTCCCCTCTGTTTGGGGAGACTTCATGGTAAGTGCTTTATCTGCAGTAAAAGCCACGGATAGTTTTAAAGAAAATAAATTTCAAACTGACAGTTAGGACTGTGTCAGCAGAGTGTGGTTCTTCCACGAACAAGCCTGTGTGTGAGCAGTGGGAAGGGGATGAAGCGTTGCTTGCCGTTGCCACCTACCTGTGCAATTTTAGTGGTAGAAGAAAAGTAGCAAAATACAATTGCATTAACTCTGATCGTTGCATTACCACAGCTCTGCTGATGGGCCATTCCCGAGGCAGCAGTGTAGTAAACAGACCTGCTCAGAATTATTTTTATATACCAAAAATCTCTTTTACCCAGTTATGCCTCACTCACCAACTAAAACATGGGCCTGGCTTGTTTTAGGAGGTGATGACAAGCAGATAAAATGGAATTAGACCCTCTGCTCGAGTGTGGGCAGGGCTATCGTGCTGCCTTTAATAGTTCCTCACTCGGGCAGTTTGTGTTGCAATGCTGACGCTCCAGCTGCCAGGAGGTTGTTGGGAGATGGGGATTAGCAGGTCTCTCAACTCCTCGGATGTGGGCTTAGACCTGTGCAAGCATCCTGCTCTGTGGACTTAAACCTGCTCGTGCAGCCGTTCTGCCCAAAGGTGCCCACGGAAAGCATTGCTGTCGGACCCGCTGCTGCGAGAAACCGGGGTAGAAAGCAGGTATCAGGGTGAAACTCCGCTGCTGCTGCTGCTTTTGCAGGCTGTAAAAAAATACATGAGCGCCATCTAGACTAATGCCATTTATTGCTTTTCCCCCCTCATTTTCCAATGGGCTATCAGCGTCCTGGTGAAGGCTTCAAAGGTGCGTGAGACGGGGATGGGGACAAGTTGTCGGTGCTCGGTTGTGCCCACTGCAATCGAGGAGCTCTGAAATGGGAGCGTTGAATGCAGGGGTTTGGAAAAATTGGGAAGACACAGAGCCGCAGGCGACACGCTAGCCTGGGGTGCTGGGCTGGGCACCAGCCTCTGCCCTGGCACGGCTCAGGGTGACAGCAGAAGATCTCAGGGACCCTCCTGTCTTCGTGGGAGCTGGTCTTTGGGTTAGAGACTTTGCACCTGTGCTGGGCAGGATTTGCCCGTTTCCTCATTGCGGGATCCTCTTCTGCTTTTTCCATGCTGTTGGCGATCAGAACCAGATTCACTTTACTCGTGTCCCGTTGGAAGCTGGGGGTGCCGGCAGCGTGGATGTGCAGGCTGTCGGTGGGACGTGCAGGTACGTTATCTCGCTGGGTCTTGGCTTCCTGCAAGCCCCAGGCAGGACCCACTGCGATGTGTCCTGTTTGCATGCCGAGGGATCGCATTCGAGCTGTGAGCTGCCGCCATGTACCGCTGCTCTTGCCAGGCTGGCTATGGGCCATCTTGCTCCTGGCCCTGCAGCATTGCCCGCTGCCTGTTGAATTACTGTCCCGGCTGTCAAAATGCTCCTCAATGCTACAGCCTGGTCTGGCATCATCTCCGGTTTTCTCAGCGCTGATTTGGAAGATTCATTCATATCACTGATTTAAAAAAAAAAAAAAAGAGTTGGTTGGGTGGGGAAGATACGGCTTTCTTGGATCTGTTACTCAGCCTGGTTTTATTTGTTCTGGATTTGTGTCAATTTTATCCCCTGTCATGATGAGGTGAGGCGGCTCCCAGAGGCTGCCCAGGAGCCCCCGTACATAACGTGAGTGCGATTGCCTTCCTCATCCAAGCCTGCACCCTCACGGAAAGCACTACTGGAGCTGTTCAACAAAAACTGCTTACTGTTCTGCCCAGAAACTGAACGCAGACGGGGCTTTTCCTCATTTTGGATGCTGGAGCCACAGCGCTCTGCCTGCGCTGAGGGCTCGCCTTGGCTTTGTGCAGGCTTCCCCCATGCCGGTGCTGCAGGGACCAGCTCGGTTGGGGAGCGGGTGCTGTGCCAGGCACCCCCGGGCTCTGTCGGGGCAATTGCCCTTGCCTATCCGGGAATTACCAGGTCAGCAAGAGAAGTGGGTGCTGCACAGGTGGGAAGAGAAATAGGGCTAAAAACGAGTGAGGAGACACGGAGTGTGCCAAGTGAGGGACTGAGCTGTGAGATGTTTTCTCTGAAGTGCTCCTGGCCCTGGCTCCTGGTCCGTGCCCGGGCACATTCGCCGGACAGTTTTCGCCCAGAATCTTCAGCTTTCTGGTTCTCCATTCGCCACATGAGGGCAGGCTCTTTCTAAATAAAATACAGCGAGAAATGTCCAGCTCACACAGCTGGTAAAACCTCCAGCCCAAGGCTCCCTCTGGCTCGGGGAGGGCTGGGTGCTGCAGCCCTGTCCACCTTGCAGGCCAAGGATGCTGCGGCGAAGACGAAGGCACCCATGGCCTCTGTCTGCAAAGTCCACCCGAACATTGCAATCACCCCTGCGTTTGCTCTATCTCACTGCTTCGTTATTCCTCTCGGCAAACTCCATTAGCTCCAATGGCATTAGCTCTGCATAGTAAATGTCTTTTCTCATCACGCTGCTGCCATGCCAGCCGCAGGTTAGTGGTGTTTGCTCACCCGGCACCCGCATCGCCCCGAGTGCAGGGATGCTCTTGGCAGCATCACGGTGCTGTCACCCAGCCCCGCGGGGACTGACTGCCATGGTCTCACCCAGCTTCATGGCTTCTACCCGCTGGCTGCTGCATAAGTTAACACAGCTTCCAGTGATTTTAAAGAGGACGGAGTTAACTGGAGTTTGTCTGGTAGCTGTTATTGCTGCAGAGGATTTGGTGCTCTGGAAGCTTTCTGCCTCTGACTGAAGTTTATTCCTCTCCTCTCCTTAACTTTTTTTTTTTTTAATGGAAATGAACAGCAAATGCCCAGTAGGAATATACGGTTTTAAGAAAAAAGCAATATGGATTTGTCAGTGTAGCAAAGAATACTCATGGTTTTATGACTTATGAAGTTAAAACCAAAGAAGGACACTTGGCGTGTCAGAGGAGGATGCTGAAGGCTTGTGGTGGGTGCCCTGGGCAAGAGCAGCCCCGTGAGTGGCTCCAAGGAAAATCCTCTGATGTGCTGTGCCTCTCCAAAACTCTCTTCAGCTGCACTCACCAAATGCTTTGCTCTCGCAGACGCCGTGAGCGGGCAGGCTGCAATTTGTGGGTCTGAGGAAATCTCCCTGCTTGCAATTCAGTGTTAGAGTAGCAAATATCTGTTAGCATGTTCTTAGAAGTGATAGAACAACCAGAAATGAGGCTAAAGCCCAAGCCCCATGGGGGAGCGATGTGATCGCTGGTGGGGAAAAGCCTAGCAGATATTATTAATCTTAAAATGTCAGAAATGTCATAGTGACACAGGTCTCTACCCGTTATCTTGAGAACGATTCAGTCAGGAGATGGGATAGGAAAGCCCCTCAGTGTGGCTGTGTCCTGCTCGCCAGGGGCTCAAATAAATCTGTGGCCTTTTGCAGTTTTTTCAAAACTTCATTTAAAAAAAAAAATTAAAAATAAAACCCCAGAGGTGGCTACTGGGGGAAACGTCCAAGAAGATGTTGGTGTTTGGAGCCCTGGCTGTCCTTCATTATGAGTGGGTTTGTGCCACCCTGCTTCTGCTGCTTGAAACCTGATTTCTGCCCAAACCCTGCCTGCCCTCAGGGCTGTGCTCGCAGAGCTGCAGGCACCGTTGGTTTTAAATTGATGTGGATTGTCCCAGTCAACTCCTCCTAGATATGCTGCTTGTTCGCTTGCTTTCTCAAATAATTTTTCATCTCCTCCTGCATGAAGCGTTTGGGAGGACACCTTGGCTCCATTTAAAGGTTTTATTAGTCTCTTCAATCTGATGAAACTATTGCAGCTCTGCGGGAGAAATGTGTCCCTGGCCACAGCTGTATTGTGGGTGGATGATGGGCCGAGCAAATACAGCCTGCACTCCGAGCACCCCCCTGCTCTTGCTCATCCTGGCTTAGTCTGACCTCCTCGAGCCTGGGTCTCTCCGCAGTTATGCCAGTGTGGCTGCTGGCGTGAGCCAAGGAGATCCTGGGGCTGCGGCTGCCGGAGCTGGAGGGGATGCGGGTGCTGATGCAGAGAGCGCGGCGCTGGTGCTGTGCCCTGACCGCTGACAACTTTCTTCTCTCGTTCTGCATTTTTTAAAAAAGGCTTTTAATTTTTTTTCCCTACAGAGTGACATCAATAATTGCTGCTGAACTGTTGGTCTTTTGCTGGGATGGAAAGCGGTGGTTTCTTCGGTTGCTTTGTTCTCGCCATCCTTTGTGATGAGTTGAAGTGCAGAATAGCAGCTGGGGAGGGAGACAGCCCTGGATGCGGCCACTCAGTTCCCGTGGGGACAGAAAAGTTATTTAACTTTGAAGGTGATTGTTCTCCTCTCTCCCACAAATTTACAGGAGTGCACAGGTGATGGGTCATGATGGAGTTTGAGGACTGAATCTGGAAAAAAACAGCCCCTCCCCAAGCATCGTTATCCTGCTGACAGAGAGGGGGAAAGAAAAGGTGATGTTCTGCATGGTGTAACCAGCTGTTGATGTAAAGCCTTGAATCCTTTTCAGGTCACCTCCCAGCATGTCCGTTGGTGGTCCCAGTGCCTGGACCAGGACCTGCCAAGCCGTGTGTTCTCCCGTGGCCGGTTTGCTACCAGTGACTGCCTGCAGGACTCCAGTTGGCCAGGGAATTTCCTCACCCTTTTCGGCTGCTGCTGATAGCAACAGGTTAAAACAGGTCTTTGAAGGAAAGGTCCTTCTGTCCTCCAATCCTGGCTACCCCACCACCTAGAAAACATGGAGCACTAATTTGAAAAACTATTGTCACAGTAAATAAACTCCTCTGTTAAATATGTTGTCATGTACCAGCAGGCACATGAATGACCTAGTTGGATCAAAAAAACCCTGAGGTTGGTGGGTATTAGCACGTGGCTTGCAGTCGGTATTGTACTAGTCCCAGAGTTTATGGTTTAACAGCAATATTTCCACTGTTTCTTGATACCGGTCCTGTGGGCTGCTTTCCTGCAGTTCTTTGATGCCACTGCGGCAGGGTCTCTGACCCGATGCCAAGCTCAAATCCCAGGAAATCCGGAGCAAATCTCTTTGCAGAGTTGTGTGAGGTTGGTAGAAGTGGAGGAAAGATTTCCAGCCACTCTGCAGTGAAAATCTGGCCCTCTGGCAAAATGCAGGGGCTTAAGCTCAGCAAGAAAATTCCCACCGACTTCAGCTAGGCTGGGATTTAGGTCAGGGGGAGTGGGGTTAAAGGCTCAAAGCACTGATACTGGCCCCATTTCCAGAACTGGAGCCCTGAGGACTAACCTCTGTTTTAGCAGGACTTAGCCACATTGAACTGAACTATTTTACTGATTGTTGGGCCTGTCGCCGTGATCGCTGCAGGAGCTGAAGTGCTGTCGGATGCTGTGCGGGGCGTTTGAGCCGCTCTCTGGCATAGGTTGTGCCCGCTCACAGCCTCTTCCCCCTTCCCGTGAGTTGTAGGCTAACAGGTTACTCAGCAATTTTCCCCCTTATCTCCAGCACAATCAGGAACCTGGGTATGGAGACAAACCTGCATTTCTTCTTGCTAGTTTGGGAACACTGGTGACCCTACCGGGTCCCTCTCTGTTGCTGCTTGCACCTGGCACCAGCTCGACTGTGGGCTAAGCTGAGGCCTGATGCCAAGCACAGGGATCTGCCGTGCTGCATGCAATGCTCTACTGCAATTCAGTTCACCTTTAAAATACCCGCAATTAAATTTTAAGACTCGGCACTTTTCGGGATCCGGCCCTGTGAACACAAAAGTCTCCTTCAGAATGGCGTAAAATGTCCAAGGAGACAGACCAGCTGAGCTAGGCATTTTTCTTTTTTAAATCTGTACGTGCATGACCACGAGGAGGAGAACACCAGGGCAGTTTGTGTATTTATTTCTTGCCAAGCTAGCTAGTATTGCTAATGTGCCACCCCTTTGATGACTGGGTGTAGCGACCATTTTTTTAGCATCACCCCGTAATGGCTAAATACAGTAACTTCCCTTCAGATCAAAAAATCTATGGCATTGATGTCCTTGAGTACTTCAGAATCTGGCCTGTGTTCAGACCAATTCGTAAAACGCAGCTCAAAAACTCTCTCAGTGCCAAGTCCGTGGTGCTTCAGCTTGGTTTGGCCAAGATGGGTAGAAGTTCCATCAATGCCACATTGCTGGGGTGAGCTGCTGCGCAGGTTGGTGCCTCTCAGGGCTGCGGGGGGCACGGGGGAGCCCCGGGCACCTCTTGGATGCAGGCCTGCAAATGGGACAAGCTGCCCAGCCCTGCTCCTACCTGGGACTGAGTGGTGCAGCGGGGTCTGGGTGTCTTGCCCGAAACACACCATTATTTGCTTTTTTCCAGGCTGTTTTTGGCTGCTGTATTTGCTGTCTGCCTGAGGCAGCTGGCTGCTTGTTGGCAGCGTGGAGAAGCTCGTGTCACCTGCCGGGATCCCCCTCTGCGTGCTGAGCCTCGGGAGGCTCTTGCTTTTCAGCTGTTCTCTCAGCTTTTGCAGGGCCTCACCTTGTCGCTGCCATCATACCCTCGTGACATGGGGAGGTGTTTCACTTAGGAGGCATCAAACCAAGATCACAACAGCTTTTAGGCTAGAACATCCAGCTTGGTAATCAGAGGAAGCAAAAGGTAAAATCCTTGAATAAACCTTTGTAAAAGACTTCAGACCTATAATGAAATAACAAGTTAGCCTTGGTTTGTCCTCCTATATCACAGTGTAGCTCCTGCAAGTCATAAGGGACAGTCTGAGGTCTCATAGTTACAGACTCTTCCTCTGTAAACACTGTGAGTGATGCGTTTATAGACGATAGCAATCCAGTTAATACAGGTATGGCAATCCCTGAGCTGGCAGGCTGCAGCTTTGGGCTCTCCTTCCTTGAGCTGCAGCTGCCCAGAGCAGGGTCAGATCCCACTGCGCTCTAGCCCAGAGAGTTGCTCTCTTTAGCTCAGACCATGAAGCTCAGTCCGGTTTTGTCCAAGCGCATCCAGGTGTGGTGTTACGCTACCACATGCTTAAAAGCTGCAAGTGGTGTTTAATCGTTATTCTGCGTTTCCACAACAGGTGTTGACATTTCACTATTGTCCCAGCATTAAATGTCAAGTTATTCCCATTCAAAAATACCATTGAAATGCTCAGAGATTCCATCTGCAGCTGTATTTATAGCCGACTGCCTACCTGCTAAGCCAGCATTTCCAAGCAGGTTTGTAAACGGGCTGCGGTGAGTTCATGTGTGTATTAGAGAGCTGCCTAGATTAATTAATTCCCTTTCCAGACATTATAACCTATACAAGCAGGGCAGCTGGAGGGGTAGGTTTTCTCTGATATCAGTAATTATGCACATTGTGGGACTAACTTTTGGATTTCTGCTGTTGTTGCAACCTGGAGAACAGCAGCAGCGTTCAAGAAAGTGCTGATGGGGGATGCGAACAGTCCAAACAGGACAGATATGCAATTAATCTGTAACAAATCATAGGGCTTTCCAAAATCGAGTGCGAAAGCACCAGTACAGCTTTTAATTTTGCGCTTCTTCTCACTGCTCACATTGTTTTAATCTCTGAAACCACTTGCCGTGCTCTCGGCAGCTACTGAAGTGCTTTGCTTCCAGTTGAGGGCTCAGATAAATATCTCCGTGCATCACCGAGCCAACGTGCGTGCCGCATGCTCAGCATTCGCCCTCCGATACCGAGCACCGCAAACCATCTCATCAGATGTAAGCTCTTCTTCGCTCAGCTGTGGAATATGTTTTCAGAGCATCTTGCCCTGCTGCCTGGCTGAGGAGTAAATGCTAGTGAGTGATGTGGGAGAGACACAGTAGGGTGGTGGGATGGAGGGGGTTTCTTCTCACAGACAGCCCCTGCCCTGCTCTGACCGCTCAGCCCCTGGAATCACCATGCTGGTGACAGAGAAGCTGTGGGTGGCTTCAGGTGGCCCCAGCAATGGCAAAGCTGCCGTGCTTCAGGATTTAGGGGAACTAGCGATCCAGGTGATGTTAGTGCTGTGCTCGATGGCTTTAGCTGCTGTGGGGTGGGCGTAGCCCATGGTTTGGCAACCTCCAAGGCAAAGGCAATGTTTTCTGCCAGGGTGATGTGATTTTTGCATCCTGCGCCTTTCTGGAGAGAAACCCTGGGTGCAGAGGGGTCGAAGAAGCATGGCCAGAGCCACCAGTTTGCAGAACATGAGCAGTGGAGGAAGGAGGGCTGCGTTTTGGAGCAGGAGACACCAAGGGAAGGAAGCGGGCTGGCAGACCCTAGGGCCTCCATCCCGTAGCACCTTAGATTGAATCCAGATACCTCCAGACCAACACAGATGAGCGATGGGCAGAGGCAACGGGAGGCAAATTGAAGCTTTGTTGTACAGAAGAGCAGACAGTCCACCCACCGCTTCTGATCTCAGAGGTTGCAAACTAATGTCTCCCTTGCAAGAGAGCAAAACAGGCCTTAGGTGATTACAAATACTTCCGGAAAAGAGACAAACCACCTCGGCTGGTCTCAGCCCAACAGTGCCATAAGATTGCATGCAGCTTGGCCAGTTCACACTTGCCATGATCTGGACCCCCAGGGTGCCTGTTAAATGACAAAGCAGAAGATGTCCCTATTTTTTTCAGGTGGCAGCTTGCAGGGAGTGTGCTGCTTTCAGCTGTATGAGGAATTGTTGGGGTTATCAGTCAGATGCACAGAGAGTCCCTAATTCTGGAGAGTCTGAAAATGAACAAAGATGGGTAATAAGAAATAATTTGAGTAGGTTTTATTATTATTACATTTAGTGGTAGGATTGTCTCTAATGCTTTGTATGTTTTTTCCACACTAGATAGGTGAGCTTACATTACACAGTAAAAAGCTATTAGTTTTCTCAAAAGATTGTCGATTTTCTTTCCAAATTGCTAAATTACATTTCCAATTCTATGGAAATGCTCTTTCATTTGTGCAAAATCCTGCGCTCAGATGGTTAGGCCAATCTCATCATGCAAGGCTATTAGGTGAACTAATTGGATCTGTCTTAATTGTACATTTCTATCAGGAATAGCTAATAAATGTGGAAATCCGTCTGGAAATGAAGACGGCATCTTCATGGTCTCAGGGCCTTGGAGATTTCTGGCGTTGCAGCCGCAGCCTGAGCGCAGCCAGCAGGAATTAGCTGCTTTCCCGCTGGTAGCTTTGTCAAAGCCTTCTTCCAATATGAACCTGACCATCTTCATAATTGTCAGAAGTTGCTAAATGATGCAGTTTCTTGGTGGTATTAAATCGATCCTAATCCCGGGAAGATGCAGGAACATCTCTCTCACAGTCCATTTGGGCTGTCATCGAGGGAGGTGTGAGGGTGACCTCAGCACTGTAACTGCTGATCCTCTTCAGCATACTTAAGAATTTATCTCGTCGCTATCCCAGCAAAGCAGAGAAAAACCATTATCCCCATGTTGCCAACGGAGAGATGTGGGAGCAAGGCAATGAAGGAGCTCCCAAGGTCGGCCGGTCTGAAGGCGTTTTAAGATGGAGCTACTGCACTCTAAATCCCTACACTGAAATGTTCACCTCTGCTTGCACGTCTTCCCTCCTGTAACACTGCGTAGCTAATGCTTAATATACTTATGCAAGACTATCACTAACTCCTTTTGTACTGAAGTTTTTCGCTTCAAAGACTCTGCCTGGATTCAGCCAGGGGTTTGCACACAGGCCTGCTTTTCATGGGAGCGCTTTGTAGTTTGGAGTTAAGCCATTTTGTAGAACAGGTCCGAAAAGGTCAGATACTGCTGGCCAATTTGCAGTGCATTAGTGCTGTGCTCGCGGCGGGGCCCAGGACCTCTCTGTCGCAGGATTTCTGTTTAGCACCGTGTCCTGTGAGTGAGGATCGGTCTGCGTTCCCTTGGCACTCGGTAATGCCTCGCCTGGGAGAAAGTCTGCAGAACAAAGTGAGCCTTTCATGCATCTGCAAGATGCTTGCACTGGCAAAGTATGTTTGCATTAATTCAGTGCTTTGTATCACGCAATGATGAGGTGTTTTGCTCAAACTGAACACACTTTCTTGTTGCATCAGGGTCTTACTTTCCAGGGGAAGCTAAACCAAAGCCACCTACACTCGCCCTGTGAGTACTAAATGCTGGTCACCAAAAGCATTGGGATAGCTCAATATAACACTCAGCAATTCTGGTTTGTGAGACTAGTTTCTAGTAGAGCCAAACCTCTTTCTCCCTAAGTTCTTCCTTCTTACTCTTGCCCAGGTTACAAATGGGGACAAATCCCAGGAAGGCCGTTGGCAAGAGCTGAACGCTGCTTGCTCCACTCTGCCGAAATCAGCAGGACATTTACTGCTGGCCTCAGAGAAAGTGCAGTGAGAGAAAGGGGGGCACAGGGAGGAAAACTCACTTGGCTTTAAGCACGTATTGTTTAAATTATTCAGCTCCTTCTAAAACAGCCCATTGAATAATACATTGTGGTCACTGTTATTTCTAAATGCTTGCACTTAGACTGAGGTTAAAATGAAGTCCTAAAATGCCACTTGTGCTCGGGTTCCTCTGGAGATGCTCACTGACCAGTGCTTTGGTCCTGGCAGCAATTCTCCCTGATGTTTCAAGGCTCCGGGTCCTGTGTTTGGGCAGTGCCAGCTCCAAGAGCTGCCCGGTCGTGTCCCCCACACCTCCAGTCCATAGGACTGACTTTCACAACCCCAAAGCACTGAAAACGATAAGCTTGGGCTTGTTTCTATTTGCTTTCTCCATTGCTGGCCAAGCCCTCTGGAGTAAATTGTCAACAGCTTTATTCTTTCTTCATTAAAGTGGAGTTTCGACCTAATTGCACTAATCCCTGAGTCTGCGGAAAACCTTTGAAGTGCCCTACACCAGACTCACAAAATGGAGCGATGGTGGAGTGCAGTGGCTTGCTCTCCCTTGCTTTCCCATCCTGTCCCTGAAACATGCACTCGTAGAGACATTTCGGCATTTGAGGAGAACTTCTACTTGAGACACCCATAGCTCAGGTGTGGGTTTCAGTTTTATTCAAACGACTGGGGGAGTCAGGATTAACTGGCTCTGCTTCACACTTACCTGCTTCTCAATTTCTGCTTAGTGTTTAACAGTAATACTATAAACAAAACTTCAAACCCCCAAAGAGCAGTTTGAGAGTCCTGACATTTATGCATTGTGTGCAGGAATGATTTAGCATTTAAAAACAAAATAAATCTCTTTATGTAAGGTGGTTCATTATTCTAACTGATTGGAAATGAGACAAACCTGGATATCTAGTGAGGCTCCTTCTAAAACAAAACTTCCCTGCTGTCAATTTGCTGTCCTCCTCTGCAGAGGGGTGACATTTCCTCTGCAACCTGGCTGAGCGTCCAGCGGGATAATTAGTTGTTGTTTGGGAAATGCCTTCAAATGTGCAACTGTTAAATCTTACTGGGTTTTTTATTAGATTATTTGGCTCGTGCAAGAAGGATGCAATTTTAATAGCAAAGCCCTCTGAGATCTATTAATGTCTTTGCAGATGCAAGCAAGGATGCTAATAATGTGTGCTGAGCTCTGAGACTGGCCAGCTAGGAGGAGCGCTTGGATGGCTTCTCATGTAGCTGCTGCTTGCAGGATCAGAAGACAGCTGGAAAAAACTTGATCAGTGCAAGGTCATGGTCTCCCAATGTGACGGGACGGAGAAGGGACAAAGGACAAGGGAGCTGCTGATGGCAAGGGACAGCTCTGCATGACTCGTGGGACCTTCATGTCCCAGGCAGAGAAGGGCTCTGAGACACAGCCAGCCATGCTCGGCACAGACATGGTGTCTGTGCTGGGAGACATGGAGCAGTAAAAGCCCCAAATGGGCCAGGAGATCCTCTGGGGAATGGTAGGCATCTGCAGGAGAGGGGCAGATGGGTGCTGTGCCCCACTGTGAGCTGAACGTGCAACTGATGAACATCATGCTGCTTCCCTGGCTGCAGGATGAGGCTCACAACAACCCCACGGGTCTGGTGGGAACTTGGAGAAAGCGTCTGTAAAAACAGAGGTTCCTTTGGTTTGCCATTTTTTCTCCTTGCCACCATGTGCAGTGACCTTTCCTGAATGAGAAAGAAGAACGTGACAAGACTGAAAGGGAGACGAAGGGAGGAAGATAGAGAGAGGAAGTTGCTCTCTACAACTACCTGAGCTCTCTACAACTACCTGAAAGAAGGTTGTAGTGAGGCAGGTGTTGGTCTCTTCTCCCAAGTAACTAGCGATAGGACGAGAGGCAATGGCCTCAAGTTGCATCAGGGAAGGTTCAGATTGGATATTAGGAAAAATTTCTTTACTGAGAGTGGTCAGGCATTGGAACAGGCTGCCCAGGGAAGTGGTGGAGTCGCCATCCCTGGAGATGTTAAAAAAATCATCTAGATATTACACCTTGGTACACGGTTTAGCAGGCACGGTGGTGTTGGGGGTTGGACCTGATGATCTTCGAGGTCTTTTCCAACCTTAATGATTCTACGATTCTATTCTAAGAAGTTGCTGGAGAGGACATAGCAAGTAACAGAGGTGGTGTCCATCAGTAGCTGAGCACTGCGGTAGCCCATCACTGGCCCCAGAGCCAGCATCCTCCCCTTGTGCCGATATATGTTTACCATGCTGTTGATGGAGGATCTTCTTGCTGCTTCACATTGCTTTGTTCCAAGGTCTCCCCCTCTGCCGGGACTCGGTTCTCGCTGGGGCTGCTCCCAATCCACTGGCTCCGACAACTGACTCCTGATCTGTGTCTATGAGGGAGAGGAACGCTGCGTCCCTAAAATTTCTTGAGTTATTTGGTACAAAAATCGCCACTAGGTCACCAATCCACTCCTTTACCTGCAAAGTGGTGTTTGAGGAGCAGCCTAACACTTCTGATACATTTGGGAGAGCCTCATTACCATGCAGTTGGAGACAGCTTCTGCATGAGCCTAGCAGAAATACTCCTCTAATATATCTCTTCACAGAGTTTTTGCATATAATATTAAGCATTAAAATAATTTAATAAGGCATAAATCAGGTTTTACTGTGGTGCCACTGCACAGCAAAAAAGCGCTTCTGGAAAGGCACCTGAATACATCATGGCCTCCTTTGGAGTGGGAGCAATTTATATATTCATTATAACTTCTGTTGGTTCTGCTGTAAATCCCGCCTCAAAGCTGTGTGTTCTCTGCATCGTACAATGGGATTTCATTAGTGTGTGCAGCCACATGACTCTTACTGGGGCTGCTTGGTCTGCAAAGATCCAGTCTTGCTTTGTGCTTGGACCGTGCGCTGTGCACCACATCTCCTGTTGCTTCAGCGGCTTGCAGAGCTCGCTCTGTGCTGCTGAGCCCATGCTGGTGCAGAGAATCAGGAGTGCAGCATCTCTCCGGAGTTAAATCCAGAGTGCTTCCCATGTCTGCAACAAAGCTGGCAGTCTGCTTGCTCTGTGCCAGGCTAGTTCACAGCAGTGCCCTGTAATTTTACATCGCAGCTCCCCCCGTGAGCAGGATGCCCATGGTGTGACAGCCCGGGGTTGGTAATTGTCAGCAGCGCTTTATTTTCCTAGGTGAACACTCTGGGCTGATCCCATTTGGGCTGTCTCCCAGCAGTGTCTCTTCAGTTGATTAATCACTGGGAGATGAGAAATGAAAATATCAGCTTGAGAAATGTCTGCCCTGTGCTCCCAGCAGAGGCAGCAGTGCACGGTGAATAGTTTTCTCCCATCTCTTTTGCTTTGATTCGCTCTCTAGAGCTGTGTCTCAAGCGATTCTCTTGCACTCAGGAGCTCTGCTAGTGTTCAGCCCCACTCGCTGCGAGCTGGAGAAGAGATGGGTATTGCAGCTTGGGCAGCAGTGAGGAGTGCTACGGGCATCCTTCCTCCCTGATGGCCGTGTCCTGTGACCAGCATGTCCCAAACTCCAGCACACTGTGTCTTTTGTCGTTTCACGCTGTGCTTTGGGTCCTCCAGAGAGGTGGGGCATGTGGAAGGGCTTTTGAGCCACATCTGGTCTATCTGTGCATTTTTAGTTTTACAAAGTATGCAAAACTCTTTAGACAACTGGACAGTTAGCTGTAAATTTAGCTGCCCCCTGCAAAACCTGTGTCTTCTCCACAGTTAAGAGATGGTTTGGAAAGGTTTGGTTCTGGCTGGGACTTTGTCTCATGAAATATTCTGCAATTTCAGAAAGTTTTCTGTCCTGTAGTGGGAGAGAAGACTTTTTAAACTCTTTGTAGAAAAGGAAGGACTGCCCCAGGACTGGAATGAAGTGATTTTCCATGGCTCTGGGAGGAAGTTCTGATGTGAATGTGACTGAAACTGGTACATACTTGCAAAAAAAGTTCCAGTTCTTGAGTATCGTATTTTTGGATAGGTGAAGTGGTTTGTCTGGGTATTCTTGATGTACGGGTCTATTGGCATCTGCAGTGTCTTTAAGTGATGCATCTTTCTGAAGGCTTCGCTGCTTCTGCTGTGTGATCTGCTCCCAACAAACTTCACAGAGCTAGTGATTTATCAGCCACTGCTTTTTGGGGTGAGGAAAAGGCTAATGCTTTATGGATCTATCAGCGTTCCTGTATGGCACATGGAATACAATATCCTGCCAAAGAGGGGAAGGATGTCTGCTACCTGGCAATTCATCACTTCTCCCAGCGCCCCATGGCAAATGCACTTTTCTTTTTTCCATCAGACAACATGCGAGTACTGTTATATAGTGCAGAGCTTCTCCCTTCTCCTCCTCCACAAACGGTTATGAAAGCCTGAAAATGCAACTTCTGCAGGGTGCAGAATAAGACGGAATGGATCATTTTGACAGGGAGAAGCCATCATTGCCTGCAGCTCTTGGTTCCAGCAGGACACGTGATATCTCAAGCGACGCACCTGGGCCATGGTCAGCACAACAGATTCACAGCAGGGATGAGAAAGCCAGGCCAAACATGCCCCCGTAGGCTGTCAGGTATGTGCTGAAAACATGCAGATGTGTCAACAGATGCTCCAGGTTTTTTCTTTTCTCCCCTGCCCCACTGTGATTTCCTCTGCTATAGGCATGGCTCAGCTGACCTGGTCCCCGTGGAGCTCAGCCATCTCTGCAACTGCGGAAGAGTAAGTGAAGTGTGTTGATAAAGTGGTGAGTGTCTACTGGGAGTATGAATCCCTCTCCTACGTCTCTCCTTGGCGTTTTAATTGATTCAGGGCTTTCCCAGTGGAGAACTTCACAAGAGCATTTGATAAAATCAGCTACACATGATCCTGCCTCTCATTACTTATGGACTTGAGGCAGGTAGACGATTAAGTGAAATTTTTACGGTGTGAGCAGTTGTAACAAGGGAAATTATCATCCTGGATATGAGACAATGACTTGGCTCTTACTACATCTGCTGGCAGACAACTAACCCAGTGACTTTGCCTCTGATCTTGGAGCGAGTCATCTGCTTCCTCCACCAGGACAAACCTGCACTTGCTATCCTCGCACGTTAAAAGGACAAGTTGCACGGATGTGAAGCACTCGGGAAAATAGCTTCAGACTTTCTTTGGGCTGTTGCAGTCCTGATGGAGGTGAGAGTGCCTGCAGTTGGCACCGGGGGAATGCTCTGCAGGCACAGGGTGGAGAGCGTCCTTTGGGCTCAGGGACAGGGCTGGGGGTGCTACAGCACACAACAATGTTGTTGGTCTGTGGATGGGATGGGATTCACTCCCCACCTCCATCCAGCTGCATCCTTGGAGCTTATTATCCCAAAGTACATCAGTAAAGCCAGAGTGAAAACTGGAGGAAATGAGTGAAAAATCACTCGTCTGATTCTCTAGAGAAAGTCTTCGGTTACAGTATGAGCTCTTCTGTTCCTGCTAGCGGACTTTGGGTATAACCTAAAACTGTGACTGAAAGGAAGAGCTGCCACTTGGTCTTGTACATTTCCACAAGCTTGAACTGGCTTCTGACATAACTCCTTGTTGATAAATAAACTTTATTTTTGCAGGGAGTCATTGTCAAGATAATGACAGATCCTGCTGTGAAGCAAGATCCAGTAAAGAGCGGTAATGTCGTTTTCTAATTTGGTTTGAAATCTTAAAGCGCTCCCTAGTCTTAGCAGACATCTAAATGATGCCTATTTGGTGCTGTATGTAATTCTTTACTGTAATGGCATGCTTGACAGTATCTGTGTACTTACCTGGAACAGTAAAAGTCTCCTGTACTTAAATGAAATACACACAGCAGGTTTGAAGATGAACACGGGAGATGGTTGAATGCCTTTTAGACAACAGTAATTCAGACCATAAACATAATATAGATTGCAACAGTGTATATAAAGGAGCACATCAAATACCAGCCTTTGTATTCTGCAATTCAGTCCAATTGATTCCTAGCCTAAAGCAATACTGTACCCAAATGCCAAACTGTTGCATAAACATAACAAATCCATCACTGAAATAATGGAGGAGGTGCAGAAAAGATACGTTAACTATCCAGCCCGATGCTGCTCACGTGAGCCAAAGCACGTGTGATGGGATTTCATGTAAGGAACTGGGAGAAATGAGAATGCATAAAAGCTGAATCCTCACCCGTACCACTGAGCACACGCCCGCTCTTCACTCTGCTGAAATCAGTCGCAGTTTGCACCGTGAACCACCTGCTCCTCTGAGCAAAAAGAAATTTCCGAATTCCTCCGCATTCCTGCGAAGCGGGACTTTTTGCTGCCCGGTTAATGGGAGTTTTGTCAGCCGTGCTTAGTAGACACAATAAATGGATAATAAATAGCGCAGTCTGCGGACAGCAACAGGCTCCGACAATCCATTAACCAACGAGACGTGTCGCACATTCCAGCTTATTAGTTTATATCCATAATAGATCTCAACAATCTCTCCCTGGTAGGCATTTTCTTAGAACAAACACACAGGTTGGACTACAATTTTTCGTCCCTTTTCAAAATTTCAGAGTGAAAAAGAGCTGGTAGCAAGCTCTTAGTGATAATTTGACCCTGTATTTGCACTGGAAATTTTACACAGATTTTTCCCCCCTGTTCTGCTTCTTGCACTTGTCCCCTCGTCGTTTTTCTCTCCAGAAGCAGTGTCGTGCAGGCTGGGGGCGAGCAGCGAGGAGACAGCCTGGGCAAACGCAGTGCTGGCCATTTTTCACACGCGGCCCTCGCTGTCTCCAATAAAGCCTTTCCCCACCCTGCCCCGCGTACTTCCCGCCTCACACAGCCGCGTGCGGAGCAACGGGCAGCGCGCGCCCCTCCAGCTGAGCACGCGCTGCCGGTACTCGGGGCCGTTCGCCGGTGGGACGGAGCTGGGCTGTCCCGGCCCCCGCCGGTGCTGCGGCGAGGGTCCCCATGTCCAGGCCTGGGGATCCCCGTGGGGGCTTCAGCTCGGCGGGTGAGGGGCTCCCAGCAGCTCTGGCGTGAGACTGGGGGGGAAGCGGCCTACCCACGCGTGGCGGCCCGCTCCCAGCGCGGCCCCTCCGGTGCTGCGACCGCCGCCTGAGGGGCAGGTGAGGCGCGCGCCGGGCGGGGCGGGGCAGGCGCCGTGGGGCCAATGAGCGCCGGGGCGGTGCCGCGCACGGGGGCAAGTTTGCTCGCAGCGGGGCGGGCGCCAATCAGTTTGGGGGGGGAGGACGGGCGGCTGGGCGAGGACCAATGGGTGTGCGGCGGGGTGGG
>Ga0065711_1006098_pt1 | contig 18707 bp, 11 predicted proteins | sample Hoacrofraction12_FD_59098 | JGI IMG/M metagenome (GOLD analysis project Ga0065711, IMG submission 59098) | Hoatzin crop microbial communities from Cojedes, Venezuela - Epithelial fraction 12 v2 (version 2) | ecosystem: Host-associated > Birds > Digestive system > Esophagus > Crop | place...
CCTTCTCTGCATCCTCCGTCACCAGGACACCTGCCTCATTCAGCAGCGGCCCCACATTGTCCCTAGCCTTCCTTTTGCTGCTGATGTAGTTGAAGAAGCCCTTCTTGTTGCTTCTGACATCCCTTGCCAGCTTCAATTCCAGGTGGGCTTTGGCCTTCCTCGTTGCATCCCTGCATGCTCTGACAGAGTTCCTGTATTCCTCCCAAGTGGCCTGTCCCTCTTTCCACATTCCATGGACCTTTCTCTTCTGCCTGAGCTCTGGTGGATACTCCTTGTTCAACCATGCAGGTCTCCTGCCTCCTTTGCTCGATTTCTTTCTCAGGGGGATGCACCGCTCCTGAGCATGGAGGAAGGGATGTTTAAACAGCGACCAGCACTCTTGGACCCCCCTGCCTTCGAGAGTCCTGGCCCACGGGATTCCTCCAAGTAGCTCTTTGAAGAGGCCAAATTTAGCTGTCCTGAAGTCGAAAGTTTTGATCCTACTTATTGCCCTGCTTCCTCCACGCAGGATCCTGAACTCCACCATTTCATGGTCACTGCAGCCGAGTCTACCTCCAGCCTTCACATCCTCCACCAGTACCTCCTTGTTTGTTAGTACCAGGTCCAGCAGAGCACCTTTCCTTGTTGGTTCCTCCACCACTTGCATCAGAAAGTTATCATCGATGCTCTGCAGGAACCTCTTGGATTGCGCCTGCCTAGCTGTATGGTCTTCCCAGCTGTTCTCAGGGTGGTTGAAGTCCCCCATGAGAACCAGGGCCTGTGACTGTGAGGCTACTTGCAGCTGCCTGTGGAAGGCCTCATCAACTTCCTCCTGGTCAGGTGACCTGTAGTAGACACCCAGAAAAACATCACCTATATGAGGCTGTCCCTTAATTCTAACCCATAAGCTCTCAACTCGTTCTTCATCTGCCCCCAGGACAAGCTCAATGCATTCCAGTTGCTCCCTCACATATAGAGAAAATCCACCACCTCGCCTTGTTGGCCTGTTTTTCCTAAAGAGTCTGTAGCCATCCATGACAGCATGCCAGTCATGCGAGCTGTCCCACCACATTTCTGTGATGGCGACCAAGTTGTAGCCGTCCTGCTTTACAATGGCTTCCAGCTCCTCCTGTTTATTGCCCATGCTGTGTGCGTTGGTGTAGATGCACTTTTTAATTTTATTTTTCTGAGTGGTTTGTGTCAAGAATCTGAAGGCTGAAAATGTTATATTTTTCAGTTTTTGTCTTCAGGAAAAAAATGTTTACCAATTGTTTTTAAGGAAAAAAATTATTCTGTTCAAAAGTAATTTAAAAAAGAAAGTGTATTTTATGAAAGATTTTCTATTGATCTTAATTGCCACCTGTTAATACATGCGAGACAGTCGGATGCTATTGCAGTTAGTACCACAGACATACTTGTAGAGATGTGAAGCAGTGGGGGACAGAGACAAAGAGTAGAGAGAAAAGCATACAAGTCAAACAAGGTGTTGGGGTTTAACCCAGCAGGCAGTGAGTAGGGCCAGGCAGTTGCTCCCTTACTTCTCCCCCTCATCCCCAGGGGGATGAGGGGGAGGAGAAAGGACAAAAAGTAAAACTCTTCAGCTGAGATAAAGACAGTTTAATAAGGCAACAAAGGAAGAAGGAACAATAATAATAATAAAGAATACACAAAACAAGCGATACACAACATAATTTTTTCACTGCCTGACGACCACTTGCACAGCCTGTCCCCAGGCAGCAATGGTGGATCTTGCAGAACTCATGGAAGAAGACCAAGCTCATGGATCCCTGCCCCTCTGGCCAACCTCCGTTTATATACTGAGCATGACTTCTATGGTGTGGAATATTTCCCTTGGCCAGCTTGGGCTGGCTGCCTGGCTGTGCTGCCTCCCAGCTCTTGTACACCTGATCATTAGCCCAACGCAGGAAACTGAAAAAAGGTCCTTGATTTCTTTGCAACAACTAAAATCATCAGTGTATTATCAACATTCTTCTCATAATAAATTCAAAACACAGCAACTACTGGGAAGAAAAATTATCCAAGCTGAAACCGGGACACAGGGAAAAAAATTTTATAAATCTTTACACATAAGGAAGCCACCAAGGTGAAGGCCTCCAGAGCAGAGGTTCTCACCGGGGGACCCTTCCTAAAGTGGCAAAAACGCAGTGGCAAAAGCAGCAAAAGCGCTGGTAGAGAGAGAGGGTAACCCAGCTCCCCGCAAATGCAAAAGAGGGAGCTCCTGACGAGCGGCATCTCTGACGGAGCTCTGACTCATTGTGGGCAGGGACAGGAGTGACAGCAGCCAAACCCCCGCCATGTACAAAAGCAGACCCCAGGGAGTGTGAGCGACCAGGAGCGTGAGCAAACAGGGCAGGCAAACAGGGTACTGCACGTCAGGCATGGTGCAGCTCAGCAGTTTATAAGGCGGTTGGCACAGGCAGGGCATGCGGGCAGGGCGCAGTCCCCCTCCTGGTTTTAAAGGGTAACTCAGCTAACGGTCGTCTCCCTCCCAGGAGAAGACCTAGCCACGGTTTCCAGTTGCCCGAAAGCCATCGTCATCGCCAGAAGGAGTGTGGGGACCCAGACAGAGGTCCCACACAAGCATACAGCTGTCCAGGTCTCCGGCTGCAGGGAGTGACAACAGCTGTGCTCGGTGTGACCAGGTAAATGATCTGCTTAGCCTGGTAGCAGAGCTGAAAGAGGAAGTGGAAAGGTTAAGGAGTGTGAGAGGGAGATCAATTTGTGGAGCCGCACCCTGCCATCCCTCAGGCCAAGGCAGCAGGAGGCAGCTCCACAAGCAGCAGAGGACCCCCTACCATCTTGCCACCAAGCACAAGGAGGGGACCTAAGAGACAGAGGGGAATGGAAACAGGTCCCTGCTTGAGGCAGCAGGCAAATCCCCTTCCGGCTTCCCTCACCTCCCCAGTTGCCCTTAAGCAACAGACACAGGACTCTGGAATGTGAGGGTCTGGTAAATGAGGATGTGGGTGAAAGTGCATCCAGGGGATTGTCTTGGGAGAGTCAATCGGCCCCATGCATTATAACTGCCCCGTTAAGAAAAAAAGGAGGGTAATTTTTATATGTGATTCCCTTCTGAGGGGAACAGAGGCCCCGATATGCCAACCAGACCCATCCCACAGGGGAGTTTGCTGCCTCCCTGGGGCCCGGGTTAGGGAAGTTGCTAGGAAGCTCCCTGGTCTGGTGTGGCTCACTGATTATTACCCACTGTTGGTTATGGAGGTTGGCAGTGATGAGATGGCAGAGAGAAGCCCAGAAACCATCAAAAGGGACTTCAGGGCAGTGGGCCGATTTGTTGAAGGATCAGGGGCACAGACAGTGCTTTCCTCAATCCCGTCAGTGGCAGGGAGGAAGATCAAAAGGAACAGGATCACTCACATGATTAACATGTGGCTCAGAGGCTGGTGCCATCGGTGGAATTTTAGGTTTTTTGGTCAAGGGCAGGTTTACACGGCACTTGGCCTGCTGGCGACAGATGGAGTCCAGCTGTCTCAAAGGGGGATTCTTGCCCATGAGCTGGCGGGGCTCATAAGAGGACTTTAAACTGAGTTTGAAGGGGGAAGGGGATACAAACGGGCTCTCTAGATACGAGCCCAGGGGTGGCATGCCAATGCTGGGGTTGAAATCAACAGCCCAGCTCAAGTACATCTGCATCAATGCATGCACTATGGGCAACTAACAGGAGGAGCTGGAAGCCATTGTGAAGCAGGATAGCTATGACTTGGTCGCCATCACAGAAAAATAATGGGATGACTCTCGTGACTGGAGTGTTGCAATACGTGGCTATAAGCTCTTCAGAAGGGACAGGCGAGGAAAGAGAGGCGGTGGGGTGGTTCTGTGTGTTAGGGACTGTTTCGGTTGTACAGAACTCAAAGATTGTGATGATATGGTTGAGTGCTTATGGGTAAAGATGAGGGTGAAGGCCAACAAGGCAGACATCCTGCTGAGATTCAATTATAGACCACTCAACCAGAGTGAAGAGGCAGTTGAAGTTTTCTACAAGTGGCTGGCAGAAATCTCACAATCGCTAGCCCTTGTTCTCGTGGGGGACTTTGACTTACCAGACATCTGCAGGAAATGCAGCACAGCAGAGAGGAAAAAGTCTAGGAGGTTTCTGGAGTGTATGGAAGACAACTTCCTGATGCAGCTGGTAAGCAAGCCTACCAGGGGAGGAGCATCACTTGAACTGCTGTTTACTAACAGAGAAGGATTGGTGGGAGATGTGGTGGTCGGAGGCCATCTTGGGCTTAGCGACCACGAAATGATAGAGTGCTTGATTCAAGCTGAAGTAAAGAGGGGACTCTGCAAAACCACCAACATGGACTTCTGGAGGGCAGACTTTGGCCTATTCAGGATGCTGGTTGAGAAAGTCCCTTGGGAAAGAGCCCTGACAGGCAAAGGGGTCCAGGAAGGCTGGACATTCTTCAAGGTGGAAGTCTTCAAGGCACAGAGGCAAGCTGTCCCCACGTGCTGCAAGATGCATCGGCAGGCAAGACGACTGGCGTGGCTGAACAGGGAGATTTTGCTAGGACTTAGGAAAAAAAGGAGAGTCTACTACTCTTGGAAGACAGGGCAGACAAGTCAAGAAGGGTACAGGGATCTCGTTCAGTCACGTAGAGAGAAAATTAGAAAGGGAAAAGGCCCAGCTAGAACTCAGCCTGGCCACTATTGTAAGGGATAACAAAAAAGTGTTTTCATAAATACATTAATAACAAAAAGAGAGTCAAGAAGAGTCTCCATGCTTTATTGGATATGGGGGGGGGAACATTGCCACCAAGGATGAGGAAAAGGCTGAGGTACTTGATGCCTTCTTCACCTTAGTCTTTAGTAGTCAGACCAGTTATTTCCAGGGTATTCAACCCCCAGAGCTGGAAGACAGGGATGGACAGCAGAATAAACCTCCCATAATCCAGGATGAAGAAGTTAACTACCTGCTATGCCACCTGGAAACCTAGAAGTTTATGGGACTGGATGGGATCCACCCAAGAGTGCTGAGGGAGCTGGCAGAGGAGCTTGCCAAGCCGCTCTCCATTATCTATTAGCAGTCCTAGCTGACAGGGGAGGTCCCATGCAACTAGAGGCTTGCCAATGTGACTCCCATCTACAAGAAGGGCGTCAGAGAGAACTACAGGCCTGTCAGCCTGACCTTGGTGCCGGGCAAGGTTATGGAGCTGTTCATCTCGAGTGCGCTCACCGGGCATGTGAAGGACAACCAGGGGATCAGGCCTAGCCAGCATGGGTTTATGAAAGGCAGGTCCTGCTTGACCAACCTGATCTCCTTCTATGACCATGTGACCCACCCAGTGGGTGAGGGAAAGGCTGAGGATGTTGTTTACCTGGGCTTTAGTAAGGCCTTTGACACTGTTCTCCACAGTATCCTCCTGGAGAAACTAGCTGCCCATGGTTTGGACGGGTGTACTCTCTGCTGGATAAAGAACTGGCTGAAAAGCTGAGCTGAGCACAGAGAGTGGTGGTGAATGGAGTTAAATCCAGCTGGTGGCCTGTCACAAGTGGTGATCCCCAGGGATCAGTTTTGGGTGCGGTCTTGTTTAACGTCTTTATTAATGATCTAGATGAGAGGACTGAGTGGTCACTCAGTAAGTTTGCAGATAACACCAAGCTGGATAGGGGTGTCGACCTGCTTGAGGGTAGGAAGGATCTGCAGAGGGATCTGGACAGGCTGGATAAATGGGCCAAGGTCAATTGTATGATGTTCAACAAGGCCAAATGCCGGCTCCTGCACTTTGGTCACAACAACCCCATGCAACACTACAGGCTTGGGAAGGAGTGGCTGGAAAGCTGCCTGACGGAAAAGCGCCTTGGAGTGTTGGTCAACAGGCAGCTGAACAAGAGCCAGCAGTGTGCCCAGGTGGCCAAGAAGGCCAATGGCATCCTGGCTTGTATCAGGAATAGTGTGGCCAGCAGGAGCAGGGAGGTGATCATGCCCCTGTACTCAGCACTGGTGAGGCTGTACCTTGAGTACTGTGTTCAGTTTTGGGCCCCTCACTGCAAGAAGGACATTGAGATGCTGGAGTGTGTCCAGAGAATGGCAACAAAGATGGTGAAGGGTCTAGAGAACAAGTCTTACAAGGAGCGTCTGAGGTAACTGAAGTGGTTTCGTCTGGAGAAGAGGAGGCTGAGGGGAGACCTCATCACTCTCTGCAACTACCTGAAAGGATGTTGTAGTGAGTCAGGTGTTGGTCTCTTCTCCCAGGTAACTAGTGATAAAATGAGAGGCAATGGACTCAAGCTGTGTCAAGGGAGGTTTAGATTGGATATTAGGAAAAATTTCTTTACTGAAGAGTGGTCAGACTTTGGAATAGGCTGTCCAGGGAAGTGGTTGAGTCACCATCCCTGGAGGTGTTCAAAAATGTGTACATATGGCTCTTCAGGACATGGTCTGGCAGGCATGGTGTTGTTGGGTGGGTGGCTGGACTTCATGATCTTCAAGGTCTTCGAATCTTAAAGATTCTATGATACTGTGATTCTATGATAAAGGTTTTCTGTATTCAAAACTGTTCCTGTTACCACATCACAAACAGGAACTGATTGGAGGGAAGAGCCTATTATTTAATTATGTGGTAAATAACACTAGTAGTGGTTCCATATACTTAAGAAAGTATAGTCACATTATTTTGTGGGGGACAATTGTTTTCATGGGAGGTCCAAGTTTATCTTAGAATGCAGAAAGGCGTTAGCACACAGATGTTTTCAGAGACTGGATGCTCCTCTTCAGATTCCTTTTTTGCATCTCAAATAAACAGAATTACTTGTATGGCACTCTGATCTGTCTTGTTATTTGAATATATAGCCACAAGTCCTGTATTTCAATGAATGTACAGCTTTTCCTTTTTTACCGTTTAAGAGCATATTCTCTTCTTATAGACAGAGCCAGAGGATTTTGTGATGATTTGGTGAAGATTTACTGTACTTCAGTGGCAGAAAAAAGAGGCTGGGAAATCATTTCCATAATCTCTGGTGAAAGGTACTTTATTTCAACAGAAGCCTCAGTCATATAGAGCTTTCAGGAAGAGACTTTTTGGCTCTTGGCTATACATGGCTACATCTTCCAGTTCCTGAAGTCATGCACAAGCTGTGCTCCAAAGCTCATCACAACAGCAAGTACTGGCACACATTGCAGTTCTGTTACAATCTGAAGGAAAAATTATATTGGAACAGCCAGGAAAACAGGTTTTCTCCATCCGAGATGTAAAACCATAGAGGTATGTTCTACATGAGAATAACTGCAGAAATGTGTCATAGCATAACAATTCCTGACTTTCTAAGGGGGCAGTCAACAATAACATCCAACTGTTTAACATAAGCACTACAGAAACATAAGAACACACTGTGCTCTCTTCTATTTTATCTCAAATAGAAGACCACAGAAGGTAATTATTCTAAAATAATGGGGTGGTTTGAACACTACTAGCTCTACTCACATTCTAACTATATAAGCTTACACAAAAATCAAACAGAAATCAATACATATTTTTGCCATTATAAGGAGGAAAAGAAAGAGCTAATACTATTACGGCTCTTGTGTCAAATGATGTGCCTATCTCATAACGTATAAAGGCTCAAAGGAAGAAAATGAATGTTGCATGGATAGTCTAAGCCTCAAGTTGGTAGATGAAACTGAATTCTATCAGAGGTTTCAGTCACTGTCATTTCATGCAGCTCTACTGAACAACCACCTGTATATTCAACACTCTTGCTTTCCTTAAACCTATTGAGTTAGCAATTATTTCAGATTAGTGCATGTCATCTAAGAATACTGCTCTGTTCTGCATATTTTTTTTTTCCCAGAATTTGCTATTAATAGTGAATTCTGATCAGTTTCCTCACTTGCAGAGATTTCCCATTCTTCTCACTGATGGAGACTCCAACATGTCAACCTCCTTTATTGAAACAGACTTTTGTTAGTAACACTGTCCCCTCCCTTCCTTAATAAAAGATGCAGTTTTCTGTCATGCATTGGAGATTTTCTATAGTTTCTTAACTTTTCTTGCTGTTGTTTATGGTGAATTATGTTCACATCAACTCTTGCTCATCTCATATGAGGATATGAAGGCCAAATTTAAGTTTACTGTGTCCCCCAATTTTTAGTATGACAAGAAGTAAAATAACAGATTAACACAAACATGTAAACAGATACTCCACAGACTGTACAGGACTCCAATTCCATTGTCTGGTAAGCATGGTGGACCCTGCATCATATTCTTTCTCCTGAAAATTTTCAGTCAAGGAAAATCTTATCCTTTTCAAAGGTTTTTGAATACGTAAAAAAAAAAAAATTCACGAGTGAAATCACCACAGCAATTGTTAAAATGCATATTTGCAAATTTATGTGCTTTACTTACAGACAACACATTTTAGTTCCATGGAAGTCATAGTGCATTTTTCTCCTTAATATCATCCCTTCAAACTTACACTTCAAAGACAATTAAAGCCAAAATGCGGCTTTTGTTCTGAAAACTCAAATGCTACCGTCTTGTGATAGACACGGTCTTATGCATGATTCTTTTAACTTTTGAGATACAGACAAACTCATTGTTTTGGAGACAGACAAGGTATCACAGGAAGAGGTTGGCATTGTTAGCAGAGAATTTCTGAAGAGGAATTAGAGCAAAAGGAAGTAGTAAAGCTAGGTTGATGAATAATAAAGCAGAGTTAAGTGGGTAAGTACCTGGAAGCACTGAGACATTTGGGATTTAAGTCAGGTGAGGAACACTGTTAAGCCCTCCCTGAGTTTCTGTGATGGCAACCAAGTCATAGCTGTCCTGCTGCACAATGGCTTCCAGCTCCTCCTGTTTGTTGCCCACTCTGGGTGTATAGGTGTAGATGCACTTGAGCTGGGCTATCGATCTGAACCCCAACATTGGCATGCCACTCCTGGGCTCGTCTCTAGTGAGCCTGGTCAGATTGGTCAAGCATGATTTCCCCTTGGTGAATCCATGTTGACTACTCCTGACTCCTCACAGTCAAAAAGTATTTTCTGATGTTCAAATGGAACCTCCTGTGTTTTAGTTTCTGCCTGTTTCCTCTCATCCTGTCACTGAGCACCACTGAAAAGAGCCTGGCTCCATTCTCTTTGCACCCTTCCTTCAGGTGTTTGTGAACATTGATGAGTTACCCCTAAGCCTTCTCTTCTCCAGGCTGAACAGTCCCAGCTCTCTCAGCCTTTTCTCGTAGGAGACATGCTCCATTCCTTCACCATCTTTGTGAGCCTCCTTTGGAATCTCTCAACTATGTCCATCTCTCTCTTGTACTGGGGAATCTGGAAGTGGACCCAGCACACCAGGTGTGGCCTTATTAGCTTTGAATAGGATCCCTTCCCTTGACCTTCTGGTGGAAGGGTAAGTCCCAGTCTTTCCTCCTGGTCTCCGGGGCCTAGGAATTGTGAAGGCTGGTCTTACTACTGTGGCTAATAGATAGCCACCACTAGGCTGTGGTGAAGAAGCAATTTAGTAGCTCATCCTGTTCCAGGTCTTGTGTGTCACTGGGGCCCCTGCCCCATTCAGCAGCAAGGCCACAATTTCCATAGCCTTCCTTTTGCCACTTCTGTACTTACAAGAGCCCTTCCTGTTTTTTTTTTACATCCCTTGCCACATTCAACTCCAAGTGGGCTTTGGCTTTCCTAAATTCATCTTTACATGCTTGGCCAGTGTCTCTGTATTCCTCCAGGTTACCTGTCCCTCCTTCCACCTTCTGTAAGCTACCTTTTCATGTTTGACTTGCAGCCAGGTGTTCCAGAAAATTTCGCTGTTTGAACTGGGACTTTGAGAATAAGGGTCACAAACGGGTGCCTCGCTCTGGCTTGTCACTTGATACTTAATTAAAATTGAAAAATGAAAAAATGAGAGAGAAACATTTCCTTAGCCTGAAACACTGAAGAACTCTGCTTTTACAGGAAAAGATTATCTGGTTAGATAAGGTATATACGAGCATGCAATGAATTTCGTATAAACATTTTCTGAAAAGCTGTAAGTCCATTGCTGTAAGAATAAGTTTAATTTAAATGAGAACACATACTAAGCTTTGCTTCTTCCTTTTCTGTCACATGATTCTCACATCAATAAATGTCTAAGTCAGGGGCATCCACAAGCTAGAAAGAACTTTGAAGTCTGGAAATTGTAAAAGACCTTGAGGAACTCTAAATAGAATTTACAAGGTCTAGCTTGACCACATTACGTTATGATGTCTTACGAAGAAAGGTGCCAAACAAGCTGCAGAAAGGGTATGAAATCCCATAGCTTAGAAGACTGAAATAGGAAGAAGGAAGAATTATAATAATTTTGGACCCAACAGAATGCAAAAACTGTTTCCACCCCTGGACTATAAAGAGAGATGGCTTTGGTTTTGTGTTTTTTGTTGAAGTTTGTTAAATGGAAAAAAAAATAACCAAAACAAAAGAAGAGAGAGCTAACCAGTTGCTATGGTTAAAATTCCAGAGATTAATATGTATCCAGTTGGATGGTCTGCACTTACTAGTCTAACAGCCACCATATGTCCCCTCTCACAAAACTGAAATGAGCTATTTCATTTTGTTGACTTTGTCTTTATGCTTTCATTTTGAGTAGTAAGAATGAAGAATGACAGTATCTACCACACTTCCTCAGCAACAGACAGGAAGAAAAAGAATCTCCTCGGTTTAAAAAGCAGTGGTTGGTTCAGGCAGGGCATCTCAGTAACGTTTTCACTTAGTATTTCAGATTTACTTCCTGTATAATATTGCTACGTTAGCAATACAGATAGATTGTTCTTTAAGGTAATGGGAAAAAATAGCAAAAGACCTTTAATTGGGTCAATTGAAAAGGTTATTCTGAGGCCTTAACTTTAAAAATAGAATAATAGTTTTTTATGAATACTATAATTTTAAGTGTTTAAATAGAAAAAATACAGTCACATCAAAAAGAGGAAAAAATGTATCTTTTTTCCTATGTTTCAAATCATTAACTGCAAAATTAATATTTTGTATATTTATATTTTAATATAAAAACTCTTTCTTTATAAAACTCAAACTCATGATACTGTTTAACATAAATATTCTAGGAAAATGACATTAAAATGTCTGTATGAATTTGAACGCTAGAAGACTGTTACAATGATTAATGTTTTTGTACAAATACTTGTGCATGCATCTTTTGTTGAGTTACTTCTATACTAATGGCACAGATATTAAGGGAAAATGGATGTTGCTTGTCTAAATGACATTCCTTCAAGGAAATTAATATTAATTGAAGAAGTTACAATTAACATATATGACATCAATGTATGAGAGACCTCCGTGGATGAAACATTTTTTAGAGAAGTAAAGATCAAGGCCAGCTTTCTAGTGAGAGAAAAAAATATAAAAAACTTGGTCTTCCCAAGTTCGACTACATACATTTCCACTTGAGACCTTTACTAATCAAACCACTTGCAGTACAAGGGAAGCATTAATGATATTGTGCTGTATGTATATGAGGAAATAAATACCTTTGTAGGAAAAGCTGCAGAAAGGTAAAAGCATGCTACTTAAAACAGATCTATAACAATTCTATTGACTCAGTTTAGATAACAAGGTGGAAAATGTACACTTACTTCAACAGAGGAAGGATAAAAATAAATCATTTTATAAGAGTAACATATCTGATTAAATGAGTCAAAAGAAGTGTTGCGGGTTTGCACGGCAATGTTTTGGTAGCGGGGGTGGGGTATAGGGGTGGCTTCCATAAGAAATTGCGAGAAGCTTCCCCCATGTCTGATAGAACTAATGCCAGCTGGCTTTAAGACGGACCCGCTGCTGGCCACGGCCAAGCCAATCAGCAATTGTTGTAGTGCCTCTGTGATAACATGTTTAAGAAGGGGAAAATCTTGCTGTGGCACAGCCATCAAGAGAAAGGAGGGAGGCAATGTGAGAGAAACAACTCTGCAGACACCAAAGTCACTGCAGAAGGAGGGAGAGGAGGTGCTTGAGACGCCAGAGCAGGGTGTTTTCCCTTGCAGCTCATGACAAAGACCATGGTGAGGCAGCTTATTCCCCTGCAGTCCATGGTGGAGCAGATATCCACCTGCAGCCCTTGGAAGGAACTCCACGCCAGAGCAGGTTGATGCCTGAAGGAAGCTGTGACCCCGTGGGGAGCCCCGTGCTGGAGCAGGCTCCTGCCAGGACCTGCGGACCTGTGGAGAGAGGAGCCCACGCCTGATCAGGTTTGCTGGCAGGGCTTGTGACCCCATGGAGGACCCATGCTGGAGCAGCCTGTTCCTGAAGGACTGCACCCCGTGGAAGGGACTCACGCTGGGGCAGTTTGTGAAGAGCTGCAGCCCGTGGGAAGAACTCACTTTGGAGAAGTTTGTGGGGAACTGTCTCCCATGAGAGGGACCTCACACTGCAGCCGGGGAAGAGTGCGAGGAGTCCTCCCCCTGAGGAGGAAGGAGAAGCAGAGACGATGTGTGATGAACTGACCACAACCCCCATTCCCCATCACCCTCCACTGCTCAGGGGTAGGAGGTAGAGGAACAGGAATGAAGTTGAGCCTGGGAAGAAGGGAGGGGTGGTGGGAAGGTGTTTTAAGATCCGGATTTATTTTCTCACTGTCTTTGTCTGATTTGATTGGTGATAAATTAAACTCCCTTTTCTCCCCAAGTTCAGTCTCTTTTGTCCGTGACAGTAATTGGTGAGTGATTTCTCCCTGTCTTTATCTTGACCCACGAGCGCTTCATTGTGTTTTCCTCCCCCTGTCCAGTTGAGGAGGGGGAGTGATAGAGCGATTTTGGTGGGCATCTGGCATTTATCTAGGCTAAATCAAAACAAGAAGTTATTAAAAAATACATCACCTATTAATCCACACAATTTTCCATTCTGGAGCATTTAATTAGAAAGTTGGTTAATATGTCCTATTTCCAGTACATTTAAATAATTTTACCATAAAATATTGTTACTTTAGAAAGTCTTTGCACTGGAACCATTTTAGATCTGCTGATACATATATTGTCTATTATAACTATTCCACAAGAAAATATATTAAACCTCACATTAATCACATACATACNGAAATAAAAGTAACTAAAATTAACACGATGAAGAAAGAAATTTCCAGACATATCACAGTTTAAAATAAATCACCAACAAACACATGTAAAAATTATACGAATACAGAAAACCAAGTTCTAAATAAATGATGAATGTTGTATTGCAATTAACTCTTCCAGAATATGGCAAATACACCTATATAAAAAAAGAATTTATTGCAAAAACTTATACCTAAGGCATCTGGTAGTACAAAGGACTGAAGAAATATGTAGCACAGGCTGTTCAGATATTGTGGCAGTGTGGGCAAGTGGAAATTCTTATTCATAGCTTGTGAAACTGCCAACTTTTAGCAAACTTCGCTGTCGAATATCACAGACTATGACATCAAGAGATCTCATGACCTTGTCCATATGTTCCCCAAAATTGCTTCCTTGTGCTGGAGCACTCAGTCATGTCCACATTACAGGAGGCTTTCCCACTGCCCTAGTTAAAAACAACAACAACAGCAACAAAACCAGATGTGTAGAAAACCTGTCATTGCTGAGCTCAAGACTTACTTCACAGAAGGTCGTGGCAGTGCTAAGGAGTCCGTTTTGTACCCCCTCTTCTTCTTCATTCCTTTGGCTCTGACACTCAGCCCTTCAAAAAGGGCCCCATATAACAGCATCCTTGCAAAACCTTACAAGGTTGAGAAAATATGAAGGAAAAAGGGAGCTCTAGAGAAGAAAGTAAATCTGGCAAATAGCAGTTTCTCGCTCTTTTTTGCCATGCTTATCATGGTCACCTTCTACCAGCTGTGATTAGTATTGCCATCACACAAAGCAATACTTCGCTATTCAACTTTTCATTAACATCTTTGTGAAGCTGCTGGATGCTGCTGTCACGCAGCTTAGACCTGGTATGTCTTTACAATTCAGGTCATACTTCAAAGCCTCTACTTGCTTTTAATGAAGACAACATGAGCAACAGCCTACAACTAATTTCAGGATATAGAAAGCCACATGAGGTTAGGTGTCAGAGCTGGAACCAGCTCAGGAACAGCAGCATACTGTTTTCTGGTACCTTATTGCAGCCTTGCAAAGTGTAATCAGTGATTGCTGAAATCCAGACTGGCTAGACATTTACACGTTTGAGAAACAGTGGTTTGGCCTTGGTAAATCCACTTTAAATCCATCAATGCATTATATACAGAGGCAAGGCTGTTATTACTTTTATTTTAAATGATTTTATAGGCTGTATTCTACTGGACTCTAGTATTTTGTCAGTCAGTAGAGGTCATTTGTTCTTTCCAGTGCTGGCTAAAACATCTTTGGGGTTGGCAGTTGTTTCAAACGCACAATATTTATGTTTGAGGACAATAATCTGCAAAATGACATAAAAATTGGGGATTAGAAGGTGCCTAATTATTTGTATCAGTGGTGATAATGCTTTGTCCTATCACTGTGCTGTACTTGGCCTTGCTATCCCCACAAGTAGTTCATGTGCATCCTCAGTTGCTGCAATTGAATTAATAATTTTTCATATAAAAATCAGCTGCAGATTCTCAGTGTTAGGAGCTGCCAAATCTACTAGCCTGGTAGAGGTGAGGCTGCTGTGGATCCATAATCCCACATGTGACCAGGGTCCTCCCAGCTGCCCATGTGCCTCTGTGTGTACGGGGATCAGACTGTAATCACATAACCGAACGCCTAGGATATTGTTTTATTATCAGTATAAATGTGTGTAACCAGCACAGACATCAGCAGGATCACCACAGACATCTGAGACATTCACAAGCTGTGCAAGAAAGGACCCCATAGCAGTCCCAAAATGAAGTTGTTTGCAGTGTTACTGGATAGCTGTATCTGACACCATCCACATACACACTGTGAAGTTCATACCACTTGTATTTTTCACATCTGTGTCTTCATTTCATTCCACAGCTCTCTATGAACCTCCTCTCCCAAATCCTCTTTCCCCTTCCAAACACATTTCTTCATCTCTCCCTTCTTCGTTGCAGACAGAAGGCCTTCTCTCTTCCCATCATACTGATAGAAACCTCCCCACCACAGTGTCTGGGACATTCAGTTCCCAGAGTAATTTGCTTGTACCTCGGGTAGAGCTCCTTTACAGAGCACTTCATCAGAAAAGACATACTTGGCTTTGCAAATATCTCCATCTTCAGAAATACTGTGAATGCCTTAGCAGCAGTATCTGCTGATGTTTGGAGAAAGTTGACGTTCCCGCAATTTCTTAGACCTTGAAATAAGATCTGCAAGTGGAAGATAAGACTAATAAGACTAATAAAGGTCAAGTGTTGCTTAGTCTAGAATTTCTTTTTAAACTAATTAACAAAAATGCTGATAGATGTTATGGACTGACAAACACCTGTGATTCACCATTAGTGCAGAACTCTTTAGCCATGAAACAAGGTGACAACCAACAGGGGCAAGATCAGTTCATTTTGAGTGCCTTGTCAGTCTTCAACCTTTCATTTGGGAGCAGCAGTCTGGAGACTCGTAGTCTGGATTAGCCTTGGAACATGTTGTCTCCTACTGAGTGTCATGGTTGTGAATGGAAAGGGAATGGGAAGAGAATCAAAGGACACAAGTTCATAGAAAACTTCATTTCATTAGTCTACTGAATATCAAGCAATTTGTTTCAAATGACAAATGATACAAAAATTTAGAAGAGGCACAGTGACTTTGAACAAACACTCAAAATGCTTGAAAAATATGCAGTAAAGAAAAAGCTTGAACAAATTATTTTGTACATTTATATGATTTTTCAAGAAAAAACTTTTCCTGCTTCAAACATTGAGAGTGCCAGCTGGGTGGCTGAAAGAATATATTCCCTACTTTCGAAACTACCTCAAACGAGTTCTTGGTGAAAAAGACTAGCTTAAGAGGCTAAAGTATATAGATACAGGTACATGAAGGTCACTTTAGCAATTAAAAAAGTCAAGTGAATGGTAGAAATATTTTAAGTGGTGCTGAAATGACTTTGTATACCTGCCATTGATGGAGACCAAGTAAAAGTCCTTAACATGTAGCAGAACAGTATACTTTGTTTTCATTAACTGGAAGTATGCCTGTTTTCCAGGTTTATTTCCTCCTTCTAAAAGAACTTTACTGAATGATATCAGAACTACATATGAGATTGTACATACTAAATATAGGGCATTTTGTTTGTTTTTTATTAGATTTTTATGGTTTGGTTTGGATTTTTTTTTTCCTAGCAGTGCCATACTGAAGTAAATAATGTCTGAAAGGGGAAGAGGAGTTCAGGAAGTCTAGGTTCAAACATTTTTCAAGGAAGTACAGATTGAGACATGCACTCAGTAGACACCATCATTTCAATTCAGTGAGTTAAAAGCAAATAGCATGAAAATAATAAAAAAAAATGACTGAAAAACTCTGGGGAGTCAGGTACACATTTGTTAGCGTTGTTAAATCACACACTAATACCAGTGAAACAAGTCTTATAATTTTAAATTTTATTGAAGTGAAGGTGAAATGGTCTGTAACAGCATCTTCAAAGAAACCAGGGTTTTGCAAGAGTCCCATAAAGGCAAATCCCATGAATGGGATCTGTTACCATGTAACAAATATGACTCCTTGGGTGGCGTTTAGTTGGCTAAATACACATGCCAAGTGGTATTTTGGAAGCTGTAAAGAATCTGGAACATGTGCATGTAGCAGGTGTTTGTGACATAGGATACCTATAAAAGACTTGCTTCTTTCTAGAGCAGTAGATGCAGGTCAGGCGGGATTCCATAGGACATCTAAAATGGCACCAGCTGCCTTTAGTTAGGAAAAAAAATCCAGTCCCCTGTCTCTAACAGAAATTGATGGTAGCAAGGCACAGAGTGAGGCACCTGTTCTTCATGCATGATGATGTGAATTTGTTTTCAGTCCAGACAGACACAAGGAGTGACACAATAGCTAAACTGAAGGGAAGGGGGGAAAGAACACCCTGCCTTTTCTCTTTTACAGTAAAATAACTTAGTTCTGGGACGAAGAGCCTAGTTTAGATTAAAAAAAAAAAAAAGGGAATGATTGCTGTCTCTGGGAAGCCATAAGTCTTGTCAAGCACTGAAAAAACATTTTCATAAGCTGAATTATTGTAGATGTACTACAATTTTGAGACTACAGTTACATGAAAGTTGCTAAGTACAAAGCTTAACTGAAGAGGGAAATTGTGACACAATTTCTTGGACATAGTAGTTATCAAAAACTTTGCTTTTAGAAAGTGGAAACTTGGGGGAGGTTGCATACAGAGGCAGTGGAAACACCTCAGTGAAGATTTGTCTGTGAGTCTCTGCTGAATTCTGGAATAACTGGCACATTTTGCCACAGTTCTCCACAACGACATCAATAGAGTGACTAAGGGTAGTTGAAGACTGACACCTGTCCCCAGAAATCCTAGAGATCCTAAAGCCCAGCCTGGGTAGCTACAACAATGTTATAGCTGTGGCTATGCAGGCGTGAATCATAAGGAAGGATCTGAAAGAGGATTCTGCAGAGAAACTTGGCAATCAGGTACTACGTATGCAAGTGCTATACTAAGGATACAGCCTACAATGAAGCATATTATAGCTCAGAAGGCATAAGAACAAGGTCTAAAGAGCCACAGATCTCTTACTTTGGTCAAAGAAACAGAGATACAGGGATGTTTTCTGTCTGTCTACTATGTTTATATTAATCTTTTACTAGCAGAGATAGAGCAGGCAGGAGAAAGTCTGGCAGAACATGCGTTCAAGCTCATTGAAGGACTTTTTTATTTAAATTTGAGCTATCCAGAGCATGAAAACTGAGTGCTGACAGGACAAAGAAAGAAGAGTGGTGTATTTAGTTCTGTAGGAGTTCCATAAGTCATTTATCAAACTTACAGACTTGTTTCTCAAATACTACACAATGATAATAATTGCAAATAATCCCAGATCTATTGTGACTCTACTACTATAGTTGAGAGGCCCAGCTGCATGACATTTAGAAATCAACACCTATATCAGACGTGGTACGACATTTAAAATGTACTAGATACTTTTTCTGATGTATTGGACCAAACACAACAGTCAAGAGAGTTAAAAGGAAATCTGACCACACTGACATTCAGAAAGAAAAATGTACTTATTGGCTAATAAGTAATAATACTTAATTGATTTATGAAGAAAGCCATTTTGTATTTTGGATGAATTTATATCTGCCTATATTTTTTCCTTTTTTAAATATAAAGCAACAACTTTCATGATCTGTCACTCTAAACGTGTTTACAGAATCACAGAATGGCTGAGGTTGGAAGGCGTCTCTGGAGGTCATGCTGTCTAACCCCCATGCTCAAGCAGGAGTACCTAACAGCAGGTTGCCCAGAACTGTGTCCACATGGCTTTTGGATATCTCCAAGGATGGAGACTCCACAACCTCCCTGGACAACCTGTGCCAGGGCTCGGTCACCCTCACAGTCAAAAAGTATTTCCTGATGTTCAGACAGCACCTCCCATGTTTCAATTTCTGCCCAGCACCTCTTTTCCTGTCACTGAGCACCACTGAAAAGAGCCTGCCTCTGTCCTCTTTGCACTCTCCCTTCGGGTATTTGTAAACGTTCACGAGATCCCACCCACCCAGCCTTCACTTCTCTCTTCCTTCCCTTCCCTTCTCTCTTCCTTCCCTTCCCTTCCCTTCCCTTCCCTTCCCTTCCCTTCCCTTCCCTT
>Ga0065711_1009365_pt1 | contig 18707 bp, 15 predicted proteins | sample Hoacrofraction12_FD_59098 | JGI IMG/M metagenome (GOLD analysis project Ga0065711, IMG submission 59098) | Hoatzin crop microbial communities from Cojedes, Venezuela - Epithelial fraction 12 v2 (version 2) | ecosystem: Host-associated > Birds > Digestive system > Esophagus > Crop | place...
TGAAAAGAGCTTGGCCCCATCCTCCTGACACCCACCCTTCAGATATTTATAAGCATTTATTAGGTCCCCTCGCAGCCTTCTCTTCTTCAGGCTGAACAAGCCCAGCTCCCCCAGCCTCTCCTCATAGGAGAGATGTTCCAGTCCCCTCACCAACCTTGTAGCCCTCCGCTGGACTCTTTCCAGTAGCTCCTCATCTTTCTTCAACTGGGGAGCCCAGAACTGGACAGAGTACTCCAGATGAGGCCTCACCAGGGCAGTGTAGAGGGGAAGGAGAACCTGACTTACATAATATCTGACTTACAAATATCTGACTTACAGAATATCTGACTTACAAAGACCCATCTGGTATTCCATTGTGGTGTCAGTATGTTAAAGCTTAGCCTTTAAGTTCTAGTTAGCTATAGTAGCTGATAAATAATTGCTTAGTACTTTTAAGTTCTCCATATCCTGCTTGCAGTGTGGTTTTTTGTGGGTGGTAAAAGTTGCTTGAGCAAAATAACCAAGACAGAGAGTTTCAACATCTTTCTTAACTAGAAGTCAGTTCTGAGATTCATGGGGATGCTCTGAAATACAAGGACTGTTGAATCGGCTGGAAAAGCTGGACGTTGCTGAGATACCTCTTGCCAACAAAGATGAAAAACAGGTAAGAAAGGAGCTGCTGTGCGCTGCTCAAGGACTGTCTGTGAGAAGTCTTTTTTTCGGATGTGACCTGTACATGTATAAAATGCTGAGTCATCTCAGAACAAAAGCTTTGGATTGCAGTCACATTAGTAGCCATCATGGATTATGTATCACTGGCAGTGAGTGAAGAGCAAGCAGCAGTGGAAGAGCTGTGTATCTGAAGAATACTTTCCAGCTGTTTACAAAGCACTTCTGAAGGGTTTCAACTCTGAAATAATTTAATTCTAAAAGATAGCTTTGGTTAATTAACAAATGCATTTAATTTATTAAATAAACAGTTGTATCTGGTTTCCAAAATAGGTCTTGACCAAAATGTTGAAACATCTTATTGCTTTTCTCACTAAATATTGGAGAGGCTGTGTAAGATGGTAGTGAAAGAAAATGAATCAATACAAAACAGAATCAGAAAAGTCTTAGAAAGCACACCGATATTAAAGACAAATTACCTTCAAATCCAAGTTAATGTGTGATTTAAAGACTGCTGGAGAACTAACTAGGGAATAGTCTATTTGTGCAAAGGCATCAATCTGGCTTAAGACTAGATGGACAAAAACAAAACAGCTGTTATTATAAAAACACATCACAAACAGTTATTGTTTAGTTAAAAGCAAAGGCGTTATAGAAATTATGAATCTGAAAAAGAAGAATGGTGGGAGAAGGAGAAAGAAAATTTAAAAAACTGTTATAAGGGAAAAAGTGAGAGTATTCCCCTCTGGAAAAGTCACCGATTCCTCCTGGTTTAGGCCTTGTTATCCTGTTGCTCACAACTGAATACACTCCTCAGAAATCTCTTCCATTCAGTGAAAAGAAGGAGTATCTAGGGCACAGTCCCCTTTTTTGTTATATGTTTGCACAAGAGAACTAAACTCTCCTGTATGATTAGTGAAATACTGGTAAATACTACTAAATACTTTGGAAGATGACATTAGCACATTTTTACATATATCAGTGTTGAAGACAAGGGATGTTTGCTCAAAACAGTAGAGGACGCTTTATCAGATGATATGATTGAAGACTTTTTCTGAAAGGCGCTCACATGCAAATTCAGTCTGATTGTTATTTTTGATTGGACTGTAAGGTCTGCTCATAGTGTATAAAAATCATATGCCTTTAAAGAGAAATGGCAAATTCACACAGAGATTATGAACTCCTTAATATGACAGCACAGCTTGGAGTGCCCTTGAGCCTGAAGTATTTAGGTATGTGCTGCATAAGAAAATGTTCTTGATTACCATGATTTTCAGTAATATTTGCTACTGCTTGGCACATGGCAGGTATAGACCATTTTAGGAAAAATAAAATATCAGAGCAGATAATAGAAATATCCACAATGCAAAGTGAAGAGCGGGAATAAACTCTCTGACCTGAATTGTATGATTTAGGTGAACCGAATGAACTTCAACTGGCAAAAATGACAAATATTCTTAGTCTTGGGAAAAAACAAAAACAACAACAAAAAAAAGAAAAGCTGTGGGATTTATTACAGAACTGAAATTCTTACATATATATGCTTTTTGGACACAGATATCTATTGTCTTCATCGTTCTGCAAGAGTGACACAGGAACAGACTGAAAGATTACAGAAGACCTGCTATGGACACAGAAGAAATCTGAATATTGTACATAAGGTGCATGCAAGAGATTTCTAGGATGGACTCTGGAATAAGTTAAGGTACAGAACAATGGCTGTATTATTTTTCTTCCTTCACTTTTTCAGTACCATGAACACAGGAATGCTTTGGCATCTAACAAAAAAGGCTACAGTTCGAGCGCTATGGAAATTACTTAATGAAAAGCTGTTATCAGCAACTCACCCTTATGCTTTCTTAGCTGTGCATCCACCATTTGGATTTTGTATTTGATATTTAGGCATAGCTTTATGAAAAGAGAGACAAGTCAGTAATACAAGGGCTGTATTTTAACTCCTCCCTTCGCTAGCTGAAACCATCTTCGCAAACTCACATTTTTATCCAATTTGGTGTGAATGGGCTTCTCAAGATAACCAGATAGAAAGTTGTAGATCCAGCTGAGGAAAGGAAATAAACACAATGACTTTCTATCATTGATTGAAATCTTTGAAATAGAAAATCTGGCAGACTGGGATGTCAGTGTCATTTATATTAAAGAGATGCGATTACAGCAATATTTGTAGACTGTGCAGTTGACTCTTTTTATTAATGTCTCAGACAAATACTAGGGGTTCTCAATCTCATAAGAGCTATTTAGAAGGCAATCTGCAAAGCAGTGAATGTTCATGTTAACATGTTGAGAAACAATACTCAATTAGCCACTTTTTGTCTTTGAGTAACGCAAAAAAAAATTTCTAGAAAATCAAAATGAGGAGAACTACAAGCACTGTTCCATATTCTCTTTTGAAACTTTTATTCTGAAATTGTAGGTCAGCTTGTCAAAAGGCATAATCAGTCCAGACCACCTTCATATCTACAAACCTCCATTTGCAATATTGTATTCTTTAATATGGCCAAATGGCATTTTTTTGATATTCACTATGTTTAGTCAGCTTATTTGTTCGCACATGCACGAAGAAGTGTAGATTAACCGCACTTCACACACAAAGCAAAGGAGCCTGGTTTTGAAAACAGACCTTTAAAAATCTGTTTTCGTAGCCTTCAATAGTTAGTGGTATCCTGTACCTGGATCCCTAGCAGTCAAAATTTGAAAAGTAGCCCTTGTGCTACAAACCCTACTACTTCCCACAGACTAATTGGAAAATCTACTGTACGTACCTAGATCCTCCATTTAACTTGACTTTTACGCTATTAATGCTCAGCTGGCAATTGTGTAGCAACACGGACAAGTGCCCTGTGCTATCCCTTGACACTTTGAAGATAACCGAAATAAACATTCCTGAGATGGACACAGTAATTCCTCCTTGGTCTTTGCTGTTCAGAGAAAAAAAAAAAAAATCAGTCCAGGAAATGTGTGCTTTAACGGAACAGTTTAAGAAACTACCTGTAAATCAAGTTTCAAAGGACTTTTTGCTTCTGCCATCTAGAATGAAGAATGGGGTTTCTAGGGATTAAAGTAGATTAGGGACATGCATGCTATTCATAAACAGATTATATGCACGAGTTTCCAGGACATGAATTTTCCAGTGTTGTGCAGGATGTGACAAGTTTGCAACAGCAGATATTCCAGTCCTTCATGACAAATCACCCTTACAGCCTCTGGGACTGTAGTAGCAGAAGTTAGCTAATAAATATATAACCCAGTGGTTCTCAACTTTGCAGTTTTTTTCCACTTTCCTCTTTCCTGTAACAATTTTCAATAACCCTTTAAAATGTATAGATTCCTCCATTATTTGTCCTGCCTCAAACCCGTTCATTCTGTCTTCTTTCTGTAAAAATCCCTTCTAACACCCCAGCAAAAATATCCTTATACCCACATTCCAGCAAATTTAGGTATTAGGACTGCTGTTAGGAGTTGTAGAAGCTGTAGACCAACCAAGCAGGATATAGAGAGCTGAATGGATGTTAGAATAGCCTTACAAAAACATAATTTATCATAACAGAACTGGCACCAAGAGCATCACCCCTTCATCCTGATTACTCAGGTTGCCTTTTCCCAGGCATTACTACAGTGGCTGCACCATACTACAGAGAAAGAGCCCAGCCCAATACAAAGCTCAAAACAAGAGACTCTCAGCTTTCCTCTTTATTTTTCAGGCTAAGCAAAAATCATGGGGAACGAGTCTGTAATCTCAAAAGATTCATTTTAACCCAGCCCCAAACCATAGACTTTCCCTGACCAAACCAATGAGTAGTATTGGCAGTCACAAAGTCCCTCCTACCACCACTACCATTTTCAACCCCACCTTTCAGTCCGTATACATGCATTAAGGCTATCTGGAGGAAGCACCACACTTCAGACCCTCATTTTCCAGTCCCTAACCAAACCCCCATCCCACAAGCCTTTAGGAGAAACATTTTCCCAAGGAGGGTTGTGCAGCACTGGGACAGGTTACTTGGCAAGGTTGTGGCATCACCATCCTTGGTTAAACACCACCACTAGACAGCTGACCTGACCTAGTCTGGTGACTGCTCTGTTTTGAGCAGGAGGCTGAACAAAATGACTCCCAGAGATCCTTCCAAGCTAGGTTTACCCATACTTTAGTGACAGGGACCATCGCAAAAGGATCTCAGCTCTCCTCTTCCCTTTTTTGGGCTGCTTGGGAGATAGGAAGAAGCCCAGCTACTTAGGTCCTCTGTTACTGCATCCTTATATCTGCTCTTCTTCAGAAGGAATTCTGATTCACTAATGCAGGGGGTCTCAGCTCCAGGCCTCCAGGAGCAAAGGGCCTGCCAGGAGATTTTGTGACTGGCAGAGTGCTCTGGGACACAGCGGTGAGGAGGGCTACAGTGAGAGCTGGAAATGCAGGGGTAACACTATCACAACTGAGAAGCTGTGATAAGACCCATCTTACTGATCCTGGAAACAGTCCAGGAGGGGTGGGTTGTCAATGGTTTCCCTTGGAAAGCTCATTTTCAGCTGCCCCTCTTAGTCTGCTATGCTGAAAGCAACAGGACTAGGGAACGGAGAGGATGAAGAGTAGGGCGTATTGTGGATCTGTCTAAACCTACAGCCTTTCACAAAACATCACAGAGATTGTTCCTTCTGCCCCTCAAAAAGACAAGAAAACCCCTTCACCCCCTAAAATCCACCACAGCTGGCTTTGACCACTTCCACCATGATCTGCTCCACCAAATCCTGCATACCAGTTCCCTGCCTCCCTTGTCATCTGTGAAGTCTCTGGAGTTTTATACATCTGGGGTCTGTCCAGATTATGCCCTGGTCCTTATCCTTCAGCATGAGGGAGAGGTAGCTACTTGGCCTGCTGAACACAGTGTCCCTTTCCTCACAATACTGGTACGACAGAAGGAACAACAGACAGGTTGGGAGCACAGTGCCAGCAGTTTCCTAGTACTGAGACTGAATACAGAACCGCATGTCTGTGCTCCTTTGAAGTGGCGAGGTGCTGTGAAACTTGCAGCCTGGTGATCTATCTTGCTGTACTATCTGGCTCACAAATAGAGCAACGCCTACTGCTGTTACCAGTTACTCCATTAACCCAAATTGTAGAGATTAGCACCTTGCAAACTTTTCTGATATCCCAGAAGTTTTAGCCCTCCACCAGCCCACAAGAAAATCTAGAATATTATATTGAAATTTTATAGCAAAAATGCTGAGATAAAAAAGTGGAAAAATCAGTATGCAATCACGTCATTAAAGACAATCTCATACTGCACAGGCTTATGAAGCTAAGTCAGTTTTCCATAGCAACACACATGCTGGAGTTTCCAAAGTTCTGAATGCTTGGCATTGTGACAGCACCCTTCCTTTAACAGAAGCACTTTGGAAGACAATATATATTGTACCAGCAAATAGATAATTAGCTATAGAGTCAACCTTCCAGTTATACAGTACAAAGAAAGTGACAAATATGGCCACTGCAAACTCTGTGGTCCTGAATATTCATGTAATTTCATATAACATACAGTCTGGACAAATTGAGCATGCTAATAGATGTCTGACCTGATATTTCCCAAAGACACAACCTGTGGGGTAGAATAATTAAAAAAAAAAGAAAAAAAAAAATCCATTACTTGGCAGGGGATGTTACCTTCTTAAGATTGTTGTTAAATGATAGAGCATATCTGATCTGAAAAATAATAATTACCAACTAGATTTCTGAATTTCATTTGCAGTCCTTCTCCCAGAACTGCCCCACACCTGCCATCGCACTGTACAATACTTACAGCAGCCATGTGTTCATTCTCCAGTTTGCACTGACCACAGCAGAAGCATGTGCCACTGACAGACTAATGCCAGTGTCGGGAATAAAGGAAGCAGAGGTTTCTGGGAAATCTACAGCATTAATTCTGAGCCTAAAGAATACAGAAAGGGGGGTATTAGACTGCATGTCAAAAGAGTAAAAAGGACTTCCGATCACTGAAAACCCTTGTGCTATAAAAGGCAAAGTCTGTGCTTTGGTAAAAGAATTTCTCAGAAATGACTGACCCCTGAATATTTTAGGAAAGACAGACACCTGTACCATTACACTTAGTAGCATCCTTGGAAAAAGAATCCTTGATATCTGCCCATGGAATAAAGGATGCCTGTCCAAATCAAAAATCTCCCCATGGGAGAAAAACAAACTCCTTTAAGTGAAATATGCTTACTGGGGAAAAATAAATCTCTGTGTTAAACCCAGATGCTACATCTATAAATAAATCCAGGTTGTCTGAATGCTAGCATTTGCTGAAGAACATCAAAGTTTCTCTTTCCCATTCTGTATCCTCTCCTTTGCCTCCGCAAAGGGCTCTAGAGAGGATCCATTTTTCTAAACAAAATCTTACTTGAAGATTTCCCTGCCAAAACAAAGGTTTCTGATACTCAAGGATATTGTCTTGCAAATGGGTGTGTTGAATTGAGCTGAACATTGTAAAGATATCAGCTGTAATCTTATCACGCAGTACACATTCCTCATTGTTTCCCAATATCTGGCAGAGATCTCTGAAACAACTGTCTTTAGTCTACTTCCCCCCCTCCCCGGACAGAAGGCACCAGCTACTTTTAGTTAAAATGACCATAATTTTCCAGTAACATCTTGGACAGCAGTAAGGCTGTCTTTAGCCAGTGAGCTAAAATCAGATTATCCACTGGGAAGATGGCCAATTTCAAGAACTATTGTTGGGAGGACGAATTAGGGTTTTGAAGATTACATAATAATTCAGGTTGGAATGGGACCTCAGGAGATTTTCTGGTTGAACCCCCTACTCAAAGCTGGGCCAACTCAGGGGCCCTGCCCATTTAAGTCTTGAACACCTTCAAGGATGGATGTTTTGCAGCCTCTTTGGGCCCTTGTTCTGGTGCTCCCTAGCATTTTTTCCTGACTTCTAATCGGAACTTTTCTTGATGTAACTTATGTCTGTTCCCCATGATGTTTTCACTGTGTACCTCCAGGAAGAATCTAGCTCGATATTATCTATAATTGCCACCCAGCAGACAGTGGAAGACACGCAGTGAGACACATGCACCTCCACCCCCATCATCTCGTCCTCTCCAGACTGTCCAAATACTGCTCTCTCAGATGTGCGGGGATTACGGTTTCAAGGATGGTATAATACAATGAAGCCTGCCAGAAAGCAGGCTATTAGGAAAATACTAGGTATAGATAAAAGATGCAGGCTCTATCCAGCAGAAAGTACGTGAAGTCTCCCAGATTAGTATTTCTTGCTCTGGTAATTTGTAAGGAAAAGGAGGTAAAATGCCACTGAGCAGCAGAGCTTGGCTTGATAGTAATATTAAAAGACCACATGTTTCGTTTTTCTATTTATAGCCTATTGGAAAAGCTTTAACTGGAAGATGGTATTGAAGGCTGTAGAAAAACCTTTTCTATTAGTCTCCTTATTTGGAGGAAATTGTGGGAAAGAATAAATCTGTTTTTCTACTGGCTGCTCCTGGTACAAAGATTTTCCTCCGCAGGAAATAGGTATCAAGCCCTATCCAATCAAAATGCTGACTTCCGACTGTAAATCCACCTAAAAAGATTCTGTAAAAGTCATCTTCCTGCCACATCAGCCCAGATACACCATCCCCCCTGCACACATTTTCATCTCATCCATTTGTCGGCTTTTTCTCATCAAACACAAATTACTTTCACTGCTACAGGTCCTTCATAGTAGCTGACCATTAACAACACTGATTCTTCCCCCTTTCCCACCCATTTCCCCTGCTGTGTCAAAGTCATGCTTACACCTGCCTTGCCCCAAACTCCGAGACAAACCGACTGAAAAAACAGCTAAGGTGCTCCTTCAGAAGCTTTCTAACACTCATCTCCGAGTGTGGTAGAAGGAAGTACTTATAAAACAAATCAGTGTTTGGGGAGTGGGAGAAGAGGTAGACGAACCATTAAAATTTTATAATGAACAAAAAACCCCCTGGCTGCATAATTACTCCTATGCAGTAACAATACAATAAGATGTTTCATCCTAAAACTTTGATGTGTTTCCTTTACTTACCTTGAAATGACATAGTTGACCTTAACAATGGAGAAACTCTCCTGCCCACTCCAGCTCGGGAAGGTCTCTTTCAATACGGCTTGCTTCAGGAGCTCCATCCCAATCCTCCTGCCTACAAGGGGACAGAGGAAAGCACATGCCTTGCAGATTGGAGTCAGGCACCCAAAGGTGCAGATATACTGCCAAATAATTTAATCACTTTTAACACAGTTCATAAAAACCTCTGATTCTTAAACCCTTACCTAGGCCTCCTTCCAACTACTTATAGACCCAGTTATAACTTCTGTTAGCCTCACACACAAATAATTTAACCAAGATCATCTCATCCCTGAGCTGTATTTTATATTCTAGAACTCTTGTCGGGTTTCTGAAACTGTTATGCTTCCTTCACTTCACTGACAACGTGGAAGCACTTGGGAAGCACTTGGTCTTCACCTTTACTTCAGATTGTCTCACACCTGTTGAATAAAAAAGCCAGTTAAGAAGTGACAAAATGACTTCTGTATGTAGTGTTTACTTACGGAAAAAGTGTGATATATGAATCTGCAGTGCTGGTATGTCAAATGCAGAACTGGATTGTTGCTTGTGTACAGGAAGTTGTCTGAGGTTTAAAGACAATCCTTTTCAAAGTTTTCTTCCCGTTTCTTTCAGAGTACATACATTGTGCCACTGCACCTTATCCGTTACAACACGCAGCAGATCTCTGACTTATTTCCCTACCTTCTCTCCTTGCTTTAAGGAATCCCTACTTACTTGAATGCTTCAATGCTACTTGTGCATTGACAATACACGCAGACTCTGTCATCAAAAAACAGAACATCTTTAGGTCCCAAATTCTTTCCGTCTTCCTTCTTTTTGCTCATCTTTGATGAAGACACTGCTAAAACTTCAATACTGAATGATGTCCTGCTTTCAGATATTTTTAGTATGAGTTTCTTTACCTTTTGGCCTCTCAGTTGCTGAACAAAAATATCTATATTTTTCTCCCCCAGACTTCAGTATAATAAAAAAGCAAACAATTGAAATCAATGATAACTGAACACTGGAATACCTTTTTATAAAATGCATCTTTTATGAAGGAGAGGTGAATTATGATTCCCTGGCTATTCCTGCCTCCAAAGCAAATTATGGGCTCTGACTGAAATAACTTAAAGCTCTATTACGACTGTCAGTGAAGGCAGCCAGTGATCCCAGGTGGAATTTCTCTCAAGGTTTTTGCAGCAGGCAGAGAGCGTGCAGGCAGGATCTACTGAGTCAGCCTTCAAATCCCATATTAAGGGAAAAGACGTGACAGGCACCATGCTCTTCAAATACGAGAAATACCTTAGGGAGGCACGCTGTTAGTGTCTGTTCTTACGAGTAGTGCAGGGGTGTGCAAACTTTGTCTGTTCGTTCAGCACTTGAAGGCCATGCTGAATGTCACAAAAACTGCTGGGCTCACACTAAGAAACACCAGGCTGAATTCTCATTTCTAAGGGGATGGGAGATCCCTGGGGAGCAATTTCTCTGGTGTGTCATAAAAAGATATGGAGATCAGTTCTGTTTTGGGTGACTGATGTTTGCCCTGCACTTCTAAACTCCTCAAAAGCTTTTAGAACAATGCTCATACAGAGAAATAAGTGGACCTGATCCTTGCTTTCATCTCGAAGGCATAAACCCTGAGCTTCTACTTTTCATCTCACAAGTCCATTGTTTACCTGTCAGCATGTTCAGTACATAAATGACAATTAATCCTTAGCATGACCCAACTTTTGTTGAATTTGTGCCTTGTTAACCTTTATTATTAGTACTAATTCTGTAAACAATTGACATTATACTGCGTGCCCTCCACACCCATGGAGTAAGTCTTAGGCAAGAGACAGTGAAAGTTAGCACGACTAGAAAGAGTATGGAAAACATATTGTGGAAATTGCTGATATCCTGTTAAGGGGCAAAATTATGGCAGACAGTTACTACATTTTTTTGAAAGAATGGCACACGCAGATGCTATCCCATGGCAAATGAAGGAATGAGAGTAAAGGTGTGCAGCTACATGGCTGTTCCAAATTGTAAGCTTTTTTCCCAATTAAGTCCTGTTATCTTCAATTAAATATTGCACTGTCAATCAGGGTTTCGGCACTTCAAAAAAAGAAGCAATTGCATGACCATCTCATTCTGGTTCTAACAAAGTAGATGGATATTAGGAATGTAGTAGAAACATTGTTGGACTGTAGGAGAATGCAATCACCAATGCAAGGATAAATTCACGCCTGGGGTGCACAAAAAGGAAGGAAATAAGTGAGAGAAGAGACAACGGGTGTTCCTGGTGTGAGATGACAAAAGGAATTTATTCAATTTCAGCATGTAAGGAGCTTGTTTCTACATTGCAATTTTATCGAGGAACTATATTCTGTGCATAAAGTATTTATCATAAACTAACTTCTGGCAATGTTAGACATACCGTAGTCCAGCCCCTTCTGAGTAATCCTCAATTTAAGACCAGGATTAGCCTCAGGATGCAAGGACAGCCAACACAGCAGGAAAGAATACCACGTCTTTAGCATCTTCTCACCTTTGTCACAGAGACCTGTTAATATTTATGATGCAAACATGATCATAAATGATGCATACCATGAGCTGCAGAAAATCTGTACCCATCACTTCCCTCGATGAAACTGGGACAAGGGTGGATAGTCAAGAGAGGTTTAGCCAATGATTTTACTGCACGAAGCAGTCAGTGCGGGAGCAGACACAGATTTCTGATTACTTGGATAGCGCTCTGGCAGGCATTAGCTGTTGGTGAGCCTGAATGGTTCTGCTCCACTACTCCATGCTTTCCCCACACTCATGTCTTGGCTGGTTTATTTTGCCATCTGTCCTACCTCCTGCAGAGGGAACAAGACAGAGCAATCCCAGCCAAGGAGGAGCAGGGCTGTCCTCCTATAGAACACCATTTTTGTATACACATCCCCCAGGGTATACTGGATTTGCAAGTCCAAAAGTTTTTCAACTAAATCAGCTGGTCTAGTAAAATACAGCAGGCCTCCCGACAAAACTTGCCTCCCTGTTACACACAAACCTCTGAATTAATCCAAACACTGATACATGAGATTGACTAAATCAGGTCACGAGAAGGGAATGTGAGGGTAAATTCAAAACGAACTTGAGAACTACACGGTGATCACGCAGGAACAGGGAAGGGGGTCCTGGCACGAGCCTGCAGCAGTGTCCTTGAGCGCAAAGCCAGACGGTGAGCCACTGCATGGCACAACATAACCACACAACACAGCTTCATAAAAGCTGTGACAAATTATTTATCTCTGTTACACTTTCCTATTACAAAAGTAAGGCTACTTTGTTCAAAATTCTTGCATTCATCCTGATTTTCACTACCAGTGACAGCCGCTGCTCCATTTCCTAGAAATAACAATACTATTTCTCAAGACAACTTCTAGTCTTCTCAGTGCTGCTTCAGGAAATTGTTTATTAGGGACCTATGGTAACTTGATTCTGGTTTTACCACTGAGGGGAGGGGCACATTCTTTTCTAACATGTCTGGTTGTCATTGTGGAACCTGCCTATGTACAAAACCATGCTAATTAATAAGTAGCAAAAAGGTTTTGCTAGTTTCCCAGGTATTCCAGCCTATAAGGTCATTCCTGGATTTCTACCAAGTACCATATTGTCTTGGACAATTTATTCCATAATCTGCAAGAAAACATATAAATGCATTTAAAAAAACCCACAAACCCTCCCCTCCACCAAAAAAACCCCAAACCCCACCACCCTTTGGTAGTCTTACTTCTGTGTAGGAATTAATACTATCAGGTCAGGCTCTAAACAGTTGCAAATCCAAGATCTACCTAGTACTGCTCTTTGGTGGATTTCTGAACTATACGATAGACGAAATATATTATCAATATTGCCCTGATATCAGTTCTCTGAGGAATCCTTACAAAGATACCCCAAGACACCATGCAAGAAAAAGTGATTTCAGAGAAAAAAACATTCTGAAAACATAATCTGCATTGTGACAAATTTTTTAAATTCCCCTTTTAATTAGTTGTTCCATCTAGTTCTTACGACTTTCTGGTTTCCTCCATTTTGAGCAATTCAAAATAAATCATTGCTTTAAGGTAGCAATGTTCTATTATGCAGAACAGCCAGTTGGAGTCACAAATCTTAAAATTTTTTCAAAAAAGTGTCCTAGCTTTTCCTGCAAACATGCCAATTTCTATCCTGATTATTAAGGGTCAATTAAAAATCAATATAAACCCAGAAACACGTGGTTTTTTATCATTAAAGTATATAGATATTTACCAGATAATTATCTAGCAGGGCTTCTACAAGCATTGATGCAGGTGAGGTACCTCACTCTAATTGAATTTCATTCCCATTGAGGAACAGAAAACAGCGATCTTAGTCACTACTGTGCTTTTTAGTTAATATGGTCTTGTTTGGATCTTAAATGTATGCCAGGTGAGAAGCTGAAAGAACAAACAACAACTGAACTGCCATGGCAGTAAAAGACGGTATCATTTCATATTGCCTTCTCAAACCAACAAGGCTGACATTCTTGGGTTTCTTTTGCGCTCCAAGGCTGATACTCTTGGTTTCATCAAAGCCCCAAGTCTCTGTCAGATGGCAGGACTGATTGTACAAGGTTAGTCAGATGACCGAGACAGACAGAGCTACAGCGATGGAAATTGTCAGCTGCCTGATAGTCTAAATCAGAGATGCCAATTGCATTGTCGATGACAATAGATGGCAGACAAATTGCTCTGATTTTTATCTTCAGTAACTGAGCATGCACCACGCAATTCCTTCATGTAAATCATTCTCTTAATTCTTTTGTCTTCTCAGAGATAGTGTATTCAAGTAAGTTAAGTAGAGGAAAAAGATGAAAAACTCCTTTGTTTCAGTTTGTGTACCTGTCTCACCCTAATGAAGTACTCTACTTACCAGTCTGTAGATACCACGTTTGGTTTCTCCTTTGTGAACAGTCTGCAAAAACTTTAAATAAAACTTGCAATAAAGATTACAGCTGAAATCTGCCTAACAACTAAGAAAGCTTCTGATGCAAAAAAAATATTAAATAGTCGCTATCATTTTCTTGTACAGCTTTAACACAGCCATAAAACCACACTATATTAAACTGACCAACCTCCAAAACAGAACAGAGTATCTCTGAAAAAGAATTTTCTCCCTGTCTTTCCTTGGTCCTGCACGAAACTCTCCCCTTGGAGCCCACAGAAGAATTTCTCTCACTTCCAAAAATTCAGAAAAGAAATCACAATAGTTAACAAACACAAGACAAACAGTTCTCAAACATGATAGCAAAGATAGTGTCTACCCAACCTGAAGTCCAGAAAGAGCACTTTAGTTTCACAAATATCTCTGCTGTTATCACAGAACTGGGACTGGATTTTTCAGTTTCTCCTTTGATCAAGAACATGTAGGCTTTCTGCAGCTCACTCAACAATGTCAAATCAAAAAGGACTCAATAGCTGCAAGATTTAACCCTTCCTATACACTAGTATTCCATATGGCAAATCTCCCCTGAGGGAAAAGGAATACAAAATTTATATGGTTGATGATAGGCGACATATGGGCAGGAATGCTTAAAGAAGTCAGCAAATGATACAGACAGGAGTTTGCTAAGTAACATAAAAGCAGGTGATCTTCACCTCTCCACAACCATTGCAAATACCCACGGAAAAACTCCAGTAAGTTCCTGTTCCTGGTTTCTTCCATTCAGTGTTGAAAGCAATGCTATCCACTTCCCAACTCAGGATGCAGCAGCCGATCTAGCTCAAAGAAATCTTCAGTCAGAATCCACAGGAAGCAACGGCCACCCCTGCCCCCACAGGTGATATTTGTGAGAAGGTCTGGGACCCCCTAATCTTTCAGAGGCTTTGCAAACACACTGTGTTACCACAGCTTTTCCTGAGCACGGCTTGCCTACTGATGCCCTTCATAAATGCTTTCAAAGCCTTGGAGCAGAGTTGCCAGAGAATTACTAATCTGTGCCAGGCTGCAAAATAAATGACATAGCTGCAATGCCTACAAAGAAACTGTTAACAATAGATAACCATGTTGGGAGGCAGTTGTCTGATGAGCTGACGGAAAAAAACACTTTCCACTGTTTGGATCCACTGAGTTCACGTTGCTGACCTCTGTAACTGCCCTATCCTAGCACCTGAGGCAGGGCCACTAGATTCATTTTTTGCCAAAGTCCATTTAGCAAAAAAAAAATCAGTGTTCTTGTTCTAGGTCTGCACTGCACACTGCTCTCACAGCTAAGAATGGACCTGGGTCCATCATTTGCGTGGGTCTGTTCTAAGCTTTCTTCTCTGCTTTTCTTCCAGTTGTTTGGCTCACTCACTAGTCTCCTGTGCAATCATGCAGTTATTTTCAAGGAGTTGATAGCAGGATGAGGCGCTCCCTCAACCTGTGCAGCCCCCACCCTGGTTTTGTATAAATTGCAGTCCTGTAAGAAGTCGCCATGGATTCCTAGAACGTGGATGCAGTAACCTCACTAAGAAAAATCTGACCTCTTTGGTTCATCACAAGACATAGGAAATCTTCCTCTGAGAATCTTCCTCCATGGGTGGAGCCTCTTTTTACTATGCTGAGAAATGTGATTTTGGTCTGCTAATGCAAAGATACCAAATTCTGTCTTTGATGTGCCACTTCAAGGACTTTTGCTCTGCACACAACTCTTAGCAAATCAATACTGTAAAGAAATATATAAATCCAAGAAAACGTGGTGGTAGCTAAATAGGTCTGAAGCAATCTGGCAAACCCCAGAAAACCCACTGAAAGGTCCTTTGCTCCACATGACCAAGATTTTCATCACAAACAGAGAAGAGCCACATGAGCAGACTTCAGCCACTGCTTAAGGTGACCCATCTGTAGACAGCTAACCTCAGATGGTATAAAGCAGAGCTCCACTAAATGTATTAGCTACAGACCACTAGCATAATGGGCTTTAAGATACCTTTTAGGAGTAAAGTTGACCACCATCAAGCTGCAAGGAGTTAGGAGGTTCTTTCCACTGGCTTTGATTTGAACTTCCTCCCCCACTGGCACACTTAAAATGGGACTTCAGACTTTCACTGATCTCCTGATGATACTCCAGCCTTCACACATTTCCCATTCCACCATCTCTCACATCTTTCAGCGTGACCCTAGTCATTCAAAATATCAGTATCAGAAAGGTTAATATATACACATACGTATTTATTTATGTGCATTATGAAATACACTCTTTGTAGTGGCAAAGACAGAAAGAAAAATAATGGAAAAGTTCCACTGGCTCAGAGCTTTGTTACTACACTTGGCTTTCACGGAAAAAATAATAATTCCAGGAGGTATGCAACTGAACCAGAGAGACCTTTACTTTTTATAGTTCTCCTCTGCCATGGGAAGTTGACTGCAGGTCAACAGGACTACAGCTATAATAAGTTCCAAATTTCTCAAGAGAAACCACTAGGGCTATCAACAGGGTTTTACATCTTTGGCAGAACAGGTTCTACTGCTTTGTTTTAAACTGACCATGTAGGGGCAAAAAACCCTCAGTGAAGTGCTTCGAGTTGAAAACCACATCATCTTCAACAACCATTCTGAGTTACTGATAAAGAGCTTTGTTTTGTCACCAAGACGTTTCCTTTGTCACCATACCGTACATTATTTTAATGAATTAGACTTAAAAACGTTCACCATTTCTGATAAGGGTGAACTATGCTGAAAGTCAAAACTCTTCTGTATACAACCATTTCTTTAAGCTTGTAAGCACACAGGTTTCCTGAACTATTTTTGACACAGTGCCCTTCTCAGCCTGCAGCCAACTTCATATGTAGCCATTGGAAACGTCCTGCCCGCAGACTGAGACAAAATGAAAACAGTGGAGAAAAAAAATTACTAATCAAAAACAGACCTTTTAGAAAACTTGTGTGAGGGAAAAAAAAAATGGTGGTTTTGAGTCATTTGAAATTTGCACAGACAAACTTGAAAACTGTGGAAAATGTTTTAGCCTTTCATTGCACTTGTCTATTAGAAGGTTTTCCTGTTTAGTACTGCTGTGTGGAGAACGTGTCTAAACCTTACAGTGTGGCACAACTTGTGAAAAGCAAAGGAAAAATTAGCGGAATGCCAGCAAAAATGCTCACTTGTATATGGTGTAGCTCGTTACTGAATGATGATACTGCAGCCAGCTCCTGAGAAACGGAACCATTTTATTTCACACTACTTTAGCTTGTGCAAGCTACTGAAATGCTGCCTCTGCTGAAGCATCAAACTGTAGCCATGAGCATTTCTCATACAAGGAAAGCCTCCTCCACCCTTCCTGAAGGGCGCAGACTAAGCTGCCCTGGAGCCAGTGGGAACACAGGAGGTGGCCGGGACAGGGACAACACTGCAGGCCGAAACAGAGCAGGACATCCATGGCCAGTGGAAAATGGTCATGACGTTGAGGCAGCAACGTGACTCACTTCGGATTCAAACCTCTTCAAGAGAGGAGAGCAGTTTCTGACAGGCATGGTGCTCTTGATCCCTCCTCAAGTGTTCTCCTCCTTTTTGTCCTCTTTCTCCCTGCCTTTGCCACCTCCACTGTCACCCCCCGCAGCAGCCTACCCTTCTGGAGTTGTCCAGGAGGCTCCATTTGATGATGACAGCAGAAGCACTTCTCCAACTGGGGCAACGGCAAAGGGCGCTAAAGCATCTCGGGAAATCACTTGTTTTAATGCTCGCAGTTCAGGGCCCAGTATGTAACACCCAGCTGATTGCCATGAGCATCAGCTCTTCCACTGTTCAAAGAGTGGTATTCTTCCATTTCAGCAGTCTCTTTGCCTTTCCTTTTATCACCTTCATCAATACAAGCCTCTCCTTTCCACTGAGGAATTTATAGACGTGGAAAACAGATGATGGGTGCCCTTCAGTGCCAGACGTATCTGACAGCAAACTCTAAAGTGAAATGAAATTTAGCAACCGCATTTACCTGGGTTGGATGACCATGTTCTGATGGCATAAAGGAGATTTCGCCCATAGCCCAGAACAGAATTCGTGAGGTTTCAATTTCCTTTTTCTGACTGGCCCTGTAAGTGCCGAAAGGACACAGACAGGGCTGTTCCTATGAATGTAAGATTAAGCCATGTGAATAGTGCCACAATAAGCAGTTGTATTTGGTGGCACAAGCTAGGTCTTTCAACTTCACTTTACCTAGTGTTACATTCCTAGAAAGTACCCCAATTTTCCTGCACCTCACCTTATTCCTTTTGTAGAGAACTAAGTAAATTGTATCATTAGAAGGGAAAACAATCTGAGAATAAGCATTGCTCTGTAGTTACCTCTGAATTCACTGCTCTCTGGAATTTAATGTAATTCATTAAACAAAGTAGAAAATTAAAATGTGCCTTTTACATCTCCCCCCCATTGACATTACACTTCTATAAAGACTACATTTCTACATGAAGTCACACAGACTTTGTAACATGATCCAAGGGGTGCAGAGGAACCTTTTTTTGATTGTGATGAAGCAGAACTAAAGCCAGTAACATGAAGCTTGTTACACTCTTGTGTTTTCGGTGAGATTGAGTGCAAGTGTTAACCCATTACCTCCGAGATGACAATTCAGCAGCCTGCCTTAAAAATAACCACGTTTCTTTATCAAACCGAACCCTCCAGGTGACAGCACCCTCCTCCAGGCCCTCCCCTAGCGCCCGTTTCCAGGACGCATGCGCAGTCCCAGCCCGAACGCCCACTCATCGATGGCGGCCGGGCGGGGCAACTGCACAGACCACGGCGTGGCACGCCGAGGCACCGATCGGGGGCGGGGCCGTGCGGGCTGAGGCGGTGCCTCGCCAACCAAAACAACGACACGCCCCGGCAGCCCTTGCGCCGCCTTCCCGCCGCCACCGCCACCATCGCCGCGGGGGCCCGCTCGGGGCGTGAGGCGGGCGCGGAGACCCCCATTCCCCCCCCCCGCCGCCGCCGCCGCCGCCATGA
>Ga0065711_1038485_pt1 | contig 18706 bp, 8 predicted proteins | sample Hoacrofraction12_FD_59098 | JGI IMG/M metagenome (GOLD analysis project Ga0065711, IMG submission 59098) | Hoatzin crop microbial communities from Cojedes, Venezuela - Epithelial fraction 12 v2 (version 2) | ecosystem: Host-associated > Birds > Digestive system > Esophagus > Crop | place...
TTCCCCCCCCCCCCCTCCATTTCTGTTTTTTAACATGAAATTTATCTCCTTCTGTTGACGACACTCAGGTTTTCCACCACTGTTGTTTTACTGAAAGACTTTTAAAGACAAGAAAAATGGAAAAGGATGCTTCTCTATTTACTAAAATATTTGTATAAGATAAAGTTTTGACCTTAATTTGAAATGACTCCACAATGCAGATCAGGGTCAAAAGTGGGAAATTAACCCTACAACTTACTAGCAACGTGCTTGAGCCAGATCTCCAGATGGTGCATATGACACTATTCACTAGTATGGAATTAAACAAAGATGTGAAATTTCCCCTTTGAGTGTTATGGTAAACTTTGGCTTGCCACTTAACCAGAATACAAGTGTTAAAAAATTCCATTTTACAAGTGCATTTTATTTGTTAACAGTGGTAGCTGTTTAAAAACAACATTTCTTTTCCAAAGTCTGCAAGGGTGGTTCTTGAAGACTCATATATCTCTTAGACATTATTAAGAATAGCACTTAATAGGAAGCCCTGGCACTTGCAGTAACATTTAGTAACAAGCAGACTGGTTTATTATTCAAAGCGTTTTGATTAAATGCAGAGGATCTCAAAGCATTCTTTTCCTACAGTCAGTATTCATGTAGAAAAAAATGTTCACTCCTTCCAAGCCCTGCTTTGGATGAGATGTAATGTGTTGGCCAGTTACAAACTATTTATTCACTACACAAAATATGGCAACACAGAGAGTGAGGATGTTCCTGGAATTTCCTCATGGTGACTACTTCTTGAGGAACAAAAATGCTTTGCTGCTGTGTCTCTTACTAACTGAGGGCATGTAAGCCCATTTGCAATGACTGGAGATCTATCTTCTACACCCGATTTAAGGATAAAGTACCTGGTGAGGGTAAGAATGACAAAATCCCATATTTAATGAGCAAACTGCATATCCTGTGATTTAAGCATCCCACATTGCACAGAGCAAATCCCTGAGTTTATACAAAGGAGGATATTCCACCTCCTAGACAGCTCAACAGTTTCAGACCTTGGCTTGTCTTTTACTCTGTTTTCCCAGAATAAAACAGTTCTGTGAAATGTTATCCTTTAGACAAATCTGTCTGAAAAAAAAATCGGGGATTTGGGATTCCCACAATTAAAAAGTTAAGAAGTGCCACAAGTTCAACAAGGGGAAGTGCAAAGTCCTTCAATCTGTGGAGGAAAAACCCCATGCACCAGTATATGCTGGGGGCCAGGCAGCTGGAAGGCAGCTTGGCAGAAAAGGACCTGGGGGTCCCACTGGACACCAGCATGAACACGGGCCAGCGATGTGCCCATGTAGCAAAGATGGCTATTGGTATCCTGCACGGCATTACGCAAAGCATTGCCAGTAGTTTGAGAGAGGTGATCCTTTACCTCTACTCAGCACTGGTGAGGACACAGTGCAGAGCATGATGTCCAGTTCTGGGGTCCCCCATAGAAAAGAGACACGGACATACTAGAGAGAGTCCAGTGAAGGGCCACGAAGGTGATTAAGGGACTGGGACATCTACCCTATGAGGAAAGGCTGAGAGCTGGTACTGTTCAGCCTTGAAGAAGAGAAGGCTCAGGAGGGATCTTCTCAATGTCTGTAAATACCTGAAGGGAAGGTGTAAAGACAACAGTCAGGCTTTTTTCAGTGGTGCCCTGTGACAGCACAAGAGTCAAGGGGCACCAGCTGAAACACAGGAGGTTCCCCCTGAACATCAGGAAACACTTTTTAACTGTGAGTGTGACCAAGCACTGTCACCGATTGCCCAGGGAAATTGTAGAGTGTCCCTCCCTGGAAATCTTCAGAAGCCACTTGGATACAGTCCCGGGCCTTCAGCTCTAGATGGTTCTGCTTGAGCAGGGGGGCTGGACCAGACGACTTGCAGAAGACCCTTCCAACCTTAGCCATTCTGTGATGCTATGATTCTGTGATGTGCAAAAGCAATTAAGAAAAAGCAAATTGGCAGTTGGAATAAAAGGGAACAATCTCTGTTTCATGAGGGATTTGCAGCAATTTAGATGGCTTATTATATGTCAAAGTTATCATTCAGTTTTAAACACTGTAGCTCCCTTCAGTGTCAGGTGTCATTTCTCTGGCAATTACACTTGCATTACTCTGGAAATTATTGCTTACATATATTATGTCATTTTCTAACATGTCAATGTTTACTTATTTTAAATGAATTTCTTCAGAACTGGAAGGGATAAATCAAATGTGTTTTCACACTGGATCCATATAGGAGCTAAATCTTGGCATTGCAATGCCTGATTCATAGCAGAAACCATCAAACTCTCCCATACTGAGTTTCCTTACACAGAACCAGGGGAAAGGGAAGCACACTCAGCTTGCAGCACAGACAGTGACTTACATTATCTGCTTGTAAACATTGAGGAGCAGGGTGTCAGTTAAACACCTCCCTTTGAACTCAGAGTTATGGACCAGTTTTGGGAGGGAGTTCCAAGGCTAGTCCAAACTTTTCTCACAAGACTCACAGCCTTAGGAATTTGCTGGCTGTTTCAGGCACGGAGTAAGGGTCTTCAAAGCATGGTGGAAAACTCACTTTTCCCCCGGCTACAGGAGAATAGAAAATCAAGGATGTTTCAGATATTTGCTTTGCTGCAAACTATAGTTGGCTGTGGAAGGTGATTATAAGAACTGGCAGTTTCATGATCACTAAGGAATAATCAGAGCAAAGAGTTACAGTTCCTTCTTTTCTGTGGGTGTTTATAAGTCAGAATAAATAAACAGTAATATAATTGCAGTGCAAGAGTCCCTTCCTTGATGTGTGACCCATGTGAGAGTTAATAGAAGCTGATGAAATGTGAGCACATAATTTGATAATTAATCACATTTCATGTTGTATGTTTAGGTCACATTTTGGACAGAAGCTTTCACACAAGTCTTTCCTTTGCAGAGACCAGCAGTTTACTCTTTTATAAGCAAAGAAAGCTAATAAGAAATTAAATGTTTACAGAAAAAAACCCATTGTACTTCCAGTTACTATGTAACATTCTCATTTACCCATACTCTAATGACAGCTATTTCTATTGTAGTTCCCTGGGCCAATTTTAAAGCTTTTTCAATTGCATTTTGTGACTTGGAGACCTAATTATTGAAAGAGATGAAGAAAATAATCTCATAGCACTTTAAAGTATAGTAAGCTCCTAAGGTAAGGTAGGCATGGATGATGCATACAAATGGTACATAGTGGAAAGTACCATAAACATACAGATGTGTTTATCTGGGTTTGATATCTTAAGAAGTCATACATTTATATTCACATGGTATTTCTCACTTAAAGCAGATTGTTTTTATGCTATAATTATATTTTTTTAATTCAGTTTACCTAGTATGCTTATGATATTCTTACTAGGTTTGTATCTCTTTGATAGAGATTGACCCCCACAAAGCACTTCAGAATCAGATGTAAAGAATGCCCAGTTGCTGGTAAAATATGCATAAAAATCCGAGAAAGAGAACAAATAAATTCTGAACAAGGCACACATGAATAATTTGTAAAACAGTTGTTATCATATTTAATCACCATGAAGAGCTTTATGAAATATTTGGTAGAATTGGTGGGGAAGAGTTTTTCCTTCAGGAAACTTTGAGGTGGTACTTTTCCCCTCTTTTACTGGAGCCATTTGTTTTTATATCTTCCTCTTTAGAAAGATGAGTATTTTTCTTGTGTACTAAAGGGTATAGTGCTTTGCAGTTCTTTCACATACATTCTGTATGTGAATTACATAGGATTATGCAAAAACAGAAACCTTAAATCATCTTCGTCTGGAATTCTGCCTTTTCAGAAGGGCTGAAAGACCTTGACAGAGAATTACGGTAAGTGAAGTATTAAAAACCATTTTTCGTATCCAGACTGACTTGTTCAAGTTTTCTCACAGTTTATCTCTCTATGTTCTAAATGGAAATTTTCAAAATTTCCTCAATGCACATTTTAACAATGCACTTTTGTTTTGGAACTTTTATACCCAAAAACATTTCAGCTTGACTGAAGTTCTTGTCTCATCAGATGCTTTGCATTTTACCCCTTATGATTGAATTCACCCATTTATTTTTGTTTATTTGCCTTATGTGTATCATGGAACAAATGAGGTTATGGATGGGATAGAGATGGCAAAAAGATGGGGTTTTAGGGTGAAATTGTTGTAGTGTTAATCACACTTTAGTGTTCTCATAATCGTTTACATAGAAAACTAGCTTTATTGTGAGACTTTGTCTGGTTTACTAGCAACAGGGATACTTCCACCGCCCCCCCTCCACAACATTAGGACAGGAGATTTAGTTTGCAGATTTTTAAGATATTGTTCTTCTGTGGTCCTTTCACTGAAAGGGAATCAAAAGCTGTATTTCATGAGCCTGTTTTAATACATACAGGCAAAAATAAAACTTTATCATTAATATTTGTGGCTATAGGATAAAAATCTGTAAAACTTGTGATAGCACTACAATTTTTCAATAGCTGATTATGTCCTGGTGGGATAAATTACCACTGATTTTGAGGAAGCTGAGTGGTTGTCCTTGTTTGCAATGAACCACAGATTTGCATTCCAAAAGCAATGCACAGATCTAACACTGAGTTCTAATCCCTTTACCCAATAAAGACAAAGCAAAGAATTTTGAATGCTCATTGTTTCTCCAGTCTCAATGTCCTAATTGGATATGATGCAAATTACCACCAACAGTTAGGTTTAATTCTTTATATTGATTTATATGCTTTTATTGCTTTAATAATAAGAAGACTACTTGAATAATCTGATGGTTAGTTTTGAATGTCTATGTCTTATGTATTTAGTTAAGTACTGCCTAAATAAGCAGGATATTGCAAAATTTAAAAGATTTCAGTTGTATCTTGTTAGTGTCTGGGACCCGAATCAGCATATGCCTCCCCTGTTGTTGGGTCTACAGGCACTGATAATAAGAGTTATGTACAAAGTAATCAAAGGACAGTTGAGAAAATAATAATTGTCTTTATTTTCCAGGCTGAAAACTGCAACAAAAACAAACAGTTGCTGGGAAAATATGAAACAGAAGCATGTTAGTCTGCTGCCTTCGTGTAAGCCTCTGTTTCTTCTCTGGGTTTCTCTTGATCAAATTTTATTTGAAGAAGTCATTTGGTAAATATTTTTCATCTTGCTTTCTCTCTGCTTGAAGACTAAACTTTTCTCCAGCATAATGTAATGTTTACCTCTTTCTGGTTTTATTATTCATGTGGTTTTAAGTAGACCGTCATTTTCACAGAGAAGGAAAGCACAGGCACTGTGAGGAAATGGACAAAAGAGAAGCTAGAAGCAATGAAGAGCAGAATATTTCATAATGGCTTTGAAAGAATACTTCACACCTATCTCTCTCATCAACAGAGAATTAATACCTTTATCCTCTCATAAAAGCAAAATGCTTTTGACTTTGTTACAAATGTAATGGTCTACTTCAATCATCAGAGCTTGAACTAATGGAAAAGAGATATAAACCATGTGCTTGATCCTGCAAACCTCACTTTCATGCTTTAATATAACAAGATGTCTAGTTATCAGAGAAAACCAGAAGGAGTGGATGAATGACTCTCTGAAGAACTAGTGGGTGATTATCAAAGTCCTAGGGAAGAAGCCTTAGAAGAATCCAAGCTTAGGAAGGATTATGGTGATTCTGACCCCTCCCCCTCTTTAGTTTAAGAAAGAAAAATCCTGAGGAATAGAAAAGTTTTTGGTTCTGACCTGTTTGCAAAGAAACTCACCTGCACAAAATCCAAACACAAAGCAAGAGCATGCTCAGCTACTGATTCAATTTCCAGTCCTTACATGACTTTCATAGAGGATTCAGTCCCACATTATGATTTTGCAGCTTGATGTTATATGTAAATAATTGCCTGTTTTGGAAGGACAAATTATGATTACAAAAAAAAATAGCTGCATAATGTAGAGCCTTTCATGCTGCTTAAGAAAAAATAAAGAGGATGTACAAGAGGAATGTGTAAGAAATCGGGCAAGGAAGGCAGGAGACCAGCATGGCTGAGTAAGAACCTCCTGGTCAGAATAAAGTGTAACAATACTGCATAGGCAGTGGAACCAGGGATGTGTATCCTCAGGAGAATACAGGGACACTCCCTGGATGCGTAGGGATGGGATCAGGAAAGCTAAGGTACAGTTGGAGCTGAATTTGGCAAAGGAAGCAAAGCCTGATAAGAAGGGCTTTCACAGGTATGTTGACCAGATAAGGAAAATTAAAGAAAATGTACCAACCCTGGTAAATAAGACAAGAGAATTGGTAACAAACTTCCCACTGCCACAGAAGGCTGAGGTACTAAATACTATTCTGCCTCAGTTTTCAACAATCATCTCTCTTCCCACATTTCTCAAGTCTCTGAAACTCGAAGGAGGGCCTGAGGGAATGAAGTCCTTCCCATCGTAGGAGAAGATCAGGTCTGAGACCACCTGAGGAACCTGAACATACTTAAGTCTATGGGACCTGAAAAGATGCATTACATGGTTCTAAGGCAATTAGCTAATGTAGTTGCCAAGACACACTCCATTATATTTGAAAAATCATGGTAGTCAGGCCAGTCTCCAGTGACTGGAAAATGGGAAACATCACATCCATAACGAAAAAGGGTAAAAAGGAGGACTCTGGGAACTACCAACCAGTTGACCTCCATGCCAGGTAAGATGATGGAACAAATCCTGCTGGAAGTTATGTTGAAATACATGGAAGACAGGGAGGTGATTAGAGACTGCCAACATGGCTTCACCAGGAGAAGATCATGCCTGACCGATCTAGTAGACTTCTGTGATGGAGTGTCTGCAACAGTGGACAAGGGAAGAGCTACAGATGTCATCTACCTGTACTTCTGTTGTGGCCTTTGATATGGTGCCCCACAACATTCTTTCCTCTAAATTGGAGATGAATGGATTTAATGGATGGACTGTTAGATGGATAAAGACTTGGATGGATGGCCACATCCAAAGAGTGACCATCAATGACTGAATGTCCAGCATCAGTAGAGGCTGAGGGATGAATAGATTCATAGCGGCCCTGCAGAAGAGGACTTGGATATAAAGGTAAATGAAATATTGGACAGCAGTCGGCAATGTGCACTTCTAGCCCAGAAATCAAATAGTCTCCTGGGCTGCATAAAAGGCAGCACGGCCAGCAGGTCGAGGGAGGTGATTCTCCCCCTTTACTCTGCTCTCATGGGACCCCGCCTGGAGTACTGCATCCAGCTCTGGGGTCCCCAGTACAAGAAAGACCTGTTAGAGCAAGCCCAGAGGAAGGCCATGAAAATGATCAGAGGAATGGACCACCTCTCCTACAAAGAAAGACACAGAGAGTTGGGGGTGTTCAGCCGGGAGAAGAGAAGGCTCTCGAAAGACCTTATTGCTGCATTTCATTATATAAGAAAGGTGGAGAGACTTCTTACCAATGCCTGTAGTGACATGACAAGGGGCAATGGTTTTAAACTGAAAGAGGGCAGATTTAGATTGGATATAAGGAAGACATTTTTTACAATGAGAGTGGTGAGACACTGGAACAGGTTGCCCAGAGACATTGTGGATTCCCCATCACTGGAAGTGTTCAAGGTCAGGTAAGATGCGGCTTTGAGCAACTTGATCTAGTGAAGGATGTTCCTGTCCACGGCAGAGTGTTTGGACCAGACAATCTTTAAAAATCCCTTCCAACCCAAACCATTCTCTGATTACATGATTCTATGATTCTGTGAAGGAAATAACCCTAAAATAATTAGCTGCGCTGAATGACTGATGCTAGATACAGTAACTCGCATATTTTATAGCTGCTCTCTACTCAGATTGTTCAAGTCTGAACCAGAGCGTCATGGAAAGTCTGACAACCAAGCAGCTGCACCATATTAGTTTTAAATTAATACAGCCCTTCTCACTACATCTCAGTATGAGCTGGAAGCTAAACGGGTTTGGGCATGGCACTATGCAGGTGCTTTTCTACAAAGCAAGACGTCTCAAAACAAAACATCAGTGAATCTGAAGTTCCACTGGATGCCTAATAAAATGGCGATCTTTGCTATATAATCTATGTCTATGATCAATCTTTGTATCACCTCCAATCTGCCGGCACAATAATGGGAGTACCCTATCTGCCACACAATTTAAACATTATGTTTCAAACTCTTTTCCTCTCAGTATGGTGTAAGAGAACACTGGTGTTCAGAATGGAGAGAAACTGATGTATAAGGTGTCAGTAACAAAGTATCACCCAATATGTTTAAGCACTGACCATCATAGGTAAGTGACACTTATTTTGATATACAAATAAAGAAACAGTGGTAATAAATGAATTTCAAAGATTTATAGTCTTCACTTAATGAACTGGTCAAGTTTCAATCCATAAACTTTTACAGATACTTTTCTTAAGGAAAACAGTGTAATATGTTGAAGCTATTCACATTTAGCATCCTTGAAGAGAAAGGATATAACTACTTTAAATTCAGATTTGAATCAACCAAAATGTCCTGTGTTTTGCAAAAGTTTCACTATCATTTGACTGGAAAAGAAGCTATGTTTTGGCTTTGCAATTTAGCTGCACACAAATTTGGCCTTTCCATGCCAAAAAGGATGTGAATATCTAGTAGCAAGTATTCTGAGTTAAAGTTTTATAAAAACCTGAATGCTCTCATGTTTAAACATATTTTTAATTCCCAATGCAATAATTACTAAATCTTTGTTTAGCTGTCTTGTCATTTACGGAAATACTTTTGACTTCTTATGTAACTTTAGGTTACCATTTGATTATTATGTGCTTGTTATTTTAGCCCTGTACCTTACTGCAGATCTAAAAGTAACACCCCAAACTGCACTTCAAAACATAAGGAAATTTATTCACATAAATAGTATTTGAAATATTGTTTACATAGTTTGGGATTGCTATTGTAGTTCTGCATTTTACTATAAAGACAAGTACAGGGCCCCACAATGTAAACTCTTCTAGAATTAGCCTCAGTGATTCAAGGCTGACCATTCAGACCAATCTGAGACCTACAAAGTCTCAGAAATGAGATGGTAGTAGCTGACATACAGTATGGTTGAAACTGATGAAATAAAATTAAACAGTCTTAACATTCCTACATTGTATTTTAACTTGATTGCAAATATGACTGAGCTAAATCATTCTGTAACAATCACATCTTATTACAGTGTATCTAAGATATAAGAGGTAGAAAAAGAGGTGCTGTTTCCCTAGCCCTGGCTTGGTAGATCTTCAATGTCTTCCGGATTTCTTCCAAAGAGTTTCTAACTATGTTTTCACCCTTAAATTAACTTCAGTGCTTGGAATTCTTACTTAATTCAATAGTCTTTTTGTATTTGCTTTAAAATATCCAAGTGAAGACTTATCTGAAATCTGAAAGTTAAAATTACTCTGAAATTCTTTTGAAGGCACACCTCAATACTTTCAGCAGAAAATCCCATGGTACAGCTAAGAAATGAGAAGGATCTTGACAGTTCCATGGCATTGCTTCTTTTTTTGGTACTTGTCTACATTGCAGCAGTATTCCAGAATATTCTTCTGTTCTGGAAAATATCTTATTAATGACTTTAAGCAATTCTTCTTAATTTATGCCATTTTAAGTATCAAAACCAAGATCTATATTTTATTTGATACATAATCTCTGATACCTGCCCCCCATGCAACCACCATTCATACACTGAGCACGATGTCTCTGGTATGGAATATTTCTACTGGGCAGCTTGTGTTAGCAAGTAGTGGAGGTATAGTTATTCTCCTACTTGGCAAACAACTGCTTTTCCAATGTTTTACCAAACGAAAAGAGGGAAAGAAACACAAATATGCTGCTTGAAGTTTAAATATTTAGAATTCTGACCACAAAGTGAAGATCAACTGCATTCTGATCTTATCCCATAATCAATCCAAGTGTGATGGAAAAGGGCATAGGCATCAATCCAAACCAAAAGCACAGCAGACAGCAAGGTAACTTCAGACATAAGTTTAGATGTCTGAATCTACTCAGATGTAAATACATTCGTAGTATGAACATGTTACAGAACATTATCAGGAAATATTTCACACAGAAATTGGTAGAATTTTATTACTAAAAAGGGCCTAGTTTGTACAGGGGTCTCCAGTCTGAAATGTAATATATATCCTTTCATAATAGCTCCAGTGTTCTTAATAAATGATTGCTCTTTAGGGAGTAAATGATAGCTTTTCAAGGGCAGAGTGATACTATCTCCAATAACTGGGTTTTCATCATTCCAAAGTGCAGTTTAACAAGCATTTAAGTGTCATGATTGTGTTCATCAAATAGGGCAAAAAGGCATAATAATAATGATAAACCTTTCAAATTAAATAGAGCTGTTTTCATCCAGAAGGATTTCAAAGCACTTTAAAAATATCTCTCTCCCCATGTAAAGTGTATCAGCAGGACTATTTGTATTCACGCTGTGACCTCTGAATAAAAATGTTGATCTGTGTTTTCTACTCTGAGTCCCACTACTATTATTGCATTTGCTTTCCATTTCTCTTTGCTGCCTAATTTTTGGGTTCTGTTGAGATTTATCAAACTATGTAAGATATTCTTCATTATTACTCGCTTAATTGTTTCTGTGGTGATAATTTTTATTCCAAATACTATGTGGCACTAAGACAAAGACCTTTACAAAATCCAAGTATGTCACATCCACTTTCTTCTCTTTATCACATCAATTTGTAATCCCATCAAAATATGAAATCAGATTTTCTTGGCAAAACCTACTTTCTAGAAACCTTTGTTGGCCAATATATAAGAATATATCAATCTTTTATCTGTCTATTGATTCTACTGTGCACCAAATTTCCTTTTTCTTAGAATATATCAGGTAAGATGACTAAGGTTGAAATTAGGTGAGAATAAGGATGTAATAATATATTCCCTTAATCCATCAGCAGTTAATCAGCACTCAGTGGTGATGCTTTAGATGTAATAATTTAATGTGTTAACTGTATTTCCATTTACTTTTTATCTGCAATGTGTTTCCTTTTCTGAAAGCAAAAAATTAAGTAGGCACAGCTGTTAGCATAAGCAAAGCAAAAATGAAATAGCAACAAAGTATTAAGAACCAGAATATCAGGAATCTTTAAAAAAATAATAAAAAAGTACTGACTGAGGAACATCCATGTGCCCTCTTCCAAGGAAGCTCTTTTATTAGTAGGGACTGAGATCAAAATGAATCCTAAACTATTAAAATTTTTTTATTTCTGATCTTTCCCCAAACTACTAAATTAAGGAAAATGCAGAAAAAACTCAATTTCTGCAAAAAAGTCTGAAAAACAAATAGCTGTGCATTTTGGAAAACTAGGAGGAGTGACCTGCTTAAAAATTTCATAAATATTGACATGCAACTTCCAGATACAGTCTGATCAGACTGATGTCAATAGGACTGCACTTCATATCTACTGTATCTGTGTTTGGCCCATTTCAGTTTTTAGTAAAATACACATTAGTCTTCTCCAGTAGTTATCATCCTTGGATGTAAAGTTGGAATGTTCTCTTCCTACAAGTGGTCTTCCTTATAAAAGTGCTTTTTTCCTTTCTGTTTTTTAATCCTAATTTGATAAGAAATATCAGATATGATTTGTGATATAGTCATTAAATTATAGTACAGTAATAATTTCAAAGAAATATTCCTCAAGTAATTAGTTCAAAAGTATCTAAAGTCAGGAGCATAAAATGTAGTTGTTGGTTTTTCAGGTTTGTTTTTTTTTTGACCAAGAGACTGTTGGGGCTATTTTCTGGCAGGCACTATGGACATCTGTGTGTGCATGTAAGTGTCAAAATGGAAGCTATGAAACTCTGTGGTGCTGACAACTGACTGGCTAGGTAGCAGCCCTACTGGAAAGGACCTAGTGGACAGTAGGCCAAATCAACTCAGTTGTGCATTTTGGCAGCAATGAAGACAAACAACTTCCTACATTTTATCAACATCAACATCCTCTGTAGATAGAGAATATTTCTCTTAACTTACCACTGATTAGATCATGTCTAGAATAACATGTCCAGTTTTTGGAGCCCCTCTTTTTCCCTACACAAGCATATCTTTGCATACAAGTTGAATGAGATTCAAATAGGCTTGTATGAACAGGGAGCCAGAAATGCAAGATCTAGTAATCTGGCAAGATCAATATCTAATTGCAAAGAAAAGGGGCTATGGTAAACGAACAAATTCAGCAAACCTTGAAGAACATTCGGTTCTGATATTGTGATATGTGAGCATGACAGACTGACAACATGACAGGCAAAGTTCTTGGTGATGTGCCAGTGTACCAGAACGTCACGGACAACAGACTTTGTGAATAAAGGCAAAAGAGGGAAGTAATATGAGTATTTTTTGATTTGGTCACGTATTCTGTGTACTAGTCAGCATAGGGATAGACTGTGCAGACAGTCCTTGTGTCTGGTTTTTTTTTTTATAACTTGCTTTTTAACTGCTTATTTGATAACAAAAATAGTATTTCACAACATATAAATATAAATTTTGTCAGTAAATATCCTGCAGGCTGTATGAAGTGACTAAGGATGGAGATGATGCAGTGTATGAAGAACACGCAAAGTTGAGCAACGACTTCCTAAATTTGGGCATTTTGTGTCATCTACTACTAAATTACATTTCTTGTTGGAAATACCGATGACATTACTTTGTGATTATCAACTTTTTGCAATTTTAGCTATTTCTTTCTCACCACTATTTTTTTTGCTACGGAAATAGCTGAATAGTCAAAATAAAAGATTTGTGTTTTTTTTCTTTTTTCTTTTTTTTCACAGCAAAGTGGTGTATCTTTTTTTTAGTCTAAAACTTTCTTTTTATTTCTGGTATTTGTAATTTTACCCAGTCTGTGTGACCATGTTCAATATTACACTAGATTTAAAAATTATTATTAAATCTACTAGGAAAGTTTGTCATATATTTGCGAGAGGTTTGGATCCCGTTGCAAAAGTGTAAAGACAAGTAACGACAGTGTAACACCGGAATCCTAAGCATGCTACTCATCAAAAGTGTCAGCATGTCATTGCCGGAATGACAGTGCATTTTTTGTGCTATTGAATGGGCTCTGTCCAGGATGAGAGCTGCAGAACTGAGTTCCCATGTACTGGCACGCAGAGGTGGGACCTACAGAATGAAACATTCAGAAAATCAGAGATGCTAGAAGAATGCTTCTCTAGCAGAGGTTGTTTATAACTCAGTTGCATTTCACTGTTTCTGAGACACGTAGTTGTAAAGACTGACATCAATGTACAGCTGCAGTTAGCTGAAATAATGATATCTCACAAATGAAAGTGCATTTGAGATGCACATAGATTTATTAGAGTTTGGAAGACAAATTACATCAGCAGCATTCTGACCACACTCTTCAGATAATGAAAAGACAGGTTCACATTTATTTTGTGAGAGTAGTTAAGGCAGTTTAAATGTAAACATTAATAAGGGATTATCTAACTCTATTACTAACAGCCAACTTAAAAAAAAAGGAATATTTTGCCTCTAAGAATATTTTTTTCTAAACACATTGTGGGATTTTTTCATAGTTTGTTTAGGTTGTTATTAAGGCTTTTTCTTTTCCAGTGTGGGTAACAAGGTAGTTAAACCTTTAAGTAGGACATTGATGAATTAACTTGCAGATATTTTGGAAGAATCATTATATGACAAGATACACAAAATAGAAAGCAGTGACCTTGCAGGACAAATAAATATAAACTGTATGCTATTGGGATTGTACTTTACTTATCTGAGAAAGTAATATTAACCTTCCCCCTTACGCCCCAAAATAACTTTCTAGGAATTAAACGATAGGTATTTTCTCCTTGAATAGCTCTGGAGAACGTTTTTAATGACTAGTTTCTTTCTTTGAGCTGCTCTAATTCAATTGCTTTTCCATATGGGGAAGTAAAGGAAGGAAGGTCATCCTTTCAGATAAGAAGTAATTTGAATGGTTCATTTTTTTGTGGAGTCAGATGATAGCATTATCTCTTTTAGCCTGAACTTTTGGACATTGTAAATCATTAAGTTTTAATTTTTACCCAAATACACAACTAAAGCACTTATCTGGAATGCAGCAGGTGAGGTGGTATGTTAAACAGAGACCAAATCTTAGCCAGTTGGGCATTTGGGAAATGGGTTTAATTAGAGTTTGTGTCCTATGGCAGAGCTGTTAAATGTTATGACCACATTCAAGGCATCAAGAGTGCTGAGAAGGACTATAAATATCTTAATAAGCTCAAACCCACAGAAGGAATAAATAGTACAGTCTCCAATGTTGTGGTGGTCTTTCGGGCTTATGTAGTCTGTGACGCACATAGATCAAGTAGAGCAGCGTACTAGAGCAGTGCACAAGTCCTCTCGGCGCAGATTCCTGCTTTTTGTATGAAAGCAAAGATTTTCTCACTATCTCCAGTCAGAAGTTAGCAAAAATGCCAGACCGTCAGGATGGTGGGTGGAGTGCCCTTTACACCTCTGTCTACCCCCTTCTCAGTGTAGACAGAACTGCAGATTCCAAAGACAAAATAAGAGGTCACATCCATTTTCCCAAGCCACCGTCACTCAAAAGCCATACAATCAGACTTAAAAACGGTATCTAATTTTACTCTGAGGAGTAATAGTGATAGTTTGTACTTTCTGCTTTAGTACGTCTTAAAGTAATCACATAGAGTTTGAGCAAGTATCTTTATGGTGCAGTGGATTTCATTCTAATAAAGCGTGTGCATTTAAATTTTTTGTCCACATTGTGAAATTTTTACAGGTCTAAGAAGCAAAAAGTTGTTTTAAACACGAGTTCACTGAGTGAGGTGGGTGATGCAACTTTTCTTACTGCATGACACCTGGAAATTGTACAGGGTTGTATATGAATGAGAGGTTTTTATATACAGAAGTCTATGAATGGAGCAGTTTATAAATATCTTTTTTTTGGTTTGTGATTAGTAATATCAATGTCCTCATGCTCTTTTGTCTTTAAAAAATAATATATCACAGTCTTGGGCAGTAAACAGTGCACAAGTTCTGAAGTTTTATTGTCCCTCAGGTCACTGAACTAAATACATATTGATTATCCATGTGTTCATCATTCAACTAATTAATTGACCCTGATGAAATATGGACTTTACAAAATTAATACTTAAAGCTGACAAATGTTTTCCTCCTCTTGCAAAATACAGACTACTTATTTTTGATGACATATCGATTGTTTCCTAACGCAGACATCTACACTGCCTGTTGTCCTTGTTTTTCATTTCAGTGATACACTACAGAATTAATTTTCTAGATCTGTCGTATTTTGAGTTTCTTGGACATGTATATACTAAGCTTTGCTAAACCTTCATTTTTTAACTAACAGCAATTTCTTTGAGCAGTTAAATTATCTTTCATGAGAAACACAGATGGTTCTCCTTCTCATGAAGCCAAGAAAACAAATATTAATGGAAATTTCTTGCCTTAGTGAGGATGGATTTTGATATCAGCTCATTCTGATGACAAAAGGAAATAACTATACAGAGTGTTGAATCTTTGTCTTGTTCCAAAAATAAAATCATAGGAGTTCTCTTAGGTTTTAGGTTATATTAAAGAATCCATAAAAATCCATGACATTTTTATAGCCTAGTAGTAAGTATGTTCCCAGTCTTAGGGACAGGGAAAGAGTGTGAATGGAAGAAGAAGTCCAGGTTTGCACAACATTTCTCTTTTTTCCTTTGCTCTGTGTCTGATCTGTACTCTGCTAAATAGAATAGGGGCTGCTGTGGTAGGTGAAGTCAAGCACTGACAAGTCAGGAAATTTAACTCTGAGGTTGAAGTACAAATCGAACACTGGTCTTCATGGTTTGAAATATAGTCTTTTGATGTTGTTAATTAACCAGTGACGATGGTTGTTTATAATTAATAATTAATTATAACTACCATTAACAACTGATGTCATTATTTATCAGGCAGCAATTGTAGTGCAGCTTATGCAGTCCTTCAGGTTCTGACTGAAGTTTATTTGACCTGATATGAGACTCCAGCCAACTTTGTATGCTGGCAGTTCATTTGTTTCCACTTTAAGTATCAGTGTAACTTAGCTATGGAATACATTATTGCCACTATTAGTACACACTGGGTTTGTGCTGCAAGCATTTGCAACCTGTTCCAAATCTCCTGCCACAACCTGTTTCCAGACAGCCCACTCACTGCTGCTGCTGTCCTTTTCTTCCTGAGAGCTGTGCTGCCTGCACACCTTGTGGTTCACTGTTGTGGCCCGTTTCTAAAGTCATGACATCTACAGAGACACTGGCAATCAGTTCGTTCTTCATTTACTGAGGCATAAAACCCAGCCTCCAATCCCACTACATTTATGTGAAGGGGGCGGTGGGGCAGACGGGAAGTTCCTGCAGGGTCCAAGTCTCTGATCTTGTTCATTCTCCTAGCATGTAACCATGAAATTCATGGCATGCGAAGAGTAACAAATCCCTTTGTAAATCACACAGTTTCAATACACATCTTCACATACCGTAAGATTTTGTAGGCTTCCATATACTGAATATTTGTTTCAGCTTGGTGATCAAGCAAGTGAGACATACTGGCTTTTATGTTCAACACTGTCACTAAAAATTGAGAATATTTCATGCTGAATTTTCCATTTATCAATGACAGGTAAGAATTAATCTAGGCAAGTGTCCTGGGTTCGGCCAGGACAGGGTTAATTTTCACCAGAAACCAGGAAGGGGCACAGCCGGGTGGGCTGGCCCATCCTCAACCTGGCCAAACAAAGCTGGGTATTCCATACCATGTGCCGTAATGCTGGGTTCCGGTGGGGGGGGCGGTGCGGCGGGAGCTCACTCGCCCCTCGGGAGGGCGCAGCGACGCTTCGGTCCGAGAGGGCAGTTCTGTTCTGCTGGTTCGTTGTTGTGTTTTCTCCTTATCTGTATCGTTGTTGTTCCTGTTCCCTCTGTTTGCTGTTCTGTTAAACTGTCCTTATCCGGACCCACCAGTTTTCTGCCCGTTTCTTTCCATTCTCCTCCGCAACCCGGCGGGGGGTGGGGCGGCAGCGTGGCGCTTTTGTTGCTGGCTGCAGCCCAAACCAGAATATTTAATTTGGTGCCCAAGCGTGGGGCAGGGATAACGGCAGGGCTGAGCAGTGTGTGTTAAAACTGCTTTCTTAGATTTTGTTAAATTTTGTTATACGCATTTTTCTGTGTTAAATAGTCGCTGGTAAAAATGTTTCCGACTTTGATCAGATGGTTGTGGTTTTTGAATCCTTACTTTCTGTACGTGTTCCCTGTGGTGCTGTTCATCATCGTGGGGAAAAAGATCAGGATTATGATTTTACTGTACTGTACGATGTCGACATGATAACATCACTGTACATGAGATTAGGCTTGTATTTGCTTGCGGCACTGCAGTCATTTCCATACTTCGGATGCTATGTCTTGGAATTTGTTAATAATCGAACCCAGCCTGTGGGGAAAACCGGAGGGGATGCCTTCCCCCACCCTTTCGCCCCCCCTCTCTCCTTCAGGCTGGTCCTAACGGCTTTTGAGAATTTCGAGTACCCGTGGGATGATCAGGGCAGCACTCTCCTTTTGTTCTGCCTCCTGAATGGGTTGCAGGTTTTGTTTAGGGTTAAATAAGTAGTTAAGAACATCGTGCAGAGACCTGCCCCGGGGCTGGACAGCTGTGAGTGGCTGGGTGTGTGGGACAGCATGGGCAGGTGACTCGGGCAGTGGGCACTCCCGGTGTGTTTTAAACTCACCCCTGAACAAATACAGAATCCGGACAGTCTAGTAAAATATCTGCAAAGAGTGTGCTGCCACCCGGGGAACTCCAGAGAGACACAAATCACCGCAATGTGCTGGGGTCTGGCCCATGCCTACCGAGCTGCCCTGTTCAACACTGTTCAGTGCCCTAAAGGGGAAAGGGGGGGAAACGAAGCGGCAGGCGCTGCGACTGGCGCTGCCCCCCCAGCCGTCCCTGCAGCCCCTCCAGCCCAGCAGGCAGTCACAGCCCCCTCAACCGGCACCACAGCTGCTGCAGCCACAGCTGCAGGGTCTGCCTCGGTTTGCCCGGCAGGCACAGCAGTTGCTGCAGTTCCAGCTCCAGCTGCAGGCACAGTGACTGAGCCCAATGATCAACCTGTGCCGGTAGCAGTCGCCCCTGTAAAACTAAAGAAAGACACAAAGAGAGCAGATCGCTCCGGGAGGGATGACGATGAGCCAGGGTCATCGCGGGAGATAGAGACCGAGATCATCACCCAGTCCCTGTCCCTGAGTGAGCTGCGAGACATGCGGAAAGATTTCAGCCGCCACCCAGGCGAGCACATTGCCACCTGGCTGCTGCGGTGCTGGGATAACGGGGCCAGCAGCCTGGAATTAGAGGGCAAGGAAGCCAAGCAGCTGGGATCCAGCCTGGAATTAGAGGGCAAGGAAGCCAAGCAGCTGGGATCCCTGGCCAGGGATGGGGGCATTGACAAGGCCATTGGGAAAAAGGAAAAAGTCCTCAGCCTCTGGAGAAGACTTCTGTCAGGCGTGAGGGAGAGGTACCCCTTCAGTGACGATTTTGTATGCTGTCCTGGCAAGTGGAACAATATGGAAAGGGGTATTCAGTACTTGAGGGAATTAGCTGTGCGGGAGCTGGTTTACTATGACACAGACGATGAGCAGGTACCCACAGACCCAGATGAAGTCCAGTGCA
>Ga0065711_1038486_pt1 | contig 18706 bp, 8 predicted proteins | sample Hoacrofraction12_FD_59098 | JGI IMG/M metagenome (GOLD analysis project Ga0065711, IMG submission 59098) | Hoatzin crop microbial communities from Cojedes, Venezuela - Epithelial fraction 12 v2 (version 2) | ecosystem: Host-associated > Birds > Digestive system > Esophagus > Crop | place...
CCCCCACCCGCCCAAAATATGGATAATGTTTTGGTACTTTTTGGAAAGAATACAAATTGGGGTATTTTTTTGAGAGCTTGTCATTGAAAAGACTCCCTTCAGATTTCTTTAAAAGTTCAGAAATCAGCTAATCATAAGGAATTATATTTATATGCCATGCCTATTTCTTGCTTTGTACTAGGATTTTCACGTCAGTGTTATCTATAATTGATTAATTCACAGAAATTGATTACTATTGTAAATGTTTATAGCACAGCACTTTCTGTCGTTGTCTCCAACAGAAATGTGGCCAGAAGCTATATGAGTTTCAGAGAATGATATTTACAATCAGTTAAGCTAAATAAAAATACCTTTTCAGATTGAAAAATAAAGATGATAAAACCCAAACAACCCCCCAAACTTGTTAGTATGGACAAGGAACCACTAGATAGTGAATTCAAAATTGCTGAAACTTTTAAAAAATTTAAAATTAAATAAAATATTTGGCCAAGAAATTAAGTCAACCCAACTATATATAATACCAACACTGAACTTCTAGTTTTTCTCTTCTGATAGCTATAGAAAGATATTAGAAAAATATTTTGAAAATACTTATTTTGACAGTTCAGTTGTGAATCAAAAGACCATGCAGGTTATGAAGTGTGAAATTCTTTTTTTGAAGTGTATGGTCTTATTCATCCAGGAATCATAGCCTTTTATTTGTCCTAGTGTAGAGTCAGCTAAAATGCAAATATCTTGTCTTGACTTGACTGGAACATTTGCCAAGTGAAATTAATATTTTTTAAACATAAATTTTGGTCAAAGAGAGAGATTTTATATTTCTTGCTGAAAACAGAAGGAAAAAAATCTAGTTTCATTAAGATGGTGGTTGTTTGTCTCTCTCTGTTGACAGTATTGAAAGTAGCAGTGCAATTTCTGTAACAACATCACACCTTGTCATCCCTTTTTTGGTGATTGGTAATTTTAGCATCAAGTCAGTTGGATTTTATGAAACTCAGAGAAATCATGGCAAGAGTCCCTGTGAAATTTTCACACAACTTTTATTTTTGTGCAGAATAAATATTTCCTCTGATTCACATAGTAAATCTAATATACTACTCAATCACCATGGATGAACGTGGGCAAGAGTCACCAGGAGAAATTCCTGACCCAAGACATGTGACACTGAAGATCTTTCACATTTAGCTTAAATTAACAAAATGTCTGGAACAATCACTGTCTCAAGCATTCAATGGCAATGCCATATGGAGGACGACTGGAAAATCATGTCAGAGTAGAACCCCTGGCCCCAAATACGTTCACCTATGTAACCCAGTTCCTGGGTTGAGACAACCCGCTAGGACAGCAGGACTACTGCATGTAGGAAGTACCATTCCTTATACAGACTTTTTAAATTGTACATTGAAAACTTACTTCTTCAGTAGCCTCAGATGGAAAGGCAGCATTTTCCCTTTAGTTAGTGTAGTTTTGCTGTCTTTTTTTTCTGTTTGCTCCACATTTCAACTGTAAAGTGCCGTAGCATGGTGCCTTGATTTTCTTTTGAATTCATCAGTGCATAACATACTACTTTTTATCAATATATAAATCTTTGAAATACTGTAAAAGAATGCTAAAATATGACAGTGTAATATTTGTCAGGGCTTGGAATTCAGAGCTATTTTTCCAGCTTTTGTAGCATGCGTGAAGTAACATTTAGTGGTAAGGCATGCACAATAAATTACTGCTCCAAAATCCAAACGTGACTAAATAAATTTTTTTTGCAACCCACAGTATCCTAACTATACAATATAACCATGTAGCAGATAATTTCAGATCACATTATATTATATTTCCTTTCCTTGAGTGGCATTCTGAAAAAAGAGGACTCAACATTGCAATGTTAGAGGCTTTTGTAAAGCCTTTTGAACAGTACTCTGTTACTTTGGTAAACTACACACACATGCACACACACATACACACAAGAAAAATATAATCATAAGTGTTTCCACTGTAATAGTAACCTTTCCATAGACTTTCCAACTTGTCTGGTCTTCCTTGAAGGTCGATTGGGTTTTCAACTCTCTTATCTGCTAGATGTTTGATGGAGTGGTCCAGATAACAGAGGAGAGAGCAAAGGAAAAAGAATTTTTTGAAGATCAAAAGTGTCTGTTCATTTTGTTATCTGACCCTATCTGTCGTCATAGTAACCGGTTTCTTTTAACCTCTGCCATAAGATGATTTGTCTCTATCTGCTATGAATTCTGCTTTGACTGAGTAGCTGCTGGTAAGGTATAAAGTAGGTACTGTGTTTTCCAGTTTCCTACTACAATAGTCAGAAGTGAAAGATAGAATATGAATTCTGTTTTCCTATTGGGCTGTTTAATATTCCCTTTTTCAGAAATATTTAACTATCATCCTCATTTGACCAAATAGATAAAACTTCCAAAATGGTCATATAGTAGTCTCAGCACTAGGACTGATTGGATAGAAACGAAAATCCAGGACTAAGTCCCGAAAGGAACAGTGCAATTCCTATTTAAGTGTGCAGAGCCTGAAGTTACTCATTAAATGCTCAGTGCCTCCTCACAAAAGCAAGAGTAGGTTGAGAAAGCCTTAGTCACAGAGGGGTCCAGAAGAACCTTATTCTGTGCTGGATGTGCATAATGGCAGGTCACTGTAGTAGTTCCTATTTGCATGGGCTACTAATTCTCTGCTCCCTTGGGTGACTTAATCATCATCCAACATATGGAAGGAGAACACAAGATTATGGAACTTTAACTCAGTCATCATACCTGGGTGTCTGCCACTGCAGAAATCACAGCATATTGCTCCTTTAAAGAATAATGTAAACTGATCAGCTCCACCTCAAAATGACAAGCTTTTTCTTCTTTTTTCCACCTGTAATTCCTCTGCTGAAAGGCTCTTCCAGAATCTCATGGCCATCATCAACAGGCAACCCATTACCACCTTGTTTTTGTTAGGTTCTCTGCCAAGTTATTTCAGTCTCCTCTTGCAAGATGGGCTCTGAAGCCAAAGCAGAGATCTGTGACATTTAGAAATTATAACTACATTAATCAGTATACAATTAATAATGGTTACTGAAATATAACTATACTAAAATAGTTTAAAAAACAACAGTATACAAATATTTTGCAAAACTGTGATAGCATAGCCAGACACAATGTATACGCAATTTACATGAGTATGTGAACAATGGGACCATCAAAGAGGAAAAGATGTGTGTAGTTGCAGGTAAGAAGCACCCAGTAACAAAAAGTTGGAAGACAAAGAGCAAGCACGTGGGCCAGCTGAGGACAACCCGTTTTGGGAAGGGGGTAAATAGCATTGAAAATCAGGCAAAACCAAGGGAAATTGGAGAAGAAAGAAAACGAGTCCATTTCTTTCTCAACTTCTCTCCCAAAAGAGCTATTGAGCCTGATCACCTTGTAAATGTGCATAGTCACAGCTAATTTGTTTATTCACAGCTAAGAACATTAATGTTAAGAATTAACAATTTTCCATATGTAGTGAAAATAATTAAAAAAATGTAAAAATTGTTGGCAAAAAGTGATTATTATTGAAAGAATTTGGTAAAGTTTTGTTCCAGTATTTAACACTGGCTTCATTTATCTCTCCTATCAACCTGGTCTCTAATACACTGATATATAGATACTGATATATAGAGACTCAGTTGCAATAACTCTCCATTCTTCCCATCATTATAACAAATTTTTATTTCAATTGATTTTTTCAATTTTTCTACAGTGCACGTGACTAAAAATTCTTTTCTGCAACTATCTTCTCAGTTTATAGACATAATTTCTATGACTTACCTCCAGCTCCAGGCAATTTCAGAGCCCTGGATTTGCTACACAGAGAATTACTTTCCATACTGTAGGCCTCAAATCCTCAGTCAGTCTAAATTGCTGAAAGTTTTGAACATTTTTTTCTCTGTAGCCTACGGTAGGAGCGAAAGAAGTATAATCCTTTAACTAATAATCAGACGCATTTATTTGATAGTCCTCTGATAGAGAATAATTGTCTATAGATTCTTGCTCAGTTCTGGGGGTGTGAAACTCTAAATAGGAAGAACTCATCTTTGTATAAAAAAATACAAAAAGCTGAGTTGCCTGCTAGAACAAATTGTAAGTTAGTGATTTGTTAACGATTGTTTAACCCAATTATTCAAATAGATCTAAACCAGCTGTACTCAAATGACTTGTCAAAACACATGGAAATAATAAATGAGCCTGTGAAGGTGAGGTCTACTATTCAGTGATGTTTTTAGCAATATAAAATCCTAGCAGATTTATCAGACCAGTTTCCTGAAGAAATATGTTTTATGAAGTCAGAGGATCTAAGCATCTGTCTAATGTCTTATGAAATTGCTAGCAAATTTCTAGCAAGTTTGGTATAAGAATAGAGATTTTTTTTTAAAAAAAAAAGAAGTTTCCACAGGCTTTGAGGTGGTTGAATGGAGAAGGGCCTGCAGAGATAAAAGATGTACCATGATTTCTACTATTAGAATCAGAAGATCCATGTGGAAACTTGTTATTAAGGCATTTATTCATTAGACATGGAGCAATTCAACCACAATATAAAAGTCACAAGAAACCAAGCTTCTTAACTTCTGTAGTTCATATAACTGTTACAGCTGCTATTGATACTTGGAGTTGTGAGAAATTCCTGATTCAGGAGAAGACTTCTGAAGTGAAACACCCCTGGGCTGTTGATGGCTGGGCTGTGATTGTCCTATGTGCAGCTGACCGTTGAGAGTTTCCTGAGCGATGTGCAGCTTGAAGATCTGCTAAGAATAATTGACAAAAGAAGAAATTTATTCTGTTATGCAACATATACATGGCAAGAAAAAGAAGATTTTTCAAACCTTATGTTGATTACACAGAGGAGTATCTTGAGCTAGACGTGCATTTGAGTGGGGCTTTCTGTCAGCAAGGGTCTTTGGTATCAAGCTGAGAGACAACCTGTGGCTGTGTCTCCAGCGAGTGCCAGCTTTCCTTAACACAGGACAGACCATTACCAATTTACATTTCACAAAACACTAGCTGATCAGAACTGTCAAAGTAGCTTTTTTTAATCACTGGACATCATTGTGTAGATGATCAACCATGTTATTATTTTTAACTAACAAGAAATTTGTGACAAGAATTGAGTGCTTTGAGTGGGTTTACAATAGTTATTTGGAATTCACGTTGGTAACTTGTCAGAGAAGCTTTTTCCTCATTTGCTAAGAACAGATTTTAAATAATTAAGTGATTGGCTTTCTTAAGAAGTAACACCCATGTATTTTGGGTGTCAGAATTTAATGGGTGGATTTCAACTCAACTCCCATTAATGTTAAAAAGGATCTTACATCTGTATTTATATGATGGCTGCTCACTCAATATTAACCCAGGTGCCTGATTTTACTTTGATAATTGATCAAAATTATAATTATGACAGATTTATTCCTAGAGTTCTGGTGTTTCATTGAATCTTTGTTATTTAGTAATGCATCCTAGCAGTTCCAATATTTTCTCCTGTAAGGGAGATACTTGCAGCTTTGCAGTGAGTGCCTGTTCTGTTTGAAGAGCAGACTGATTTCAGGCTGCCTCCAAATTCCACCTGTTTTTGTGATACATGGTGTCATGAGCTTTCTGGAATGATCCTGAGCTACTTTATTTGCCTGACATCAGTTCCATGACAATGTGACATGGGCAGCTGCAATATACAATGACATCTGGAGTGCGTGCTCCATCACTCACTGCTGTAGGTAAGTGTGCAGCTAGGACTGTCCTGAAAGGCAGCAGAAACCCAGATTTTCCTGTGACGTACCTAAATCCCTGCCTCGCCACAGGGATGGAAGGTGAGATTAAGTTCTAGCAACTGTGGAGATGCTAGAAGTATAGTGGTGAAACACTCTTTTGAATGAAGGAGGAACATCTACATCTGACTACTCGTGCCTCCAATTTTCTACTGAACCAGCATAATTATTGATGGCATATAAAGACTTGATTTAGAACTACGGATCTCAATTCTGCAAGTACTTATACATGTGTTTAAGAATGCAGATAGTTTCATTGTGGTTTATGAAACTAGCCATGTGCTTGGAGTTATGCACGTGCATAAATGTCAGGATTGCTGCCTAAGGATATAATTTACCAGTAATCTGTATGAAAAAGAAATGTCTTATACAGCAGGCAGTTCTTTCTTTCCGAAATGCCTACATGGTATATTGTTTTTACAACCATTTTCAGATGAGTTTCTCTCTAAAAATCCTGGTTCATGGGATTTTCTTTTGAATGTTTAATAGACATATCTTCCTTTTTTATTGAGGTATTTTCTGGCAAGAATTTTAAAGTAGTTCTCAAAAGCTAGTCAGACCCAGCTTCTTCTCTTTAGAGCAGGCACAGGTGGGCCTGGGTCCTTTAGATCTGCAAACTGGGGAATCTACAGGCAGGTCAGATCTCAGGAGAGGAGTTTGTCATATGGAAATGTTTAACGGTCCAGCTTGCATTCTGTATAGTCTCTCTTTTATCTTTTCAAGGTTTGAACATGATCCTTTCAAAGCCAGATAACCCAGAAAAATCCTCACGACTGCTTTGCTCGCTCCCTGATTCCTATAATCACAGTCCAGCAGGAATAGGTTACTATGACAATATCGTTGCAATGGTTTTGTAAAGTGTTTTTTAATATTGTTCAAGTCCCTCTCAGTGCTAAAATCCTTTTCTGTTCTGCAAAATGATACTTTCTGTCATTTTACTTACGATACAATGAAGAAACAAAGGAACTAGAAAAATATTTTGCTATATGAACAAGCATTGCCTCTCAATATTTATGTAAGCAGAGGAACATGGTCCGAGACACCAATTGAGAATACTTCTTCAGCTACATGTCCAGCTATATGCTGCTGAAATACCTTTAGACAACTGTTATTTGTTCCCAAATGTCTAATATAACAGGAAGATCATGTTGTTGTGTCCTTTTGTTATACTGGTAATGTCATCATCAGCGACTACAAACACTGATCCTCTCTTCTAGTTAATTTGTGCTTTTCAAAACATTATGTTTATTAGCAAATGTCTTCAATAATCATGAGGTAGAAGAGAGAGAATCACTAGACAACAAATACCAGAACTCAGGGACAAAACACTGATGACTTCTTAGGTCTATGTCATCAGTGTTTCCTTTTCATATATTTTTGCGAATTATGGTAATATTATCGTACATGAGAAGTAAGACCATGGATAAATTGATGCAGTCTGAGGTTTTGATTTTTGAATTTTTGTATCTTTATGTTCATAAGGTCATAGGATATCTTGTTGAAAAGTTGTAGAGGAGGTCTACAGTCTGACCTCTTGATCAAAGCAGGGTAAGCTACAAGGTCAGACCAAGTTTCTCAGAGTTTTATCCACTCTGGTCTTGAAATCCTCCACAGACAGAGAATGATCAACATCTCTGGGCAACCTGTTGCAATGCTTGACTGTCTTCATGTCCTGAAAGCTCCATTAAATTTGCACAACTGCCTAGGACCAAGATTCCTCACTCTGTCCTCAGTTTCATCCCTACATTTTTAGCCTGACTCTGCTTTAGTTACTGATGTGAAGGTGCAAATTCCGACCCCGAAAATCTCTTGGCCACCAGTTCATTGAAGCAAGTGGAAGTTCACTCATTCTTGAAATTATGCACCTGCTTCATGCTTTGCTATCTCAAGGTCTAATTCTGAATGGTAGTGTTGCATGGTGCAGGGAACATTTTGCAGATACTGTCTCCAGGGATTAATTGTTTTTAAATGTTTCACTCATGAAGGTGGCTGCATTACTAGGTTTGCTACAACTTCCTCAACCCAAGGCAAAATTCCAGGTCGAAAGGTGTGGTTATGTATTAACGTCAGATCGGTGTAAGGGGAGAAGAATACGTCTACCCACAAGTAAATAAAGGACTGTGCAGAGGTAACTTGTAATTCCATGTGTATTTTTGAAAATATTTCGCAATTAGTTCCTCTTGGTAGTAAATGCTGCTGAGAAGCTAGTGGAATGTTACCCTCGGAAAACTGTACTGTTTTTAGTTCTCAAGATGTGCTATTCAGAGCTCAGACGGCGACTATGTAGTATAACCCTTGTTTCTATCTTGATAGTAATCAAGTCAAAGTGACATTCTAAAGATGGCACATAGTGAAGACATTTTCTTTTGCATACTCATGATTGTTACAGGATGTATACAATGCAATATACAAAATATGATACAGTATTTGGAAACAGTACAGCATATTTTAGTTTATATTACTAGATAAATCTTAAATGATCATAAAGCCTTTGAAGAAGGACGGTAGGATAAAGAAGTGAATTTAAAGTCACATGAATGAAATCAGATATGAGATTATGTTGGATTATATATTATAATATTAAGATTATAATAAAGACTGGATTCTAAGAGCAGAGAGTGGTTGTAACACTTATAGGGACATCAACATCACTGATGAAGATGCAGACAGAACAAGGTAAAGCACTCACTCTTTCTGGTGACCAACCTTCTGCTGTCTGCAGAATTTTGATTTTTGGAAAGACAGTGACTGGCCCTCAGAGACCATATCTTCCCCTATCTTTTTGCAGGCAATAAGTATATTATCAAGATGATAAAAAATCATCTATCCTCCAATTTTTTTTGTCTTTTGCACTTTTTCTTTTGATTTATTTTACTAAGCAACACAGGAACTTTCCAGAAATGCTAATTCTGCTGTAACACCGTGGTGAACTGGTGCTAAACTTGGCTAGATACCTGCTAAGGATAAAATGGAGGTGGAAACCATGGTTTGTACCATGCCCACACAACTCATAAGGTAAGTAACTGAACTGGAATCTGGGTATCTGGTAGATACAGGGAGATCAAGGCATGTGGGAAAAAGGGCCGGAAACATATGGGGTGCAGAGACCACATGGGGAGTGGGAGAGCTGGCAGGACAGCTGGTCCCCAGATGATACTGAGATCAAATGACTGAGTACTTCAGCATGGTTTAAATAGTTAGGAAGTGTGGAGATGGAACTCTCCCTCATACACAAGAATGTGCGTGTATGAGGGAGACCGTATTGCTACTCTAATTAAGTCTCCTTCGCTGAGCAAGAGTATCAGAAGAAACCCAAAGTCATTGAGATGGTTTCCCCATAAAGATCAGGATTTCCTCAACCAACTTCTAAAAGTCTCTGAAATCTCCTAATCCTTGGAAAAACCATGCAGTTTACAGGCTATGAACTTGTAGCTTATATTGGACCTATTCACCCCAGCAAAACAAGTTTATCTAGTGCTATATCTGTTGTATGTCTGAAGACATGCAACAGTGTGGACTTTATTGCACTCTAGTAAGCCAGTGATATTCTCAGGGACTTTGCAGAAGCCATGCACTAACTGCTAATGCTGCTGCTAATTAATTTATCTTGCTCTGGTTTGTGACCTGTGCCTGTGATGCTCCCTGTGAATATGATTGCTTGTATATGCTCACATATAACATAATCACATCTTTATCCTGTTACAGAGGCAATAAAGGAGGTACAGTCACGAGTTACTCAGTTTCGGCCTTACAGAGTAGCTTACAGAGTTCATTGCTTTTAATAAAAACTGCTGTAGCTTATTAAGGCTTAAAAATTGCCTATCTCTGGTTGTTCTTTTCAAAGACAAACTTATTCAGAAGTTCTGAAGAGAAAATCACATTCTACGTGAGGCAGAAATCCCACTTTCCTCCTCTTCCTAGTATGGTCTTTTAGAATCTGCTGTTAATATTTGGGAGCATAAGAATAATTCCTGTACCAAATGTACTCAGTGAAAAAGACAAAGCAAACAGATATTACTGATAAGGGGAAACCAGAGCTCACACAAAGTGATCAAGCTGGAGATCTGCCTCTCAAGCACATAACAGACGAACCTTTGTTCCCTCTTAAACTTACTATTATTAGTCAGCTAATGTTTGTAGGTGTTGTAGTTGCTGGAAATGGGCATTTCAGAAAGATCTGAAATCACATTGTAGGTTAGGTGTCCCTCTAAGTGTCTACAGACTGTGAAATTAAGGTCCAGAGGAGAAGCGGCTTTCCCAAGATCACATGGCAACCTGGAGAAAACCAGAGATAAATCATATGACATCTGGACTGCTTTGTTAGGGGCCTGTCCACTGGCTTGTGCTGTTTCCTCCAGGAAGCCTGTCTCATGCAAATCTTAGCTGCTCTGTATCCAGGCCTGTGCTGGTTTCTGAGCAGACCTCGTGTTTGCACATTCCCAGGGCCACCCTTACTCCTCATCAGCCTTTCTCTGCATCCAAGAAGTGAAGTCCAGTGCACACACCTCCAAGTGTCAGCAAAACACTTCCAGTATCTTGCCTGGGGATAGAGATTATGTGTGGAAAATCTCATCTACGAAATGGATCAGAAACACAGATATTACCAGAGAAGAAGGAGCTGGAAAGAAAACAGTTAGGCAAATGCAAGTATGAGAGCCTCTGCCTTACCACTACTCTAACTGTGATAAAAATTTTGCCAGTGGGGTGATGAGATCTGTCTGGCCACAGCTGATATTGTCTTTAAAAGCCCGCCAGTAATTCATGTCTGTTTTTACCTTGCTGCATTTGCTGTAAAAAAATACTTTAAATTGTACTCTTCCAGTGAGAGCAATGAGTGGAGGCGTTCTTCTCTAAAGAGAAAACAGGATCTGTAGTAAGAGGAATATGAACAAACCATCTTTATTCCATTATTTTTTGCCTTATTGGTGAAGGTGATTTCATATTGTAACTATATTCATTCTAGTATCTTCACTTCATGGTTCATAACACCCAGGTGACTAGTCTTTGCAGGAAGATTTCATATGCTATCCAGTTACAGCATATTTATTTGCCCTCTTGAAACCCTGTTCTCAGTTGGCGGCATTCAACTCCCCCAGGAGAAGAAGTGCCTGACCAACTGACATAGACAGGGCTTAGTCTGCAGGGAGGGTTGAATTTCCTTAGCATGACAATGGCCTGGGTTTTATTGGCACAGACGGTTTGTGTCAAGCATGTGAACATATGTTCCTGGGGTCTGCAGGAGGAGCAGTTACAGATCACTTAATACCCAGCTTGGGTTTTATGTAGGCCAGCTCCTCTGGCTCGGAGATGATTCGCTATGGGTGAGTTTACTGGTGACTCAGTTTAAAATTCCAAATAAAGTGCCCTGAAACCCTCCAAAATTAGAAAAGGAAAAAAAAAAAGGTGTGTTTTCAGTACAGTACACAGATCTAATTACTTCTACCTGGCTCATAGTTTGTTTTCAGCCTGAACAAATCTTATACTTTAGGGCAAATCCAATACAACATCTGAATATCTAAAGACAGAAATCAAAATACCTAACATTACCTACCAGCTTTCTGAGTTAAAATTAAAGTGAAGCTCCCATATAAGTAAACAGACTTCTCAGAGTGGATGACAGTTGAGAATACTAAGAGACAATGTGCCTGAAATCCTGCCCAGTTCAGCCTTAAAGGACACAGATACTATCATCTGCCCAGGATTTGTAGCCTGAAACCGTCTGAGTGATCAAAGTTGGGATTAATTTATCTTAATCATAGAATCAAAGAATGGGTTAGGTTGGAAAGGACCTTAAAGCTCTTCTAGTTCCAACCTCCCTGCCATAGGCAGGGACACCTTTTACTAGACCAGGTTGCTCAAAAACTCATCCAGCCTGGACTTGAACACTTCCAGGGAAAGTGCATCCACAACTTCTCTGGGAAACCTGTTCTTGTGCCTCACCACCCTCGTAGTGAAGAATTTATTTCTTATATCTAATCTAAATCTACTCTCTTCTAGTTTGAAGCCATTACCCCTTGTCCTGTCATTATATGCCCTTATAAAATGTCCCTCTCCAGCTTTCTTGTAGGCGCCTTTTAGTTAATGGAAAGAAACAGTCCTTCAGAGGACTCTCTATCTCCTGCTAAAAGAGGTATCTGGAAGCAGGTCAGATGAATCACACTGAATACGTGCTTCTTATTGTTTTCTTATCTCCTGTAGCAAAAAAATAACTGTCAGAGCTAGAACAGTGGATTCGGAGAGACTTGGCTCATGCACAACTCTGTACTTGTTGCCAAAGGCAGGGGTTCAAAGAACAACAGATATTTATCTAATAGACTTGACTCCTGTGAAATGGAAGAATGACAATTTATTTCCCTTTAGGTTGAGAGACAAGATGTTGCTCATGATATGAGGCTATAATGTGTGCAAAAACCTAACACCAGCCAGTGAAGGACAGAACACCAAATGCATGATCTGATATCATTTCTCTCAGAAGATGTTTACTCTGGATTTTAAACACTCAGAAAAGAGGAGAAGGGGAAAAGAGGTGCCAAATCTATGAATATCCTGTACGAAATGTGTTAGGTCAAAAGTTAATCTCATTTTATCTCTGTTCTGCCTTTTTGCATCCTATGTTCATGAATCTTTAGACATGGTAGTAACTTTGGGCTCATGAGATGTCCCGATTCAGAGAAGCTGTTCTCACTTATGATTTCTGATCATGGGTTGAATCATTCCAGGATTGAGGCTTTTGGAAATTTAATTTAAAAAAAAACCCACCAAACTTAAATCCCCTAAAACCTTCTGGAAGCTTTCAATGCCATACTGATTAAAGCTGAATAACTCTTTAAAAAGATGTACAGCAGAGATGTAGGATTGGGAGGTTTGTTGGAATGATTTTATACAATTCAAAGGGAATACTTGCTTCTGCTAAAGAATATAAAAGTTTTGCGATTGGCTTACTTGGAAGAGGATCAACACTTTTGTTTTGTGGTAGAAATAATAAGGCCATTAACAAATATAAGCCAATGCAGCCATGTTTCCTCTTAAAGATTCCCATTTACTTCCATCCTATTTTCTGCAATTTAATTTTCAAAATGTTACAAATAAACATCCTGATTATGTGCATCATTTCTTAGGAACAGCCTTTGTCTTGTATTCCAAAAGCCTTCAACAGTCTAGTCAAGGCTGTCATGAGGGAGTTAATAAAAGCTTGAAATTTAAAGATGTAGGAGAGAGACAGGATTTAAGCTGGCACTTGATTACTGTAGCATTTTTCTACAGATGAATGGACTCTTCAAAGTGACGACAAATATTCTTGAATTTTTCTGAGAGATGTTTGAATTATGTTTTCCATGAAAACACAGACCTGTGCAATGAGGGCAAAATAGTTTTACCAGCCTTTAAAAAATGCGGGCTAATAAAACTTATTTCTAGTTAATTGGAAACAACAGCAGCAACAAACCTGTTAAAATATTTCATTATAACTAGTGTGGCAGTTGTAAGAATATTTCTTTCCTCAGACTTTCACTGCTGATGATTTGTGCTTGTGACTTAACAATATCGTGGAAAGAGAATATTTGTTTACGATACCTGCATGTCTAGAAAGTCTGGCCAGTGCACACTTGCTGAGACTAGAAGAGATTTCTCATTAAATCTACTAGGTATATTAGACAAATATTCAGTAGAAAAGATTTGGGATTTAGTGCACAGGTATAATCATAAGGAAATATTTTTGTTTTGTATTGCTAGTTTAAGTGATTAAATAACAGTTATACTCGCAAAACAAAACAGATTATTTTAAAGAAAAATAAATAATATGATCCTTCAATACAAAAAACACATACAAAATGTGTTTTAGCAATTCCTGAAAAAAAGAACAGAAGACAAAATCAACAAATATTCTTGCTGGACAACTGTTAATATAATTTTGTAGCATTTGAAAAACCGTCAGGGTACTTCCTCTTTTGTCCTTTTTTCAAAGCATCCTAATGCCATTTTGACAAGTTTGATATTTCATTTGAAGGGGAAATAATAAAGTGTTTTCTTTGTATTGATTGAAGAAATATAGTGCTTATTTTTTGCTTGGTTTTCTAGTAGTTATTCAATAGGTTAAAGGGCAATACCATCTGTTTCCTAACAGGACATTTTGTGTAAGATTTGCAAGTCCTACAGGTACCTTTAAGCATGGATAAATATGCACTCATGGTTTCAGCTGGATAGTTTTTCACCACCAAAGGATGATTATGTTGTGTGCCTTGAGACATAGGCTATAATATATTTCCTGTCCCTTTATTGCATTTTGGAATCATAAACAATGACTGTTTGGCTCAAAGCCATTTATTCAGCCCAAAAAGACATTATTTGCACAACAAAAATCAATAAAAATGTTACTAGGTCTGGCCGGATACTTTGCTTAACTGTGATATTTGTCTGTCACTGATGGCATGCCATCTCTCGTAGGAGACTGGGGCCAAAACAGAGCTATTGATCCAGTCATCAGTGATGGATACTGGCATTTGGAACAGGCTGCTGCAGAGAATCTCGATTAAAAAAAATATTTCTATGTTTTGCCTGCAGCAGAGTCAAGATAACCCGAATGAGGAGATTTTCTCTTTTATATCGGGTTTCTCCCCTTGTGGTTGTTAAATGCTCTGGACCAAAGTTCATTATTGAAAGAATTAAGTCAATCTATGTTTAGCCAAAGGCTTTGACATCATATCAAGCTCTCCTGATTTAGACACAAGCTAGTTGTCCTTTTCATCACCTTAAAAGTCTAGGGGAAGTGTTTTATACACACCAGTGATAAAAGAGATATGCTGAGGTGTGCTTACACTTTTTTTTTTCTATTGTAAAACATCAAATTATGTCTAAGAGAAACAAGACAAAAACTGATTCTCGCACACTGTTATATAAACACTGACCTATCCTTTGAGGCATTGAGTAGTCTCTGCTCTTGCTTTATCAAAAGTTTAAGGTACTCAACACTTAGAAAGTCCCATTGTTTAGCCCTAGGTTATCTAATTCTGAAATATCACTGCAGCTGCTTAAGAAAATATGTTGCAGCTGAAATATATGAATGTTTTAGACTGCTGTCATTGAACAGTGTTTAAAAAGACTACCTGACATTTTCAAATACATTTTAATATTTTGAAATCAGTTTTCTTCCACAAAAGTAACTGATATTAAAAAGTGTAGTATTTTTTGATAGAAAGAAGAGAATAAAACAGCCTCTTAAACCAGTCTCTTCAAAACTTGTTCAAATTCAAGGTGTTCAGATTCTTCTTGTTTATTTCCTTTTTCTCTCAGAGGTCAGAACTTTCACACAAGGTATGGTCATGAAAATATTCCAAGAGGGACTGAAAGTAGGTACATTTCCTAGAAATAATATCATAATTCACAGCATTGATGGGGATTTAGGAGTAAGAGATCACTTATTCAAGTCAGCTGGTTTATGTGTCATGATTTTAGTTCTGAATAACTTACAGGCATCAGAGTAGCCACTTTGATTTTGACAAAACTATTTGAACTGCATGAAATCAAGAACACAGGAAAGTCGTCTTCGGATCATGATCATCAGAATGGTGGTCAAACACATGTAAGCAATGCAATTTTCAAAGCACTTTCATTTTGAAAGCCTTACCCTTCCGTCATGCACATAATTAAGAAAATGAAGTCTTTATTTAGAGTAAATTAAATTCCTGTATAATATAAAAGTTGTGGCTACCACTGTCATTCCAACAGCTGTAACATGAGAATCCTGTTGATGGTTAGAGTGGCTACCAAAGTAGCTAACTTTGGTTGTTTTGGAAGGAGTTGGTAGCAGCTTTGTCAGTTTTGGTTAATTTCTCTTATAGTTCTCAGTCCAAAGATAAAATACTCGGAACAAGTATACAAACCTACATAACTTCTGCAAACTTGTAATTTTCAATCAAGAGTGTATGGAAGAGAAAGTCATGAGTAATACCACGTTTGAAATTCATTCTTCATATGTAGTGTGAATCATGAATTTGTAACACAAGGTCTCATATGCCAGCCTGATGAGAGAAATTAGAGTGTGTTGGCAACTGGGTAGATCTAAACAGAAGAAAGGATACTGTTTTGCAGAAAGAAAAGGCTCAGAGCACTTTCAATGAAGAAAGTTAAACCAATGATCACTACATTATGCCTCATGAAAGTTATAAGATGAATTTGATAATCAATATTAACTCTAAAGAAATAATGTGATAACTGCCAAGGGAACATTGTCTTTGTAATGAGCTTAATAGTGAAACATCTAAACCTTCATACTTGTATTTATTATTGCAGTTTATCACTTGGTCTGTTTTTTTAGGTTGTTAGAAACTGAGAGAAATTAAATATTTCATCCAGATAGGGGGGAAATGGAAATAGACTAAAAAAATAGGAGTCACCTGATTGGGTTTTAATGTGGGCATTCAGTGGCTGTTGACCTCCATTGCCTAGTTTGTACTCAGACATGGCTGCAGAAGGCAAATTCTATGAAGTGCCTATTGCATTATGACTTGCTCTATAGGTTTCCCTTCCATGCCTGCTCAAAAGAAGCAGCGTCAAAAAGAGCAGATACACAACTGGTACTCTATGAGTTCATCCATCTCCCTTACCACCTCAACCCACTTGCTGTTATCTTGTCACAGACAATAAAAATGAAAATCTGGCTCTCAGCATAATTTTAGAAATGATAAATATTTCTCTTCCACATCAGAGAACTTTCTTTAGCTGCATACAGGGCTTTTACCACATTGAGTGCTTCATAATCTAATGAAAAAGAACAAGAGTAAATTTCTTCTCTTTTTCCTCTCTGAAGAAGCAGTTTGAAGGTAGTTATTTTTTAGCTTTTCAGTTTCAGAAACGTAATTATTAATAATATTATTAACCTCAGCAATAATATGCTACTGTTGTTGCTTCTTTGTGTCCTGATGTTGTTGCATAGTACTACAAAGCAGTTAAGGTAAAACAGATCTGAAGATCTGACCCATTTCAAAGAAAGGCGATTTGGCTTGAATGAAAACTCCAGGCTTAAACATGAAGTGTGTTGGGAATGCACTTTCATGATTCCCATCATGCTAAAATTTTTAAAGTGCACCTCACACTTTGAAAATTATATTGTACGCATTCTGCTAGCTACCATCTTGACAGGCTTTCCAGGACTGAAATCTTAGATGAAATTGCAATTTTTGACAGTCATCAGAGTGGTAGAATTTTTTTATTCTTTCTTAGATGAAAACTAAAAAAGATTAGCATTAAGGTTCTATGTCTTAACCATAATAAATGATACATATTTGCTAGCTTAGAATGAATTTTTTTCCATATTCACTTATATCAATAATAAAAAACTATATAAATTATAAATATGACACAGTAGATACCTACACATATGTTTTTACATTGCATGTCTGTGGAAATATCCTATGATTATTTAATTTTTTGTCTTTTAGTATAGTGTGATAACTGTGAAGACTCATGTAAAAACCATGCACATTAACGGAGTTCAGTTCTTCAAATGGAAATCTATTCTAGCATAATAAGGTAGGTAAATTAGCTTTATCTGAACTAAAATGTTTAGTGAACTGAAATTCCTCTTGTAAAGGAATGAGACTGTTGATGCCATCTGATTTTTCTAAGGTAGAGCTGTGCTTTTAGTAGCAGGAGAATTGTTTTGCAAAAAACCCCAATATTTATGATGATCTCTAACAAATTACGGAAATGCGTTAACTATTTTTAAAGTTATTCTCATCAAGTAGTTGGAGCACTTTAAGTAGGTGTTATGTACAGACAATGCTTAAAGAATCTAAATAGGGTTTGTAGCACATGATAAAGATTTAGTAAATACTTTTCTAACCCAAAATCAATGCCATCGATTGTCATTAAAGCGGCAAGCTAAAAACAATGAAGTGGTTTCTAATTTTCTGGCTCCTGCTGGAGTCTGGTCTATCTCTTCCTTTTTCCAGTTAAGAGCATCATTAAATGGTAAGAGCAAACAGCATATTGAGAGGCCAAGTGTTTTATTAATTCATCATCAGCATTATCTCAGCACATTAATATTAATAGCTTCAAATTGGATTTCATTTAGGGGGTGAAATAAATATGCTGATAGTAAAAGCCTACATAGCCAACGAATCTTTTGAAATGGCACTTATACAGAGCAATACTCAAAACAGATTTGATAAGTCATGCTGACTTCCTTTAGCACAGAGGCATCTCCCAGGTAAAATGTCATTCTGGTCTGGAACTCACTGAGATTTTAACTTCTGAAAAAGGCTTGCATTCTCTTTTGGAAGCTTGTTTCTTAAATGACTGAGACAAACGTGGACATGTCTTGCTCCCTTTATCTGACACCTTTTTTGTTCCCTTTCTTAACTGTCATAGAGAGTCACCCTTAAAAACCCCATGTTTTGATTTTCATGACAGGATGTGACTACCTATCTAACATATCTAAGAGTATTATTTTGTGTTTACATTTACTTTGACTCACTGCTAGTGTATATTTTTTTGTCTTTTTCATTATTAAATTCTCTAGACCCATAGAGTCATAGACTTTGTGGCTGTTTGCAGGGAGAAGTACTATTCCTAAGTAAGTGCTGAAGAACATGAAATGTCCCCTATTTGCAAGGGTACCACATGGCCCAAGGAGGAGATGAGGGGAAGAGCAGAAATGAAGCTGTAGTTGTGCATGGACTTGGCTAAAGGCACTGTAAACACTTCATTATCTGATGAGTCTGTGGTGATAGCTCAGGATAGTCAGACCTCTCCCCTCCCTCTTCCAGTAAACCAGGCTGCTTCTATACCTTCCTATTGCCAATATTCATCCGTTGGCTAATGCCAGTGCTCCTGTGCTAAACCGGAAAAAAACGGCCACTCAGAGGAAAACGGTCTCTCTTTTTTTTTTTTTTTTTTTTTTTTTTTTTT
>Ga0065711_1006500_pt1 | contig 18704 bp, 12 predicted proteins | sample Hoacrofraction12_FD_59098 | JGI IMG/M metagenome (GOLD analysis project Ga0065711, IMG submission 59098) | Hoatzin crop microbial communities from Cojedes, Venezuela - Epithelial fraction 12 v2 (version 2) | ecosystem: Host-associated > Birds > Digestive system > Esophagus > Crop | place...
CTTCATCTTTCTTGAACTGGGGAGCCCAGAACTGGACACAGTACTCCAGATGAGGCCTCACCAGGGCAGTGTAGAGGGGAAGGAGAACCTCCCTCCTCCTGCTAGCCACACTCTTCTTGATGCAAGAAGAGTGTGTTTGTTTGCTGCAGCCGTGCCTCATGAGCTGCCAAGAGAAGGTCCACCACCCGGCCAAGCCAACAGACGGGTCCTGCCCTGGGCACTGGAGCCCATGCCTGGTAACTGGCCTGGCCACGCTCAGCAGCGGCAGGGAGGTGGGAGACGCCGGCGTGGTCGCAGAAGCCAGCATGCCGGCACCGGGGCTTGGGGAGGGCTGGGCGTGGGAGGTGTCCTGAGCAGAAAAGAAGCTGAGATGGAAAAGGAGGGAAAGTGAAGTGAGAAAGAGAAGCTGGGGAAGACGGATGCTTGGGAGGAAGCCGTGCAGGAGGCTGGAGGAAGCAACCCGCCAGCACAAATTGACAACCAAGTAAAAACCGTGTAAGAAGCTGCAGGAGCAGCTGGAGGCTCCCAGTGCTGATGGCTCTGCAGCTTTCCCTCCCGGATGGAGTCTGGTTCTTGCTGCAGTTTTCTCTCACAAGCCACATGGCAGGAAGAGGAATCAGGCTGGAGTCCCAGAGAAGTGATTTCCATCAGCCGAGCTGGGCTCCTGTTCTAAATCCTGCCTGAGATGATGCCTGTCTCTCCCTTGTGACCATGGAAAGCCCTGGACAGATCATCATTGCCAAACTTAAGTCAACCTCTGGAAGTACTCCTCTTCCTTCTCTCCCCCAATTCACTCGAGAGTGAGGTGGGAGGGAAGGAGAGGTGGCTCTTTGCAGAAAGTTGTGTCCGAGGGCTGTGGAGATGTAGGACAGCTGGGTCCCAGTCTACCCAGCCCCCTGGGTCCACACCTTTCTGCCTTATCCACCTCTGATGACTCCACTTCTGCTTGTTTCTCTGAATCTGCTTGGAAGAGCATGCAAACTCCTAAAACAGGAGAGGGAAGGTTTAAACGTGCAGAGAAGAGGCACAGTGAGCAGTGCATCCCTGTGCATAACTCCTGTTTGTGAGCCGGAGCAGGGTGTCCAGGCTTCCCAAGGGAGCCCGAGCGACCAGCCGCAGCCGAGGCGGGCGTCTCGCGGGCCGGGACGGGGACGGGCGGCCCTGGAAGCATTCGCTGCTTGAAGAGAGCATCTCCGCCAACAGCTGCTGTAAATTCCCTCATCTTCTATTTCTTCCTCCCCCGCCCCGGGTTTATGTTTTGTTGCTGCAGTTGGGGTTTAATGTGCTTTCCAGCTTCCTCTATCTTTCTTTTTGAGTGTGTTTTGATTTTTTCATGTCGAAGTCGCTGCCGACAAAAGGTGCCAGCCTATTTAACAGCTGCCGGGAGATAAGTGCTGGGTGCATGCAGACGGCAGGCGCAGCACGGGCGGCAGCGTCGGGGCGCAGCCGAGGCATCGCTTGGCTGGCAGCTCCGCTTCTGCTCGGCCTCCGCGCTCGTTTGCCCTCCAAAAAGGGCCAAAAGCACCCCATTGACAGTGCTGGTTTCGGAACGGGGACCTGGTGCTTTGGGTGTGAAAGCATGCCGTATGTTTTCACACCTGAAAGCTTTTCAAGGAGAGATCTGAGATGTTTCCTTTTATGCGCATACGCTGAACTTTCTTTGCCTGGCTTCAGACTTTTTTTGTATTTTTATTTTTAACATGTATGGTGATTGCTTCCAGTGTGTGCTTATAGAAACAGGAGACATTTGCATTCCTAGTTTAGGAGGAGATGGGAACTTGACAGATATTTGATTTGAGTTGGCTTGTTATTTCTAGTTCTGGCTTATTGCAACCACAGTGCCTACTGCCGTATCTCTATTGATTGCAGGCAGACATCCTGAGGGATAACTCTGTCTTGCCTTTCATTTAAAAAGGAAAAAAAGGCATGTCTCCAGCCCTGCTCCTTGTGAAGACAGACACAAATATGTAATGCAGACTGTTTCATGAGACTGAAAGAGTGTCACTCCGAGCTCCAAAAAGTTGTCATTTATTCACCCTGTCTTCTCTGTCCCTCTCTGAGGTGCCCTGGGCGAATCACAGCACCCGTGCTCACAGCTGTGCTGGGAAAGCTGTGAAAAACGAGTGCTTGCCATTGCTTGGGTTAAACTAGTGAGAAGTGCTGAAGTGAAACCCTGAAGGATAACCCATCTGAACTCGAAGCTTCACCAGTTCCCAAACCATACCCGACACCCCCATCCCCCGCCCCTTATTTATGTCCAGCCTGGCAAAACCCACGCGGTGCCCGTGTTTGGCAGGTCTGGGACCGTTTCCTTGGACCTTATCGAGAGAGGAGATGGATGCAGGGTTGGTTCACATTTACAAGTCTAGAGCATCAGAGTCGCGGAGAGTTTCTCTGGCAGCGCAAACGTTGTCCCTAGCAGAGAAGGGCCCCAACCATGTCCTGTTGTTGGAGTAGTGCAGGGGGACAGGGCAGACATGAGTACCTGCTGGCACTGAAGATCTCACCTCTGTTGTTACAGAAACTGCACCAAAGACTCCGCTCCAGCTCCTCAGCATTGCTTTCTCTTGACTGATGCACTTGGGCTGCTGCTCTGGCTTCCCCTTAAGGCGTTGCAGGGTTTGACCGCTCTGAAAATGAAGGCAGCTTGTATGGGCAAAAGTGGGCTTGGTGAAAGCCCTGGGTACCGGTGGCAGTGCTGCTCTTGTAGCAGGACACTCAGCACGGGTGATAGCCTGGGAGTTTACCTCTGGCCTCTCGCTTGCTCGTTGCCTGAGTGTCTGTGGGGTCTCTGCTAGCAAGACCCGTGGCTCCGTGTTTAAAACCAGCATGGCCAAGTTCCCAAAGTCATTGAGGATTCCCACAAGTGCAGGTCTTCGCGTCACAGGATGAGACGACAGTCAGTCTTTAGCTTTTGTACCTCAGTCCTGCAGCTCCTAGAAGTGCAAAAGAGGCTAGGAGAGATGGCAAGCATCACCGCTCAAGCCTGAAAAATTTGCCGTTGCCAGGGTACAAATCTCTTTGAAGAAGCAACATGCTTACTATATTTCTTTTACCGAATTGATCTGATGGCTTACGTGCCTGTGAAGCCACTGCCTCACTTGCTCATTTAGTTTTCCTCCCTCCCTCCAAGCCCCAGAACATAGACCCTTCTAATCAAGCTACTTCATCTGTTGGAAGGAGACCTCCGCTCATTCCTGCCAAATGAGAGAAAATCCAAATCCTTTCTGAGCAGCAGTAAAAGAGCAGCGTTGCTGCCTGGAATTGCATCAGGAGCTCCTTGCTTGTTAGGCCTTGTAGCTGCTGCGGCAGGGAAACAAGCAGCTGAGCCTGTTCAAAAGCCTACAGATTCTTTCTTGCATTAAGTTAATTAGTGAGAAATGAAACAAGCAGCTAACGCGTGAAAGAAAAGGATTAGGTATCTCGTATCTCAGCAGCTCAGTGGAATTGCAAGGAAAAGGGATCCTAGTTGTCGCTGATAAGAAATAAGTGTTTTACCCTTGCTTCGGTTTTGAATAAAATTCACTATGTGTTTTAGCTGCTGATGGACGGAGAGCATTCAGCTGCTCAGGCAAACGTGATGACAACTAATCCAGAGAAACTTGTGTGACCATTTAGTGCTTGGACACGGTGCTGCCTGAGCTACTCGCTTCTGGCCGAGAAGCACCATCTCCGGTTCCCTCCTGCACCGGCTCCAGCGGGAGGGTGCGGGGAGCAGGAACTCGCAAATGAACACGCTAGCTCCTCCCCAGCACTTAGCAGCACCAGGGAGAGAAGGCAAACAGATGGGAGCCAATGTGTCACCCAAATGAAATCCCACCCCGCGTGGAAATGCGCCAGCCGAAGGGGAGACAGGGTTCTGGTTGGTGTCCTCTGCCACAGACAGCAAATGTGACTTTTTTGGCTCAAAGATAGCTCGTGAGAGCTTTGCTTTTTTCCTCCTTTGGGCGCTTGTCAGTTTGGCTGAGTGGTCTCTGAAGCTTGGGATGTGCAGAAGTATGAGACTTCCCAGAGAAAGCTCCAGATGCCCTTGGGAAACTTCTGTGTCTCCTCCATCCTGCTCTCCTGCTTTGTATGTGGCTGGGGCTGGCTTTTGCCCAGAAAGACCAGCGGTGCCGAATAGGCTCTCGAGCTGCGGTTCTCATGGACAGGATGCGTTTCTGTCTGGCGTTGTGGCGGCAGGTTTGCCTTGCCTTGCTGACAGACTCCACGTTGTCATCAAGAAAACTTGCATTTAATGGGTGCTGGGATCCAACTCCCCTTCGTGTGCTTCTGTTGTGACATTTGGAAATATGACTCGTGAGATCTCCGGCCATCTGGGCCTCCGGCAGCCCCGACACCTGCACGGCTGACTGTATCTATGTATAGTTATTGGGAACTGCAAGTGTCTCGCTCGGAAACCATCCACGTTATAACACCACAGTAGAAAGCTGGATCAGCTCTACTGAAGCCAACGGGACAATGAATAAGATTAATGTCCCATTTTACTTTGTAAAGAAGGAGATTTACATAATGTACAGCTTTTCAAAACGGTCAAAATTTCTTTTAAGTCTGTGAAACATTTCTGTTTAAATATGTGTGATGCGAAATTTCCTTTTCTAGCTATTGAGAGAATTGCTAGAGAATTTACTAGCATGAGTGGTCTTTTCCAAATTAATTTTCTACTTAACTAAAGTACTGTACTGCTAGAAGACAAAAAGAATACGGAATGAACATTGAGTTCTTCTCTCCAGGTTTCACAGCTAAGTATCAAACACTGAAAGGGTGGACAGACTATGGGAGTCCTAAATACCGCTAGCGATTCCATCTAGCTAGACAGTTTATGTAAAATCATTGACCTTGATCCGAGGATAGACCTCTTTAACACAATCAATACAGGTGCAATCAGATAAGAACGTTCTACTGTTTTATTAAAGTGCGTCTAATTCAAAACTCAATAACTCTCACAAATCCTTAATCAGAGGAGACATCCTGGGAGATATTTAGGTGAGTGATCTTATAACTCTTGCTCTCTCCTTGTTTGGATGGCATTTTACAAATAGACATGTCTGCTTCCTCTTTACCCGCCCTGCCATAAGTCTCTCACTGTACAGTTGTGTTGATTATCATGCATTTATCAAGGTTGTTTTTTTTCCCCTCATTTATTTAGAAAGACGGAGTCAAGCGACAGCTCCTGCTTGCCCTGTCCCCCCACATCCCTGTGGCCAAGCGTGCGAATGCGGCTGCGGCTGCCGTGCTGCTCCCGTCCGCTGCGTCGACGTGGTACGCTACGGGAGGTGCCGTGGTCGTGCGTGCTGTCTAACTCGGGGTGGCCTGGCAGAACGTAAGAGAACGGTCTGTGTGCAGTGTTACGTGGCAGTTTAAGAAGAAAGAAAGCCAAAGGCAATGACTGCATTTTTAGAAATTATTTTAGATCAAAATGATGCGTACTGAATAAGATGAAATAAGCGCATGGTAGAGAGCTCTGAGAGCACCGCTTACAGTGAAGTAATTCTTATTCTTTCCAGGTGATCCTCAGCACGTTCCTCAATGATGCAAAATAAATTGCAGTTTAGAGCATTCGAACTGAGGGCTGGTTCTTTTTTGTCATTGAAGTTCAGACAGGGCAGACAGGGGATTAGGTCTTTAGCATAGGAACAGCTGCACACGCTCAGCTCGTCCTATGGTTCCCCACATTACCCAAAACTGCACTTAGCCAGTCTATATAATAAAAAAAGAAAAATATCAAATAGGTTTGTAATCGTATACAGCACGGAGAGGCTCAAGCGGCTGCGGTGCTGCAGCGGTCCCCTTAACATGTGTGTGCAGTGACAAGAGAGGATGTCGAGATCGCGGATCCTCACAGGCAGGAGTCTTCCATTTGTGATTCTGCTCCTTTTGCTCCCTCGGACTTGAACATAGTTATTTGTAAGTTTCATAATTTTTAAATTACAAAAAATTATTGTGCCCCTATTTTGGGTCTCCTCAGCCTTTTTCCTTGCTCTGTTTCAATCAGATGATGCCTACAAAGGACATGATCTATCATGTTCCAATTCCCACATGCACAAAATCACCATCATCTGAGTTAACTCACTGAGGCTGTGAGCACAACCCCTGTGCAGGACACACGAGGTGGATCAGAGCACAAGAAGTGTCTGTGCTACGCTGAAGTCAAAAGATGACCGTGTGGCCAAAACCTGGCTGAAGGAATCCTCCTGGTCAGACTGTGAAAGCTACCATTAGGCAACTTTTAAAAATGGGTTTATTTTCAAGAACACCGATAAGGAGCTTCAAGCCAGAAAAAACAAAAACAAAAACAAAACAAAAAAACCCCAATATACCAAAAAAACAACAAAACAAATAAGAAATTTAATACAATTTCATAATTTCACAGTGACTATGAGTAACCAGCCACTGGGCCAAAAATGAAGATGGTGTCTTTGTCATCCAGATCAGCCCTGGATATATCTCTCTGAAGAGGAAATAAATATATGATGCTTCAGTCAAGCAGAGGCTGTTTCCCTCAACAGAGGGGTTACTGCTTGAAAGGTGATGGGCTGAGCTAGGTAGTTGTGTGCTGCTCAAGGTCTTCTCTCTGGGAAAACCTCGACTCTCAGCTTTCTGTGACAGGGAGCGTGGCTTGGGCCAGCTTCTCCTGATGTAAGATGGATTGAAGGCATGAGTAGGGCAGGACAGAGGTTCCAGGGAGCGCTCCTGGAACTGGTTTGGTGATGCTGCTATAGCTGCTGAGGGAAGCAGAAGAAAACGGTTGATCCCTCTTGCCCACACAACACACTGCCATCACAGATGTTCTGGCTTTCCCTGCTACTCTCACCCAGAGCAAGGATTTCCAGGGCTCTGCTGCAGGCACAGCAGGGCTCACAGCTGCTTTGCTGTTTCTGGCTGGCTGCTTGCTTGGCTTGTGCCTCATCTCCACAGCCCCCATTGCTCTCCACGTCCAGGGGTGAAGATGATGCAGCGATTCCTGAGGCGTGACATTCCCTCTCCGATGCGGGGTGACAGTGCCCGGTCTCAGCTTGCGTCCTGAGGTCGGTGCGGTATTAGCACTGCGCTTTGCAGGACCTTGTTACGCTGCCATTAGCACTATCTGCTCCAGAAGGCCAGGCTGATTTATCGGATTCCACGTGACGACTGGAACTAAAGGACTGATGAAAGTGTTATTTCTTTGTTGTTTTGTGGTTTGCTTTTTTTTTTGTTTGTTTTTAAATTACTGACCAGAATTGATTGAACTCAAATATCTCTTCAAAAAACAATTTCAGAGAAGATGTGCTGGGTAGTGGAATGGCTAAATGCAAAGGCATGCTAAGTAGCTTGGCCTTTGCCACAAAAGACGTTGCTGATTCAAGCCATTACACAAAAGCAAGGACTTTCACTGCTCCGAAACACTGCAATCTCTGAGTAGTTACTATATCTGGCCTTATTGCTTTCCATCTGCGAGGTAAAATAACACCCTCTTTTTATTTTGTAATCAGAACTGATATCCTGTCATCTCTGGAAGGTGTTTCTTGTGTGTTTCTGCTTTGATAAATACAGCCTTCATCATCAGTGGAACAGAAATAAAATTAAAAATTATCTCTGCAGAATTCTGTGTGCTGGGCCTGCGGTTCAAAAGCAGCCTGGTTTTGGGGAGGGGGAGAGCTGGTGTACAGACATACACAACACTGTAGATGAAGTTAAAAAAGAAAATACTGTTTCTTAAAGCTAACAGGAGAAAGAACAGCAAAAGAGACGGAAAAACAGTCCAGATGCTGCATTGTGTCAGCAAAGATATGTAACAGCTCCGTATTAATCGAATAAAGCCATGGGCTGTGAGTAAGTTCTGTGCTTTTGCCAGACGGGTTTGGCTCTGAAGGATTCCCACACCCGGTGGAAAATAAGGATACAAGAGAACTAATTAAAAACGGGAGCTTGAGATGCTCGACAAGACTGTAAACTCTTCTTGTATTTAATGGAATTTGTTGTGGTGCTAAAATAGTATTCCCCCCGCCATTCTGACATGAAAAACATTAGTGAATATTTGATTTTACTGTGGAACAAATTATGGTAATAAAGAGTCTTTGAGAGAAAAAGCAGTGCTCAGACTGGTACAGTCTCATTTAAAATGTGCATGTTAAAAATAGAGCAGATGATACACAAAATGTTGTCTCCTACTTCATCCAGAGAGTGTTACTTTATGCGATGCGTGCCCTTTCAGTGTAGTGCCTCACACCCCTTGCCTGTCAGCCCCACTCTTACTGCAGACTCCGTTCTTCTCTAGATAATTTGGGCATGGGGAATGTATGAACAGTCAGGTTTCGACTCCTACTCAGCAATTCAGAACGCCAAGGTCAGGTGTCAGTGGGCAGAAAAGCCTCCTCGTCTTTGCAGCTGATTCTCCGAACTGGAGTTTACAGCGGGAAGGACTGACCACGCGCAGCCAATCAGTGTGAATAGCCAAGCAACCATTTGTGCTGGATTTGTTAAACTTATTTATTTATTTTATTTGCAGTTAATTTCATAATGATGGCTGAACTCCAGGGAAGAAAGGAAGCAAGACTCCTCAGAGATGGATGGACCTAGAAGGATTTTTTTAAATTTTTTTTTTAAATAATGAGGTTAACAATACACCCATTGCTGAAGTGGATGGTGTCACCATACAGATGACTCCTGCTACCTTTTGCCTTTAATGTTGCACTGGTTTTACCAAAGCTGACAAGAAAACAGCTTCAGCTTGATGCTTGAGGACAAGCTGAAAAGTCACATGCTTCTGAAATCCAGCTCTGTCAAGGAAACTCTCCATGACCTTTACCAAAGGTCCTTCGCTTTCACTACTTCCTTGGTAAAATGAAAAAAACACTGGGTTTGCAAGATTTATTGACCAGGACTTTTCAATGACAGGAGGTACTTTGGTGCACACGGAGATCAATAGAAAGACGTTGAGTCATTCCAGTAGGTTGGGTCACGTTGTCAGTGTGGGAAGGTGTAAAAGAAGTTTCCTTGTCTGACCAAGCCCAGTGGGCTACCTGGGAGAGCCTCGGGGAAGACAGACGGCTGTCCTGTCACATCTGCCAAGCAACCACGGCTCTGCAGCTTTCCTGGGAAGAGGCTGTAGGAGGAACGTGCTGGACTGATATGCTCCATACGCTGTTCCTGCCCTGGCACTCTCTTCTTGGGGCGCATTGCCCACTTTTCAGAATGTCCCGGCCCTTTTATATGTCTGTCCTTATGACTTGAGGGAGGTGTGTGCAGCAGGGACAGGGGAAGAGCTGCTTTTGTCCTCCAACTCCCCTTCATCATAGTTTCCACTACAATGACCTTTGTCACAGGACACCTTCAGAAAACTCCAGGGTGAACCTGGCTCAGCCCTTGCAAATTGCTGTGTGCATCTTTGGCATCACCACTATTTGTCTTTTGCTGGCTATGAATGGAGATTCCCTGAAGGTCATAGCTCAACAAAAGGAATCACCAATATTTTCATCATCAGCAGAGGATGAATTTGTTCTTCTGTCTTTAAAAGTCAAAAATATGTGTGTATTTTCTATGGATTAGGTCACATTGTTAAACAGAAATGTAAGGATTACAGCAGGGATACAATTTTCCTGCAGGTGTTATTAAGGTGAATTTTACTCTATTTTGTGAGCCAGTGATTGTTCTCCATATCAGTGAGTTAATGACAAATGAAAGTGAATGATGAATGTCAAATGAAAGATCTTTTTGTTAGAAGTCTCTTGGCTTAGTTTTATAAAAGCATCTAGAAAACAAAAATCAAGCAGTGTGTAAGTATGCATTCCTTGCCTAGGGAAGCATCATATAAGCCCTTTGCACTCTACTGACTGATTAAATGAGAAAGGGTTGGGCCAGAGAAGATCTGAAATGGATTTCTGTCAGTGAGCAAGCCTATTAAAATCACTCTGCTTCACAGAGCCAGCAGCGTGATGTTTAAACAGAGTTTGTTTGGGAGCGTGGGTCACTGCGGGGCAGGCTTGCCCACATACGCAGCACACAAATGTAGGCTACAGAAAACAGTAAATGTGAACTGACAGGAGGCCTTACAAAGAATTTGCACAAGATCTTAAACAGGGTGGAGAAAGGAAATATCTCACAGTCAAAGGCTCCACTATCTTCACGGTTAGCTGCTGTCCCAGCCAAAAATGTAGGACACATTTAATATAATCTCGCTGTATAATGTAATCAGACTGTCTGAGGGACATCTTATGCTACTCCAACAGTCAACAATCAAGTGTGGTCAAGGACAGTCAAATTGTTTTATTGCACATAACTTGGCAAAGGCTAAGGAAAAACGTGTATGAATTTAATGGCTCAAGGCTTTTATTACTCACCCAGTAGGTGATTTCTGAAATGTACTTCCTTGCCTTCATGTCAAATGCAAAGTGAAATGGATGGCTCTAAAAATCATTAGTTGGAGAAAGGGAGAGAAAGAACAGCATTCTTCTGATGTCAGCCTGAAAATTGGTCTAAAGAGGACCTGAAGGCCGGCAGAGAAAGTCCTAGAAGACTCAGGAGAGCTGTGAAGGGTGATGCTACAGGACAATCCATGTACAGAAGCCCTGAGATCAGAGGACAGGCTTATGGATGGGTTAATAACCCCACAACTGGAGAACAACTCCTCCCCTGCAAGACTGTGTGCTCTTTAAGCGGGCCTCAGGATTAAACCTGCTCAGATAACCACGCTGTAGACGTACTTTAAATATCCTACCCACCTCATTTAAACTTCCTTTAGTGGAGAGAAGTCCACAGGAATGACTCAGGAAAACAAGGGATTTGCATGATTCATTGAGAATGAGAACAAATATTTCATTAGGGAAAGAAATAATGGGTTTGGAATTCTGTGGAATGGAAGTTATTTTTTCCCAATATTATCATCAGGTTATCAAAAAGGATACAAGCAGCAAGTCAGAATTCATTTTTTCCCTTCACTTACAAAGCCCAGGATACAACGTTAGTGAAGTGAAACTTTAACAAGCGATTTAACCTTTATTACAATTCTGCCAGCACAACAGAAACAGAAATAGTGTTGAAATTAGATAGACTGTAGCCATAATTATATATTGACCAATATCCTGCACTTTTAAAACATTTATAAATGTTCTACTTCATGTATGTCAGGTAGCCACTCCCACGCTGGGAGGGGCCAGGACAATTCTTTTGACATCCCATAGCAACATCTACAGATTCGAGATTATTTTGTTGATTTGAGATGGTCAGAGGCATAAACAGCCAGAGCGCAGCCACCCGAACTATGCCTGAAACAGGAGGTCATCGCTGGTATGACACAGCTCCTGCATTAGTACCCCAGAGTCTCTGCCAACAGTGAACAACTTGATTTTAATTTCTGTTGCAAAAAGCCTCAGAGCTGGTGCCCAGCCTCACACAAGCTTTGCCGTTGACTCAGTGTTGGTTGAAAAGGCAGAGCTCCACCAGCTGGGAGAGGACCTGCAGAAGCAACCTGGCTTTTCCAGAGACAGCCTGGTTTAACACTGACTCCAGTCCTGCGCATCTTGTAACACTGGACAAGATCATGTTGCAGAGCAGAAAGGCTTTAGTGCAGGATTGTGTGGAAGTGACCCCTGACTTCAGAACATACATGGACTTATGAGCTAGGTTGGCTGAATTCTGTCAGGAGATTTGCCCTGGAAGCATGCTGGAGATATTTCTTTGGCTGGAAACAGACAGGAACATGGAAGAGTAATTTGTAGTCCAACTAATTCTTTTTTTTTTTAAGGATTATTTCCAACTTTTATCATGAGCTTGACATATTTCATATGGTCTTCATAAATTTACACTGCACAGTTAAAGTTCTTCGACGAGTTTAAGTTTAAAGCAGGACTGAACTATTTTAAAGGACTTTATAACGACACATTAGAAGCATAGCAAATCCCTTGATAGCCCAAATGGATGGAAACATTCTAGAGCACTAATGAGTTAGAGATTAATTCATGGCACCTTGTACAGGCTTGGGGAATTCTATACATTGGAAATGGCTCTGCAGCATGACCAATCTGCTGGACAGGAGAAACGTTCTCTCTCAGCCTCTCCTCACTCCCCAGAATGAGTGTTTAGGGGAGGGAATTTTCCTTGATTCACTGTCCTCCCCACTGCAGCCTCGTCGTTGTCAAAGGGGTTGGAGAAGGTGAAGGACACCGCTTTGTGCACTACAAGCTTTGGAGAACGTATCACGTGTCATAAAAAGAATCTAGAACCCAGGAGAGAGATGGGTTCGCATTTAAAACAGACTAAAACTAATTAAAAGCAGCTGGCTAAAGAAAGAGTGTTTAGGATTGCTCTTCTGCTGGGACAAGTGACCAAAATGTCCCATTGTAGTTAGAGCTAGGAAAGCTTGCTGTACTCTCAGAGGTCTAGTTGAAATGGAATCGGGGCTTGGAAGCAGGTTTACATTGCATGTAGAAAGAACACAGCTTGTAGTAAACAGGATATTGTTGGAATCAAAAAGAGCCTCTATAAAGTGTCCTTGCTGGAGAATCTTCAATTTTCCCCCATCTCCAGTCATTTCTAAAAGATGAACAGCAGAAAGACTGGCAATTCAGGGAGCATGCAGACACCTCCTCTTCCTCCAAGTCATCAGCAAAGGCTGGAACTGGTATTTGCCTTAGGGAACCATCATTTTTTTCTATGTCTGTGGAAGAACTCTGTGAAACATGTGAAACAGCCCTTATCTTTCCCAGTACTTCCTTTGGTTGGTACCAGACACATCCTTTTGCAGAGGCTCCAGGTGGAGAAAGTCCATGTGCTTCTGCGTGCTCGACACATTGCGACTGGCTCACTTCTGTGGTGGGTTAGCCTTGGCAAACAGGCAGACTCCCACCCAGCTGCTCACTCATAACCATTTCGCAGCAGGGCAAGGGGAGAAAATAGGATAACAAAGCTCCCGGGTCAAGACAAAGACAGGGAGACCACTTACCAACTACCATTGCAGGCAAACCAGACTAGGAGAAATTTAGTTCAATTTTTTGCCACTTAAAATAGATTCTGGTAGTGAGACACAAAGATATGCACCAGATTTCCTGTCCCCTCTCTCACACCCAACTTCACTCTTTTGGTCCAGACTCCTGTAGATGCTCCCCAAACGGTGCAGGGGACAGTGGGGCAGTTATGGTCAGAACATAGAGGTTTAGAGATTCCTCTCTCTTGCTGCTTCCCTCTCACACTTTTCCTGTGTTTGATGTGGACCCTACTCCCAGGCTGCAGTCCTTGAAGAAGCATCTGCTCCTTCGTGGGCCCTCCATCAGCTACAGTTCCTTCAGGAATGTCTGCTCCACCCTGGAGCTCCTCCTCTGACCTTGGTGTTCCCTTTGCTGTTTCTCATTCTTTTTTGTTGCCTCCTGCTCCTTGCTCTCTCTGGTGGTCTCTCTGTGATGCCTTATCACAGAGGAACCACCTGATGGGCTCCTCTGCGTCCTGCAGTGGGTCTGTTGGATAGCTAGCTGGAACTGGCTGTGTCTGGCATGAGGAAGCTCCCAGTCTCTTCTCCCAGATCCCATCCCAGCAGCCCTGCAACTGCCAACAGCTTGCTGCTGACACCTGATACAACTTTGCTATTAGTAAAGTGAGGCAAATGTTTGTCTGTGTTTTGACCAGTAAGCTTTGGAAAAACAGACATTTTTGCTCACTGCCCTGTGACTAATCAAGCCTTCTTTATGATAAATTGGAGAGCTTTTTGGTACTATTAACTTGCCTAAGTTTTTTTACTGTGCTGTTCAATTCAAGGGATGCAGTGACTCATCTCATCTGCACCCTGGATCCAACTGTGTTCCGGGAGAGCTTTTGTTTGTCCTGGAGCCATGGGGATCTGGGCAGACGGCAGGTAGCTGGACTTCTTGGCGCTCCAATCTGAAAGCACTCCCTGATTTTCCTACTAAAAAGATACAGATCTCGTTCCTGAAAGCAGCATTGCACAAGCACCCTTGGGTGATGTTACTGCTTCCTCACGAATACCTCCTTCTGAGCATCGAGCACCTACCCAGACTGTGCTGGCCCCCTCCTAACATGGGAGAACAACAGCAGGCAGCTGGCGGAAGAGCTGCTGTGTGGTGAGCATAGGAGCTCCTGCCTCAGCGTTCTCTTTGTGAAGATTGAAGGTGCAAGCGTGTCAATCACCTTCTCTGTAAAGGTCTGAAAAGGCTGTCAGTGTGCAGTATTTACAGCTCTTTAGCAGATTATCTCTTTTATTTTTAGAGGTAACAATAGTTCTTAGGTTAAGAGGGAGACAAAAGCCTCATTAGTTTTGGAATTTCAAATGAACTCAATAAGGCGTTGAGGAGATTTTTTTCCATAGGAACCTGAAAAGTTACTTAAAGGATGTTGTGAAAAACAAGTGAAAGCCTCCTGCATAAGGGTCTCTATGCTAACGATAGACATAATGATAGATATAATGGGCCGTGGTCTGCCTCAAGGCAGCTCGGAGTGTGCTCTACGTGGCCAGCGTAGCAGAGGCCCCTCTCTGCTGGGGGTGGAAGCGGTTGCAGAGACCTTGGCGTTTCAGAGATGGAGTATTAGAAGAGCCAAGTGTTCCTCTTGAGTCTTCTGCTCATGGAGAGGTCGAGTTAAGGGGCCACTGCTGCAAGGACTTACCCCTCCCGGGCAGACCACCCTGTACCAAGGGCTCACGTAGCCTGAGCAGAGACCTCGCAGGGCGTCGCAAGACCTCTGCTGCTCGTGGTTCTCAGGAGCATCACTGCAGGCAGCAGAGTGGTCTCAAGTGGTCTCACACATCCCACTCACAAACCAAAACATGTAAGTATATATCTAGTTTGGTCAAAATCAAAACTCAATATGAAGGTGTAGGAATTTTCCATTGTAATTATCTTCCTTTTTCCCCAGTCGAGGCCTTGCTAAACACATGTCATCTCCTAGCTCTCCTCCAACACTCCTTCACCTCTGTTTTTCCTGGTTATCTCAGCTAGGTTTTCTTAGGGATTTTTGGTTGTTTCTTTTGCGAGAGTGCTGGGGGTGGTGTTTGTTTTGTTGGTTTTTTTGCCCTCCAGGATACAATAAATACAACCACTTTCTAGCAGACTCCCTATATTAGCAAACTGGATCTTCACCATGATGGTGTTTGGGACTTGAGGATCATTTTTTCTTTGAAGTAAAAGCCCTTGATTTGAAGTTATACTTACAACAAAGCTCATTACTGATGCGTGATACTCATCCAGCAGTCCCCAAGTGTACCGGTGAACCGAGTGGCTTCTCCAAGCGAGAGCAGTGGGGACAGAGAGGACCAGGCACCTTGGAGTCCACTCAGGAGCACTGCATTCCCACGTGACATTCTGTGCTACTTCATCCTGACCTTCCTGTCAAGGGAATGCTTTTATCTGTCAGCTTTCCATCACAGAGTTACTGCTGGAATTTTTTTCCTTTACACTTCCTGTAAATGTGCAAAAGAGAAAGGAAGGATGAAAAAGTATATTGAAATTACACTAAGAACATTTCTTTTGAAACACTAATCTATAAAAATGAGTACATATAATTTTGCAATTATGAATACGTGAAATAAATGCATTAGTTAAGAAGTTAGGCTTTCAAAAGTGCTAATTACTAACCAAATGCATTTTACAGTGTTTTAATGAGCACTTTTTCATATCATATTAATATCCATTAGCTATATTCATACTAGTAATGTTAATAATGTGCAAAGCCATTAGTTAGCTACCAAGTCAATAATGGATGATACTGATTCCAAGCCTCCACTGCACTAAAAGATTCGTACGTTTTTGGTAGCATGGGAAAGTTAACCTGAATTTTCTTCTGGCTGTTGAGAATGAAGATGCTCATGTGGGCTACACAGACAAATGTGGGGTCAGTTATTGTGGGCCTACCAGCCAAACCAGGCACACTGCTCCAGAAAGCAGAAGCTGTCTTCAAAGCCAACTGCCCTGCCTCCTGAGGAGGGTTCTGAACATTTCTATTCGTGGAGTCTGTCATCTCAGCTGCCTTGTAGACTCCTGCATTAGTAATTTCTCACCAAGAAGTTTCAGCAACACTTCTTAGCTGAGAAGTTTTTAAAGATAACTCTTGAATGTTTCTTTTGATATGTTATCCAAATGGATATTCGGACAGATTATCCTGTTACTGCTCCTTTGTAAATGTTCACTGTTATTTTGACAAATGTATCTGCAAGACATGATCGTTGTTTGGGTGGTGGATTGAACCAGGAATGGTTGTGTGGTGAAATTCCAGTTAAATGTGCACGACATTTGCAGCCACATTTTACTTCTCGCTTAAGGAAACCATTTATAAGCTTATTTGCAAGTAAAATATTTTATTATACTAATATCAGGAAGATTTTGTGCTACTAGTAAAATGTGTGCATTGTTTTAGAGACTATTCCTGGATCATAAAAGTAACCATATATCTTGCAAATCAACAGAGAGAAGAAACCTCAGTGGTTGTCTCAGATATTAAGCATACAGATTTTAATAAAAGTGTGTTCCCGTTTAATTTTTAATTTATTTAACCACAACATCTTTTGTAACTTAAAGCCTACAAAATGAGAATATCGAAAACTTCTTTAACACAGAATACACATATCTGGCTTCCTGCTTCGTGTCTTTCATCTTGTTTATCTTCTTTTGCAGTGTGTTAACTTTTGGGAATAAGCTGCTTTTGGCTCTGAAAACGAACTCTTAGTCCACGTGCTCATGAAATGGATTGAGCTCATTGTGGTGCTGATTGACTGTAGTTAGATAGAAGATTGATGCATCCAGAAGAAACTGTCATCTGTCTCTCGTACTACCTCTTTAATCTCTTTACCAAACTTGATTTTTCATAAAAACCACCACACACCTACTGACCAGGTGAGACTTTTGTTTCAGTGAAAGATGCAGATGGGACGAGCATGAGATGGAATGTGGACAGGACAGATTGAAATCTCTCAACTCAGTGTAAGCATCAGCAGAAATGGGTTTGGGGCAAAACTCTCGTCTCTTCTCATGCGTACAGCAGGGGAAAGCCACAGCCAACAAGAAAAGGGAGTGGAAGAGAACAGCCCATGCTGCGTCCTCTTCCTGAGATCTTGATGCTCCTTCTCTTTGTCCCTCTTCAGGCTGTGATGTGAGGACTGACTTACAGTGGCACTTTCACTGAGAGGGGGGATTTGGGACCAGCAGGGCCCTTAAGGAAGATGAAAGCAGAGTGCAGCACAATTAGGGAGTGGAAGCCCACTACAGGTCTGGGGAGGCTCGAGGTGTGATTCCTTGCCAAAGTGAACTAAATCAGGAGTAACTCCATTAGAGCAACAGATTAAAACCTGTGTGAAGGAGATCAGAAGTGGGCCCCGTATGGGAAAACACAAAGCACTTTAGATAATTGTGTGGAGAGCAGGGAGCAGAAAAAAGCAATATCCTACCTGACAGAAATCTTGATAGCCTGGAAAACTAGGTGAAAGCAGAGAATGTAAACATCCTGTCTTGAAAAGAACAAAGCAAGCAGACTATCTCTTGACATTTATGAAAGACTCAATCTCCTAGCGAAATTAAACACTAAAGAAACGCTGATATGTCTGAATGGTGCTTGTGGGGACGTCCTGGGGAAGGAAGAGGACTCGTAAAAGCGACCCTCCCTGTGGTGCTGGGAGGGAGGGGGCTGTAGGCTTGGGAAGCCAAACTGGAGGAATCAGCTGAAAGGACAATAACAACCTCTTCTTGCATCCTGTGATGTCAGTGACCTGGACTCGGAGGAAAGGATTTATTCCCGAGAAATGCTCCAACAGGAGAAGGAGCACGGGTGTTAATCTCCTGCAGATCAAGGGAATACTTTGGAAACAGTATGCAAGTCTCCTGGGGTTTGGATTCTAGAAACAAATTCTTCTTTGGAAAAAAAGACCCTGGAGCTGGGCTTGATCCACGGTACTGCCACTCGGGGACCGACTGTAGTCTGTTTAGGCCCATATCCTGTGTGTGCAAGCACCGGAATCAAACGCTGACAGTATTCAGTAGTGTATAATTAAATTCTCACTCCCCATTGAAGTCATTGGCAAAACTTCCACTGACTTCAATAGCTCTGGATTAAGCGTTCGCCGAATGTCATAAGAATTTGAAATGCAAAATAGATCCAAATTTTGCAAATGGTCTCTTGTCTTTTTTGTGGATCAAACCAAAACCATAACCTAAAAAACCCCAAACCCTTTACTGTGAGTGAAATAAGGATAAGGATTTGTGTTGTGTGTCCTGAATGCTTCTCCACAAGGTATTCTAAACGGAGTCACTTGGGAGACTACAGCAATAATAAGAGTTGTGTAAATACCATGCAGCAAAAAATATTCCATGGATAGTCTGCTCTTTTTGGCACAATCCTTCTGGCAGAAACTTACACATTTATTTTGTTGTAGTAGCTCAAGAGCTCCTGGTGAGTAATTCCGGCTCTGCAGATGGTGTGTGATGTACGTGATTCTTTAAGTCCAATTTCAAGTGGTAGCGCTGTGGTTTATCACGAAAGTGTTTTGCTGTGGTCTGGTGGCAGGAACTCTGAGAAGCCAGTTTCCAGTCTAAATTTTCAAATAAATCCAGTTACTTCATGGGTATATCCCTCACTACTAATTTACAATTTAAAGCCAACAAGAAACAGGAGTGCCTGACTGTAGAGGAAGTTCTTCCCTTCCAAGCCCCATCCACACCATGTGGACCAAGGCAGCAGAAGTTTGTGAACCTGGTTACACTGCAGAGATTTATTTTTTTTTTTTTTTTTTGGAC
>Ga0065711_1038487_pt1 | contig 18704 bp, 18 predicted proteins | sample Hoacrofraction12_FD_59098 | JGI IMG/M metagenome (GOLD analysis project Ga0065711, IMG submission 59098) | Hoatzin crop microbial communities from Cojedes, Venezuela - Epithelial fraction 12 v2 (version 2) | ecosystem: Host-associated > Birds > Digestive system > Esophagus > Crop | place...
CCCCCTGCCAAAGCAGGGTCACCTACAGCAGGCTGCACAGGACCTTGTCCAGGCGGGTCTTGAATATCTCCAGAGAAGGAGAATCCACAAACTCCCTGGGCAGCCTGTGCCAGGGCTCCGTCACCCTCAGAGGGAAGAAGTTCTTGCTCCTGTTCAGACAGAACTTCCCAGGCTTCAGTTTGTGCCCATTGCCCCTTGTCCTGTTGCTGGGCACCACTGAAAAGAGTCTGGCCCCATCCTCCTGACCCCCACCCTGCAGATATTTAGAGGCATTTCTACGGTCCCCTCTCAGCCTTCTCTTCTCCAGTCTGAACAAGCCCAGCTCCCTCAGCCTTTCCTCGTAGAAGAGATGCTCCAGTCCCCTCACCATCCTCGTAGCCCTCCGCTGGACACTCTCCAGCAGCTCCTCATCTTTCTTGAAGTGGGGAGCACAGAACTGGACACAGAGATCCCATCATTTCTATGTTCCTGTGTTCTGTGCACCAGTCAGGTGCTAAAATTTCTGACCTGGTGAGTCTGGGACAAAGCAAATCAAATTTGCAATTAGAAGACCAAGACTCCCCTTGTATTTATATGGGACCATACAGGAAAATGAATGGTCATAATTTGCTAAATTCTCAAAGATTATTATTATTATTAGACATGAAACTCTCTTCTTTGAAAGTCAGATGTGATTTTTCAAGGTGAAACCTAAGAGTAGTTAAGGAACAAGACTTTAATTTCAGTTATAATAATTTTGAGGCTTTGTAGGGATATTTTCGAGTACAATCACAGCTCTTATCCCTCGACAGTTTCCAGGAAAGAAAAGACAGGAGTAATTGAAATGTTGCATCTTCATTCAAAGACTCCACCACTTACCAAACAAAACCGAAATGAAGGGTGCCGAGAAAGTCAGCAGTGGATGCTTGCGTGAATACTTCTCTCCTTGAGATACAGCACTTGTATCAAGGACGCACACCATCAATAACGACAACAGCAGCATTTGTCTTTGCAATTTAAGTGTATTCAGAGCCCGCTACTTCAAATGCTTGCTTAAATAATAATCGCATAAATGGAGTCGGACAGACATTGGTCCTTGCCGTTAGGCGATGCTAGCTTCTGAGTTCAAATGCTGAGCATTTTACCTGCGTAATAATGGATAGTATTACAAAGTATTGTGTTGAAAAGCAAATATTCCTACACATGAAAATACCCTGTTCTCACCGAGCGTGAACCTGGCTTTCTCTTTCTTCTGTACTATATGACTGGGATTTGAAGAAAAACACTTGTGACACTCGTGGGATCGCACTTCATGTGAAGTTACTAGGGAACAGGGCAGGTTTGGGGTTGGTTTCTTTTATTTTAGTTGTTATTTCTGCTAACTGAGGACACTTAGATTTAAGATCGACAGCGCAAAACCAGATAACACGGAACACTTTAAATGCATATCTGAAATACCCAAGCACTTCTCGGCTGATCAATAAAATAAAAATCAATCGCAACTGAGGAAGTGTGTAAGAGATTTAATACCATTTGAAAATGACACATTTTCAAGGTGATTTCCACATTCACTAGGAGTGGCAAAAGAACTGGCTGGGCCCAGAAGCAGTTCTGAATATCTGTTTTGTTATCCCATCTTAAAGCGCATTTCCTGAAAGCCCCCTCTGCCTGCCTACTAAAAGCGTTTGCCTCCAGCTACTGAAGGTTTCTTATTATCTTCTCTGAGCCTGGCTTGTGGAAGGCAAATACCCCCCCCAGTTCTTTCTTTATAGGGTTTATAAAGTGCCATCGTGTTCATTAAGAACAAGGCCAAACTGTACTCCAGGACCTCTGTACACCCCCAAAGGTGTGATATTGTTTTCACGATTCCCCTGAGTGCATTCAGGAGCCATGTGAAGTAAGTGTGCCTGCTATGGCTGTCTTTACAAGCACTTGCTGTCTAAAGCCTATTTCATAGCACGACAAAGAGACGCTTACAGACCTTTTTAAAAATATCACAGAATCACAGAATCACAGAATGTTAGGGGTTGGAAGGGACCTCTGTGGGTTATCTAGTCCAACCCCCTGCCAAAGCAGGGTCACCTACAGCCAAAAACATCACCAAAAAATAAAAGTTGCTGTCAGAGCCTTCATGATAAAAATTAATGTGTGATCCCACAAAGTCAACCCAAGATTTATGAGTCTGCAGATGAGAGGCTGGGGCAGGCCTCTTCTCTGCCTGTGCCTCCATTCGCCTACTTGTAAAACAGATGTTATGACATCCCTACCTATGGACGAGATGCTTCACAGCTAAATTGTGTAGCACAAGGACACTGCTCGACCTCATGAGTGCCTCAGCGTTGTCCGACCTGGTGAGGAGTCTCTGGAGATGCAACCAAGACACACCTTTTTGCTGGAAAAAGTGATGATTCTTATGCTAACCTTCCACCTCCCTTCCCTCTAGTTAGGATGCATCCCATCGCTCATCGTGACAGAAAACCCAGAAAGGCTGAAGCTGAGTGAGCCGTGCATTACAGAAAGGATAACCCTGTTACCTCTGCAGCGACAACTCCTAAGCAGCAGCTCCTGGGAACTGAAGGAGGTATTTTAACTTTCAGCAGAGCTCTGCTCTTCACCTTTATCTAGTTAGGGCTTCTGAAGTGCTTTGAGAACCTGGGGCAAAAAATACAATACAAAGCTTAGACTAATTCCACATTGGCTTATTGTAGCTGGCTGCTTAATGAGTGTAATTTATAGAATTCCACTAACATAAATGCATTCCAACCGTCCCTGCCCCCCAAAAAGGAATCAATCGAGGCAAAATGGTCCATGACAGGAAAGAATGGGAGATCGATTAAATATTTAAAGCATTACTGTAAATGAACAAGACGCACAAGCCAGGTCAGTAATGAGCTTCCCCCTAAGCCACTGGGAACTTACATTAATGCCGCACTTGACTCCTGCAGGTCTCTCCCACGCGCCAGAAAAACTCTCACAAGTTGCCAGGCAGACACATCGCATAACGCGGCGCGTCAGCCCACGTGCGTGCAAGACGGAAAGAGAGAGATTTAACCGCTTCTGCACTCCCAGCGCAGTAAAATGGGAAAAGACACGAATCAGAAACAAGTTTCCTTTGGATGACTTCTAGCAACAACCAAGTTCCCGTAAAAGATCCTGATTCTGTTAAATCAATTTCACAAAGCACAGAACAAATGGATTACGTAGGTTGAGCCTCCTTCCAGCCTAGAAAGAAGAGATGTTGGAATTATCACTGATTTCACTGTATTTTTTCTTTGCATTACATGTGGAAGCTATGTCTCCCGCACTCAGTATAGCCCAGCCACAGAGGAAAGGCCAAAATAAATACAAAAATCCCCCACTGTATTGCAAGTAACTAACACGGTGGCCTTGGCTACTGTGACATTTAAGCTCAGTTCAGACCACCAAATGTGTGAGAGTGAGACTCTGAGTCCCTAAATAATCAGCAAACATAAGCAGATATAACGTATCTGACAGATTGCTAAAATGCTTCACTTTAAGGAATATTAGCATCCATGGGAGTTTCCCAGAATGGACGGAGTTAATAGTCCTTCTTAATATTCTGGAAAAATTTGACTGAACAGCTCTGTTGTGACTTCTAATACTAGAAATACTCGAGTATTTGACTTTGTGCCAGATGGGAAACTATTTTGTGATAAAAGTACAGATGCTAATTAGAACAAGGACTCTGGCTAAAAGAAAAATGACAGAAAAGCACCCTGAATGAGAACAAGATTAGACTGGAGGAAAATTAAAACTAGAGTTCCTCAAGGAAGACCCTTAAGACTAATCTTGTTTTGTACGTTCATTCACTACTTTGACACCAAGTAATAGAAATGAGTTGACACAACATGCACACACAAAAAGCCAACATGGTATCACAAGGCTTGCATGGGCTTTTGCAGGTCATTCTACTGTCCCACGAGAGAAGCAGCAACATTTGCAGCTTTTCTGATGGATGTTTGCCCAATCTCTTCGTATTTCTGATGATTCCCATTGCTCTCTTCTACATCCCCACCTGCTGATCTGCGTTTTTGTTGAAGGGCATCACCCAGAACCATGCACAGCAAAAGAGCTATGGCTTCGCGAGAGGTAAATAAAGAAGGTTCATGGCATATGGCTTGTAGGGTAACTTCATAAATACACATCTCAGGATGTATTCCCACATTTTTCCAAGAACACGGCATTGTTGGGCCTCATACACCATACTGATCCTACCTCTATTCCTATAAAATAGCCTCCCAGCCATGCCATTTTCCACCCTAAGCACATGCAGCTAAAGTCGCTCACCTAAACCAGAGCCCTGCACAACTCCATTCAACGCACCTTTCTATTTTGACACAGAACAAATGTCAAAACTATTGTTAGCTTCTCTGACTGCAGCTTTCCAGCAAATTTCATACAGATTTTATAGTAGTTTCATGTGGACCTTCTTGCCCTAGCTTTCTTACAAGGACGTCATAAGGGACAGTGCCAAAAGCTTTCTTGCACACAGATATACGACACCTACTACTTCTCTCCTGTCCACAGGGCTTTTTATCCTGTCACAGCAGGAAATTAGATTAGTTTGATGTCATTTGTTCTTGACAAGTCCATGTTCACTGTTACTTAGCTCCTTGTTATCTTCTGGGTGCTTGGAAAGGCTTTGATTATCTGTGCCAGTACATTTCTAGGTATTAACTTAGAGTGGCTGATCTCTGCATTGTCAGGTCCTCCTTTCCCATTCTGTATTAAGACAGGCACCAAATCTGCCTTTCTCCAGTCCCTCAGTACCCCACCCACCTCCTTCAAGTTCCAGCCACTTGTAACTGCTAACAGCTCTGAGATCCATACAAAGCGAATTGGAATACCATAGAAAAACAACCAACTGACTTTGAAGAGTGGAGCACTTAGAAACGGATTAAAATGGAAGACTTCAAATCCAGACATGAAAAGCAAGATCTTCAGCTATTAAAAAAGAAAGTTAAGAAGGAGAGAATCCCCTTTTTTTCAGTAACATTTGATACAATGCCCATGAAGTTATCCCTGCTTCCTTTGCTATCAGCCATGCCAGCTCTAAGGGAACGACGTCCCCTTTCTTTCAAATTTTCTAATTCATTAACATGAACAAGTTACACCCCAAGATATTGTTCTCAACCTGTACTTAGCTTGAAGCATACTGTGTCTAGCCAAAGCACCCCATTAGCTCCCGAAAGATTGTTTTATTCAATTATATCCACAGAGCTAATAAAACATAATATGGCTACAGCCGTACGGGTAAATTAAACTGTGCCAGGGCACAGGCAGAGGAGCTCAGTCATCCATACTGCTAAGCTTTCACAGCAGCCCATGGGATGCTTTTAGCCCACACCAACCAACACTCTCTCCCATGCTTTCCAAGCCTGGTTTTAGAGCGTGTGGGCCAGAGACCATTCCGAAAAGCAGTTTGCAAGTGGCCACCCTGTTTCGGAAGGTAGAGGGCTTTAACAATATGAATGAAGGCACACTCTGCCCTTCAAGCTTTGCCCCACTGACACGCTGCGCCTATTAATAAGACAAGTGCCACCTAGACATTCAATTATCCAAGAAATCTTTAGCAGAGAACGAGAGGTAAGTTAATCGTTTCCTCCCACGGCAAGGTATACCACAGCAGCCTGCCAGTGTGACTGTCTAGAGCATTTCCTACGTGGTTTATTCAAACTACAGAAATTTTATACGACATAATTCTAGAGGCTATTTTCAGGCATCTCTTAATCCGTCTCATATTAGCACTGTTGTGTTTTTGCTTTCCACTTGTACATTATCAAGCAGCTTAAAACATTATTCCATTAATTTGTCTGCTGATGACATGAGGCTGGGTAAGCAGCCTTAAGTAATTTTTCATTTTGATGACACTTTGGCTCTGGTATTTACATCCATTTTCTGTCTTTAAATGATATTTGCAGCTAAACCTTTCAGAATTATGTGATTTCTACTTCTGTGATATCTGTAAGCCTTATGCGCTGGTCTCCGCTGTTAGTGGGTGCTGCTGGACCACAGCCGGCATGCCAGGCTGAAGACTTGCCAAGACTTTGGGATAAAACTGGCTACCAAAAGAAGCTTTTTTGGCAAGCCAGCTGGACCTATCCGAGAATCCCACATCCACCGTCTTCCAACACTGACCCTCTCCCCCTGGTCTTTGGCAGCAGGACACTACATTTCACTCTAGATGAGTCTGTCCCAGCTTGTTGCCTTCTCATTGCTCCATTCAAGTATTTGTGCTGTATGAGGAAATCTGCAGCACTTTTGTGCTGTCTATCAAGGTGACATACCTACCAGACATTTGGACAACAGGACAGGTTAGTGAAAGTGGCAACACAGATGAAAAGTTCACTCCAGGTCCCAGCGTAAGTAAATCTCTAACACTTTATGGTTTCAGTCTCCCAAATCATCTACGATTGGCTTTGTTGTGCTGTGATTTTGTAGTGGTTCACATAAAGAATTAATACAACAGGCAGTGCCTGACAGCTTTCTTCTAAAAAATTGTTCCATCTGGCAAAGAAGAATAGCCACACCATGTTATCCTTGTCCTCTAAAGCACTTTTGTACTCTGTCCAAGGCCAATGAGCAACCAGCAGATGTGGACAGGGTTTGTGAGAGAATCTGAACCACAGCTGTGGCTAAACAGGCCATGAAGAAATGTAGGCTGTAAACTAAAAAAAAAAATAATAAAAAAATCTTTTATTCTCAGATAAATGAAGTTAGGAAATAGCCTCCTAATGGGAATAGCTGAGAGGAAAACCTCACTAGGTGTTAAACGAGACTCTGTTTATGGGAAGGATTCAATGAGATGGTTGCTCTAGATAGCAAGGAATGAGCTTAGATGACCTAGGGAATCCTTTCCAGACTCAAATTTCTGTTCTCTTTAAGCTACGCGCATGGAAAATGCAGTGCTCAGTTCTGAAACGAAAATGTGTTTTCCTGTAGCTTTGACTTGCTTACAAGGACTCTTCCCATCTGCAGCAGTTCAGAGAGCTGTTTAATGTGTTAAATGCTGCTAAACCATGTCACCTATGGCATTTTTCTGCTTTTCCAGTAGATGAAAAGGCTTCTGTTCAAAAAGAAAACTGCAATATGTGCTGCATGAAATGCCAGCTGGGGGTGGAAGAAGAGAACGTAGTGATGGCAGATACTTCATTTAGTTCTGCATCAATAAAACATCCAGATTTCTAAGAGACAATGTGATGGAAAATGTCTTAATGGAACTACATTTGTACAAGTACATCGGTCCACTCACTTATAATTACTTCAAGGATGCTCTGCTCCATGCCTTGTGACACCAGCAAATTTAATGTGGCAGTCTCAGTCTTTCTTATTTAGCCACTAGCAAGTCCATACACCAGATATATGCGCCAGCTCTCTGACATCCTAACGATTCCTTGAGCATGTCCTTCATGAAGTATCGTGGCATTAAGCTCTGTGAATGCACAAGGTGTTTCTGAAATTCTGTGTTAAAAAAACGTCATTTTACATGCACTAGAAAGGAGTGATGTTTGCAGTGCCGCACAGTGTGTATTCTTACAAAGAATTAAAGGCCAAATCTTGAATTCAGACTTAGATCTCACCCATTCAAAGCTGTCACTGAAATCAGCGTACCAAAGAATGAACTTGCTGGTTTTCAGGCAGACTTTCATTGGATTCAGTTAGGAAATAAGACCTGTAAGGTTTGGCCCAGCAACCATTTTGCTACAATAAAAGCTTGTCAAGATCTGAGTGAACACTTCCATATCTGGCCCTATTAAATGGGTCACATTTTCAAAACCTGTACTAGCACTTCTGGTTTTTCCTCATTCATACACTTGTCTGAAGCTAAATTGGTTACGTTCAGCTGGTTTTGGACTATTCGGATGTGGGCTCATAGCAAACGTCATCAGGTCATTTGAACTAATTCTGCACCCTATCACCCAGTGTGGATCAAATGACCCATAATAAATTGTTCCCTGTTAATAAACTGTTCCTTTGCATGTATTCAAAGACAGATTGCTTTGCTTCATCATAGTATCTTAGCAAAGCACTTTTTAAACGAAAAACTTATAAATGCTAACTCATCCTCAATGTCCTTGGAGATTAGTGAAGCATCACAGAAAACATCAAGCTCCTTAAAAATAAAAATGTCTGTAAAACCAGCCGAGGTGCTAACATCAGCTGAACCACAGAGCAGGTGCTGCTGCAATGGATAGCCCTGCTCAGACCTCTCCCCATCATTCCTGTTCACACACCCGATTTCCTGGGGTCGGTGGTGGTGCTCCTCTTGCCTTCTGGTCGACTTGCCCAGGGAATTTTATCGGTGGAAAACCAAGCCATAAAGGAGAACCAAACTTTCCTGCCAGTTTAGCTCTCTGAAATGGCTCAGCACAGTCTCACAGGAGTGCTGCTGAAAAAGAAGGGGTGGAAGGGGACAGCAGAAGAGAGGAAAAGTTGGGCTCGCCTCTTCCCATCGCAGATGGCTGTGTGAGTTGCTTGACTTGCGACGTGCAACTGCACCTGAAGCATCTGTTCCTCCTCCTCCTCTCTTCGCTGCAGCTCAGACGTAGGGTCTTTGATGTCAGTGGTGTTATTTTGGGTGCAAACTAGGCGTGAAGGGGAAACAAGCGGCGGTGTCCTACATAGCAGTCTGCTGGCGGAGGCAGTGACAGTACTGAAGAGTCCTGACTCAGTGCCTCAGCATTTTGCATTCACTGAAATTTCTTCTCCAAAGTTTGCATCACATGACAGCTTCTTGGCCTTATTATTTTGATACCTGGCAATCAGTCTTTGCAGCTGCTGCAGCTTCCCTCTTTGTCAGAAGTATAAATATGGCAGAAGACAATCTCCAGGATACTACCAGTGATCAGAAAATTACTACAGCTTTATAAAAGAAATTCTTACTTCGTTCTTGTTGTGTTTTAATGGATGGAAGTCACTGATGGTGGTTTTTTTTTTTACTTTATTTTCACTGTAGGGGTTTTTTCACATGATAATACCAGAGTCTCTCAACCAACCTTTAAAGGTTTGTGGTAGCAAAGTGAACCTAAAGCCTTCCTTTCCCTTCTGCTGGCCACAGCCACATCCAAGCAGGGTTCAGGGCAAATGTTCCTTCTCTGGTCCGGCCAGGCTTCCCTATGGAATCCAAATTTCTCCTTATCCATGTCATCAGTCACCATGAGGTCTTATAAATCCTGCTAAGGAGTGACACCAGGCTCCAGGTTCTCAGATTATGGAGATTCCTGATCTTCAGCAGAAAACCTGGACTGTGCATGTCCTAGCACATACAGTAAGACACCACAGCAAGTCCCTCAATGGCTAGGATTTGCTAGAGGGCACTTGAGCAGACAGCTTATGAGAACCTGTCCTGAGCAAGAGCTCTCCATTCCAACCTGGTCACCCAGCTGTGTCCTCAAAGCCTGCTCCACTGTGCCTGAAAAGTACTGGGGTCAATGGGATCCATAGAGAAGGGTCCCTCGCTGCTCAGGCCTGCTCCAAATCTCCAAGAGAAGAACTCTTCTCTGCCAAAAAGTGGGTGACACATTTCTCAGAGCTGCTCTTCCTCTCCAAGGTGTGGCAGGAGCACATTTTGTGATCCTCCTCCTGAATGAATAGGATATGCAACTCAATGAAGAAAGAATGATGATAACCCATACGTCACAATCATCCAGTGCCTGGAGCTCGTCCTTTTCCTTCTAATACTTTTGGGAAAGGAAGGATTGTCAGGCTGGGCACTCAGGCTCCCTTCCCAACCAGAAGATCTCATCTCCTGCTCCAGTCACCTTATCTCCAAACCTGCCTATTGCCTGGCTTTCTCTGACCACACCAAAGGAGACTGACTCATGCTTTTCGCACAGTCCATCGTGTTTAGGCTGAGGGAAAGGCACACTTTTCCTCCTGACACATGAACCCGAACTCCAGAAGAGCTACAACAAAGTCCACATCCTCCAGTACAGTTAGAAAAATGCCAGTAAACCAGCCATGGCCACCAAGGTGTGACCATCATGAATACTAGGTGAGGATCCAGCCTAGACTGATCCCATCAGAGCAACGGGCTGGGTGGACCTTTACTCAGACCCAACACATCTGGTCCTGTGTTTTTATGTAGTCTGTACAATAGTCAGCCTTCCAGAACAACAGATTGTGTGAATGAAAATTGACGACTTGATGGTAGAAAGCCATTTGCAATTCCCTGCCCACAGAACAGACCTGATTCTAATCTGATTCTTGCTTGTTTTAGGTCTACATCTATAAACATAATTATTTGAGGTTTGCATAGGTAGGAAGCGCCAGGGACCACGAAAATGCCTTCAATATCCATTAAAAACCATTTGCGCACATTCCAGCCTCCTCTCCACACCTATCCAGATACTTTATTGATCTGATAAGAATACTTATTATGGGGAGTGGTTTTGGGAGGCAGATGTAAATATGGTTTTGTGCATATGTGGTTTTGTGCAAATTTCAATACAATACATGTAGTAGCCTCATATCTCCTGAAGTTGCCCAAAAATCATCTCACTTATATTTTGCCTACAGCCAAGGCACTTCTGTCAAGGCACTTCTGTCTCTTGCTCAGTCCTGCTTGGTAACAAAGGGTTGGTACTCTGATGGCACCTTCATGGGTTCTTGGTACATAAAGAAGGTCTGGAGGTGAGGAAAACCCCCTGGTGCTCTGAAAGCACGAGGATGAGAGCATGCTTCACCTATTCAACAGGGAACAGAGCTGCCATCATAATTCATGGTCCTCACCCCTCCCATGTTCAAGCAGAGTGGTTCTCACGCAGCCGGCCTCCCCTCCCCCCCCAGGAAATAACTCATACCCCCAAACGCAGCTTTACAAGTCTGCTGGCAAGCACAGGGTAATGGACACCAGGAGCTGCCGCTGCTATTTGCAGCACCGCCTCGGTACTCCACCTCCACCGAGTGCCGCGCATCGATTTCGGATTGTATTATTTAACATGGATCTTCCATCTGCAAGGCTGCGCAGACTCGTGACTTTTACACCTGAGGTGCTGGAGCTGGAAGACGGTCGCACAGCCAGCAAGGCAGATTAAAGAGCAAGCCGGCGACACTCCACCTAGGATGCCTGCTGTGAATTCACTTTTTTTCTTTGAAGAAGTTATAAGAGGAAACATTTGCAGTGTGTCTTGGTGACATCTCTGGGAATAATCCCCACCGAGCCCCTTCCTCACTGCTCCTTACAAAGTCACTACCTACCCTTCTGCTTGGAAATCTGTTTCTAAGCCGCTTTACACCTCATTTCAGATAAGTCTTACATTAACAGACCTCCAACATCCCCAGCAGCAAAGCTGTTAATGCATTCTAGGTTGCTTCCCCAGACCATGTTTCCCTCCCCAGCCCTAACCAGTCACTCTATGTAACAGCATGTTGCAGAGCAGCAAAACCAGTCTTGGCCTGTTTTTGTCTCCAACACTCTTTCCATTTCATTTTTAGCTCATGTCTGCCAAAAAGCAGCACGTACTCTGATACTGCATAGAATCATGCAAAGCCCAATTTACTAATGCGACATTATAAATTAGAATAATAAATGTGGATCACACTTCAACTCACATCATGCAGATATCATCAAAACAATGCATCTTCCGTGAAATAATTCAATATCCTCAAGCAGCAGGAAAGGGACTATTTGCTTATAGCATGCACCTCTCCTTTATTTTAATATAACATTAAATATGCACAGTTAAGCACTCAAAAGTCAGGAAATGAGAAATGCAAGGCTCACAGAGCTTTAACTCTGCCTCCTTTAGGATATTAATTATGTTGTCATCTTTTATCAGATCATTGCATACTGTTTCTTAAATAATCTTTTTCCGCAACCTTTCACACATCTATACGTTCCAGCACAGCCCGCAACGGCTCTGCGAGAGACCACAGCAATTTATAACGACGAGAGGACCGGCTGAGGGATTCACGTCTCAATTCTGCTTTCGACATCCTTGGCTTCCCGGAGTTAAAGTACGCAACATCAAGTGTTAAAATACCGCTTGCATTTCACTGTCGTTCATCCCCCTGTGCTGCAATCTGTTACCGCCGGGTCTCGGCATTTCAGATGTCGTGCAATTCTCAGAGAGCCGCGATCCTTCCGTGCTCGGACACTGGGCAGTGATATCGGGTAGCGCTTCCGAATATGCAGAGTGACGCTGTTGGAGACTAGAAAGTTGTGAAGGCATCGGAGCCTTCTTATTCATGAATCTCCCTGCATGTTGGGGAACAGGCTGAATTCAGGGTTATACTGAAAATGGGAGTTTTTAAGGAAAAGTAATTTTCAGGTTTCCCTCAAAACATTAGAAGAATGCGAAAACGTAGTTACATGTGAAAACATAGCTATGACCTTCAGCTGATCTTCCACTGTTCTACCAGTGGGACAGCATAGTAAATGGAGTTCTCTTAAGTTACTGGACCTTTTAAACCCTCCTCTCTGCAGTATTTTAGGGATTGTTCTGCAACTTCTTTTTACTGCTGTGCTGTATAGCTCCCCATGAGAGGCAAAATGACTTCTTATTTCATTTAGGTTGACCTTTTTCTTTTAGGAAAACTAGCATGACTGAAGGCATGCCTTCAAGCATATTCAGGCTGCATCCAAATCGTCCTGCAATAACACCCTCGGTAACATCTGTGAGGCCACACTCCCCGACCATCCACCTAGAGACGATTTTAGGGCACCTGTAAGAGCGCAGTAGGAGCTCACTCATCTGGAAACATGGGGACAAGGGCGCCCAGGTCTAAAGACATTCCCCGGCGAATTCACCTGGACCAAACCCTTGCCTGGACAGTGCCTGAAACATCCATGCTATACCTAGAGTAGTAAATTGGGTTGGGTATGGAAAGTCCCAGGAAGTCCTCTATCACCTCTGGTTGGTCATGACTTGAGTCCATAGATTATGAATCCGATAGTTTGCACAGCAAGGACACTCAATCCTTTAAAAGCTACCTCCAGAGAAGACAAAAAGTGCCACATAGGGTAGCTCAGTCTTGGGGAGATCTTTACCTGCTGCGGGCAGGCCACCGATCTGATGGGACTTGCATCGGCTAAGAGATCACAAACCCAGCTAGATTCATCACCTGAGGATAAGCTGGATCTCTCTCTCCGGGCAGTGACATCCACTAATAAACAGACCGTCAGCCACTCCCACAGACTACCCAGTAACTAGGTCTTCACCAGTTTCTCCCCTTCTCTGTGGCTCTGCTCCAAAGCTGATCCTGCAAACCCAGTGAAGGAGCTTCCCCATTCCCCAAGTATCATCAGCAAAGCAGAACATCAAGGATAAACAGGCCACTCGAGACCAACCTACATGTCATCCTACATATCCCACATATGACACCCAAATATGACGTTCTCAGTGAAGTGTGTCCAGCAGAATCACTTGCAGCATGAAGCTAGGCTGGAAGCATCCTTGGATCTCAGGAGGATGACAGTGCTACCTCCTGCTATGCCAAGTCTGCTTGCTTGTGACCTCTGTTGAGATTCCTGCTGCCTTTTTTCACTTTCTCACTCCTTCTGTGAAGCAACTTGGGAAAGCATGCAGAGGCAACAAGGTCAGTCAGAGTGGATGTGGAGGAGTCATAGCAGATGGCCCTGCTTCTCTAGGACAATACCTGGAGTTGAGAGCTATGCTTAGTACAGAAAATCCAGATATGGAAATAGCGTTCAATGGGGCTGCTAAGTTGCCCCGCAGGAATTTGTGGAGATAGATCATGTCTGCGATGTGCTTTATCTGTGGTGCAACACAGACAAGATGGAGGACCTCTGAATCCAGTCTTCAGTATGAACACAGAGGCGCCCCTAACACCATCCCACTGGCAATCCCTGGGAATATTTATAAAAAAAGCAGCGTAGATTCTGCCCGTAAAGCCAGTGTTGACTGCTGCTTGGTCTAATAAGTGCCAGCCCTATTAGCAGAAACAGATTTTTACTTTCTAGAACAAAGATGATGATGAATCTGAATCCACAGACAAGGCAACCTTTAGAGAACAGCAATTATAAGTAAGCACTTTCCTGTTTGCTAATAGCACATACTCATAATGAACCTCACTCTATGAGATTAATAAGCCAGAGGCATGTGTCTGTCAGACTCAGTACTAAGTAACAGAGAAAGCACTTAGCTAGTCAAGAAATAAAGGTACTGCATGAAAGCTTTTCAGTTCAGAAATACTGTATATATAGTAACCAGTGTTAGCAAGCAACAAGCAAAGAACAAAGGCGAGGAAGATGAAGGGAGAGGAAGACATGCCAGTGAACAAAAAATAAGAAATTTAAAGCATAATCAAAAGAACGGAGAAAGAATCAAGGAAAACATCATCAGTCCTTGCATCACACTAAATGAATGGCCCAGATTTCAACCAGTAAACAAAATGTTCCTGGAGGCCAGCTGGTCCAGCTACATGAGCTAAAAGTCCAGACCCTTCTGGGTAGAGCACTCATTGCTTTGGGCCAAAACCATGACAAGAAGCCCTGGTAACAATTTCACAGCAAGGAAGATCTCCGGACATTGCTCAGGCTCAGGGCTCCTGGTACAGATCGAGGCACGGAGCCCAGCTGGGTAAGGCAGAGCCTGTAAAGGAGGAGTGGCTCAGAGGGGAATGGTATCTGCACTGCGGAGCCCTTGTGGCTTAGCTAATCCTTGACGAGCAAAAGTGGCCAGATACCTCAGCAACCATTGGCAGGAGTAAGTCCAAAGACGGATTGTGGCTTCTCCTCATTGCCACCAGGGAAGGATGAGACAGTAGCATCAGCACTGCCTATCCCCCTTCTCCTTGAAAGGGGAAATTCATCCCTAAATCAAGAAAAGCAAAAGAATCTGAGTGAACAAAAAGTAGCCTTCTTGGATTTCTTTTTTCTCATTTATTTAATCCCTTCTCTGTCCTCCGTGGCCTCACAGAAGAAAAGCAGAGCACACCAACTCAGTACCCAGCGTCTGGCCCTTTTTGATGGCTAACAGCTCATCCTCAGACAAAAGCAGAGTAAACAAATCGATAGCGAATGTACCCATCCACTTCAGGTCTCCTCCACACCTTTATGCTTGTTCCCATAAGGCCAGTGTTACCACAGGACTTACAGGGCTTTTGCTCAATATAAGGATTATGATTTCTCTTTTCTTATCATAAATTGGCCTGATTCTGCAGACTTTGTCTTTTTCTTTCAGTATGACTCTTTTTCCAAAGGAGATAATTAAGAGAATTGCTGCTAATTCTCCTTTGCTGTGAAAAGAGGGACAAAATCTGTTTCAAGCCCTCATTTGTCAGTGCTGCTCCAGGCCACCAGAGAGAGAAAGAAGCAAAACCCTGCCTGATGCTAACAACATTCTGAGCACAGTCACAGGAACTGAAGCTATAGCCACATTGCTTGCAGGAGCCATAAATAACGGTCACCAAAGCACCCCTGCCTTTTTCGCCTTGATCCCCCCCGCCCCGACTAAAAATGTACAACCCCTGTTCTGAACATCCCAGGTTGAAACTGGTCCTTCCCGTTGCTGAATCACGCTGAGAGTTTGGTACCTCTGGTAATAAAATGTACTCAACACTAAGGACCACCAGGTTAAACAAACCCATCAACATATTAACACAGCAAGGAAACCCACGTAGGCTTGAGATGGATGGAGTATTTCTCGGTCTTGACAGAGGCAGAAGGCCAATCCATCTATGGACTGGATATGGAAAGCGCAATATGGGCTTGGCAGCCCCATGGGAACCCGGTAAATAGGAGTGTCAGAACGTTGTAGGTAATTCCTCACAATGCTGCGAAAGTCCTCAAAACCTGAGCACATTACAGTCTCCATCTGAAGCAAACGCCCCAAATTAACTACTATTCACTCTCTCCCAGTCACCGTTTGAGAAGCTAATTGGCACTGCACACACAGTTGTTTTAGCAGCTTAAATGTAATGACATTCAAAAAGAGACCCCTCCACTAATACCAGGTTAAGAAAACCCAACTACAGAATGGCACCTTTAATTCACTCACTGTGTCCGGAGCTTTCAGCACTCACGGGGCACAACAGCCACCAAAACCAGAGCTGGACAACCATAAAGTTGCTCTTAGGGTGAAGTAATAATTTCATTTTATGACGGTACAAATTCCTTCAGACTTGAGAACATCTTGTCCTTATCTACAGTCTGAGTATCCATATCAATGTGGAAAGAATTGTGTATTTTACACTTAACGATGGATACAGAAAGGGCTCTCTTCAGGAAGGGCACATAACATACAGTCTTTGAGAATTAAACATTAATACTTCTACCACCTTTTTGTTCCACTGTGACTTCTCAAAGCCTGACCCCATCCCACTGACTTCCAGAGGAGCTGAGCTGCTCCCCACAGAGCATGCCTACAGCCATGGCAAAATTAATCTCTCTTTTTTTTTTTTCCCCTCCTCTGGTTTTCTCTCCATTGAATATTTAAGGCATAGACCACACAGAGACAACAGCAGCTTCCCAAGCCTCACGCTGAACTTTGAGGTGTCATTAAGAATTATACAGAGGCTCTTCCCCCACGCAAGCCCCAAACTCCGACAAAAAAGCTGCGATTTTATGTTTTGTAAATTCTAAATGAGGAAGACCGTTTGCACGGTTGCAGGAATAGCTGACAGCATCTGGCAGCCAGGTGAGGTCAAAAGCAGTTAGATGCTCAAAATATTCCTCTCCTGAAAAGGCAGCTGCACAGCCTATGCAGATTTTTCGCTCCCTAAGGGGTGGGTTGGATGCCGTTACATATAAGGTGACTTGTCATATGGTTGATTTTAACTAAGCGTAGATATGTGCATAAGATTAACTGCATTACAGCAAGCTTTCAGGGAGTTTCAAATCACCATGACAACCCTCGGCTTATATGCAAGATGATTTTATATACATAGCAGCAAGGGTGTGCATGGCTCGCATCGGGATAATGAGGATGGATGGCTCTCTGCCCCGAGGAACCGGCAGCCCGACCCAGGCATCGCTGAGCACGGAGCACCTATGTAAGGGGCAGTTAGGAGGGTGGAAAACAGACCACAAGTGTTTTCTGCAATGATTTAAAAACTCAGCCAGATGAAACCACGGCATACACGTGCGAATTCTTATCTGTTCCCAGGAAAAACAGCACAAAACGCCAATCCCTTCCTCTAAATAATGCTGATCAATGACATCTGTCTCCCACAAGCCCTACATGAACAGCTGAGTTTTTCAGCGTGTCCTGGAGATTGTTTATTGCCCCTGAGAGCAAGGTTCGGTTGGAGATTTCAAAAGCAATGGGAGCGCGTTGCCTGTAGCTTGCTACTGAAAGGGACACACAGGCGGGGAGCATCGCTGGCTTCCACTCCAGGTATGCAGCTCCGATAAAAAGAGGTTATCGTCTCCCAGGCAGGGAAATCCCAGGCCATTTCAATAATTTATATACGAGCTCAGCTGAACGAATCCGATACGAAATTGTCACCGTCTGTTGAACAAACTGTGTCGAGCTGTTGAACAAAGGGATCTTTTCGCATCTGGCATTACACGACAGAGGCCCCATACGAGCATCTGGGCAAAGCCGGGATTTGTAATTGTGTTTCATCGCAAGCATTTCACTGCTCAAAGTATGTCCATTACCCAGTCTAACTCCAACCAAAATGCTATTCTTGCTAATGCCATGTGTAAAGGTAATTTAATACTTTTTTTTTCCCTGCAAACGCTGATTACAAGAAACCCTCTTTTTGTTGGGGAAATCACGGTCTTTGTGCTCGCCGATTCCTGCATTTCATAAAATGCACCTGAGACTGCTCCACGGCCCAGAGGCTAAACGTCCTGACACCGCTCGCATCCATCCTATTAACCTCTCGTAGGTCCTGCAGACGGGTTTCCATGTGCAGATTACAGACTGGGAATGGTTCTTGGCCCGTGTTAGCTCGTACACCGTGGCCAGGCATTGCCCGGGCTAGGGCCGGCCAGCGTGAGCCCCACGTGTGCCAAGGACATGCTAACCAGTGACCTGTGCGGATGAAGGATCTTCTGCACCTGAAAACATTGCACTGCACAATTTAATGCAAAAGAAGAAGTTCCGGCTGTGCTTCATGCACTAATTTACACTGGGCGTCTTTTACACTCCTCATGCACAGACAGTTTCTGGATATTTTAAATAATGTTCTCTTAAGTCCTCTGAATAATGTCTTATCTGGGCGCTATTTTTTCCACTAATGTGTTAAAAGATTGAAACGTTGCTAAATTGTAAGGGGGGGTGCTGGGGAAACTGAGAGTAAAACTATTTTAAAACTTCTCTGTTTCTTTTATCTGCAATCATGGGTCTGTTCTGCTTTTAACTTCTATGTACATCTCTCAGTATCCAGGCAGTTTTCCTACCCCTCTGCCACAAGGAGCTGCAATTCAGAGAATTATTTCAGTTTAACATGGCTGCTCTCACAGAAGAAAGCCACATACTGTGTCCTGCCCCTATATTTGGACTTTCTGCGTCCTTTTTCTTACATTGGAGAGCAAAATCCTTCATTCTCCAAGGATGCTGTTGCTCTTTATTTGTGAGAATCACAGAATCACACAAAATCACAGCATGGTAAGGGTTGGAAGGGACCTCTGTGGGTCACCCAGTCCAACCCCCTGCCGAAGCAGGGTCACCCACAGCAGGCTGCACAGGACTGCGTCCAGGCGGGTCTTGAATATCTCCAGAGAAGGAGACTCCACAACCTCCCTGGGCAGCCTGGGCCAGGGCTCCATCACCCTCAGAGTGAAGAAGTTA
>Ga0065711_1005963_pt1 | contig 18703 bp, 10 predicted proteins | sample Hoacrofraction12_FD_59098 | JGI IMG/M metagenome (GOLD analysis project Ga0065711, IMG submission 59098) | Hoatzin crop microbial communities from Cojedes, Venezuela - Epithelial fraction 12 v2 (version 2) | ecosystem: Host-associated > Birds > Digestive system > Esophagus > Crop | place...
CAGGACCCTGTCCAGGCGGGTCTTGAATATCTCCAGAGAAGGAGACTCCACAACCTCCCTGGGCAGCCTGTTCCAGTGCTCCGTCACCCTCAGTGGGAAGAAGTTCCTCCTCATGTTCAGACGGAACTTCCTGTGCCTCAAATAGTGGAAAGTTTGTAGGCTGGCTCCTGGAATATGAGAAGTCAGGCCTTTCCCTTCGGACCCTCCCTCCCTGTTCAGGCACCGTGAAAGAGCCCCACACATAATTTATGAATTACATTTTATTTTGTCCTGCTCTCCAAAAATGTTTTGAAAAGCTAGAATGAAGGCTGAGTATATCTCAGTAACTTCAGGATTATTTTGATATGATAAATATCCCTTCAGATCAAACCTTTCATGCAAAAGTTGGAAAAAAAAAAAGTTAAAAATCAAAAAAACATTCAGGCATTTTAGGGGTTGGATGCATGCATAAATTTAGCCACTTTTGACTTTGCAGTAACTGCTTAGCAAGATCATATGGTTTTGATCACTGCCCAATACTTTCTACATTCAGATTGCATGTGACTGAGTTCAAAAGGAATAATTGATACTTTGACACATCTAAATTTTTTCCCAATTATAATACTAATTTGATGAAGATTATTACTTCCTGCTTGCCTGTCCCTCCAATTTATGCCTACTTTCAGAAAATTTTCTATTAAAAAAATAATTATTTCTTTCCACAGTTTAGTTTTATTGAGTTTAAACCTTTAAAGCAAATCATATGAGGTGCAGAGGTTATATGAACTGAACCCTGTGCTGCCACTTCAACACAATTAGCTGTAAGACTAGAAACCAGCAACAGTCACACACCGCTAACCATTGGGCTATTTTGTCAGTTAATATGTGATAACAAGCACACGACCTGCTAAAGAAGCATTGCAAAATTACTTTCTTTTCTATTTTCAGCCCTATAATACATCAGGATTTTATAGCAGGCATGTGACAACAGGCAAATTTATACCCCCTGTTCAGAACTTCCCCATAACTACTCGGTGTACCTGTGCAAAATTACCACTTGGTTTTCCTTTTCCTATGCCCCGTATTTCAGGAGGTCAGAAAGTTTATTCTAAAAGGTGCTGAGCATGAATTGTTATGAAAAGCAATGTGTTTGACCCTATCATCCCTCAGATCAGACTGTGTCTCATTTTGGAATTTTTATTACTCTGTCCAGTATTATTCTGCAGAATTTGCTTAAATAGGGTTGATACATCCAGCTGAATTTGTGGCACCGTTCATAAACAATTAGTCCAATTTCCACTGAACATCACAGCTGTCAAATGTAACACATGTTCCCTCTTTTAACCCTTATACTTTCTTTGCAGCACTGTCATACAGGTGTTAAATGTAGTATGAGACATGTGGAAAGAACACTTGTCAGAAAAATACAGTAAAACATGAACTATCCAAAGAGTAGTTGGAACATGTGTGAGCATCTTGTCATACATGGCAAAATCAGTAGCTGGCTGGGAGACTTCTCTGGGTTTTACCCTAACAGAGGAGGACCCAGTTAGAATGACAAAGTGGAAGAAAACTTGGGCAAAACTGAGTGATAAATAACAAAATAGTAATTTTAGGAAAAGAAAAAGAAACAGGAATAGCAAAAGAAAAGCAATGTCCTCCAAGAAAACAGAATTTAAAAGCCCAGGGACTAAGCCTAGAGAAACAAGCGTAAGGGAATAAAGCAGTTATGAAGAGTTGTTAGTCCTCTGAAGAAGTGGGAGCAGAATGAAAGCTCCCATTACACACAAAGGATGTAGGAGCAGAGGGGACTTCCACCAAGGTCAAACAAAAAAGGAAATATGCAGGAAGAGGAAATTAGGACAGATTGCTAAGCACAAGTACAAATAAGCATGCACAGTTAAAACCACAAGGGGCAAGCCACTAAAGGAGATACAGCTAACAAGACACCTGAAGAAATCTGTTCTGGAAGCAGAAAGCAGACCGAGGGGAGCGCTGGCCAGATACTCAGTAGGAGGAAAGGCTATTGCCAAATGATGCTGAGAAAGCCAAAACTCTTCATGTCTTCTTTGTATCAAAATACACTAAAAAGATCCACTGGAAACATCTGTCTGGTACCAGTGAGCCTGACAAATTAGGATGACAAAAAACAACTGGCCAAAGTAATCTCAGAACTGATGAATGATTAACTCTGAAAATTCTTGGATCAAAACATTGAAAAAGGGCAATACTGGGCTCTTTTATAAAAGTTAGAATGAAGGCATTGCAGATAACCTAATGTAATTGAAGTTACTGTGTTGTTATATACACCGCTAAAAGAGATAACAGCAAGATGAGCAACAGACAATTGTCCCAGGTCCAGTCCTGTTGAGTACTCCTACTGATGACTAGACAGGAGAACAGACAGCAGGGTTATTATGGGTGCAGTGACACAAACTGGCAGTTATCACCACTGCGTTAGAGCAGACAACAAGAAATCAGAGCAGCTGTGACAAACCAGGGACGTACAGTGTACCATATGCAGACAAGGAGTGTCAACCGCATGGGGACAGGAAAAACCAGCTTGGGCAGCAGCACCAAAGAAATGGATCTAAAGATCATTATGAAGCACAGGCAGAGGAAGAGTCACGATCAAGATACTGCAAAGAAAATACAAACTCCTAGCTGGAGGAATATAGCCCACCAGATGAGAAGCAATCCTTCTGCTCTACTTAGCACTGGCAGGGCCCCAGCGCCATGTCGCATCTGGGGTGCTGAGCTAGATTTGTGTGGATGAGAGCAGTGCAGAGGTGAGCGGTCAGACACTCCGAGGGCCAGAAAACAGAAGCTGTGGTAACAAGCTGGAGGAAATGAGGGTGGTTGGGCTATTGAAGAGAAGCCTGAGATCTGGCACATATGACCCTTGAGATACAGAAAAGACTCTCAGGAGAGGAGGGGGATAACAGTCCTGCTTCTCTTCAGCAAACAGGACAAAAACGTACCATGCTTTCACTGCCACAAAAACTCAGACAGAACACAAAGAAATGCTGTCTAATCTTAAAAACAGTTAAGCACTGGAATGCAGAGCCTGCACACACTGGAGAATCTTCACCATCACCAGATTTTAGGAAGAGATTTGGCAAAGATCTATAAGGATTGGCTAAGATACAGATGCAGAGCATTCACATTTTGAGGTCCATTCTTTTCTTATCTTCCAGTGGCTGGTAACAGTTATTGCTGTAAGTGACCTGGTGAGTGCAAAATCGTTGTGTGACTTCAGTACCACTCTCTTTTCTAGCACCATCGTTCAGTCCTTCTGTCTATTTAAAATAACTGGGTTTGGAAAGTATCCCTGATGAAAAGTTATTTTCCTAGAATGTTTACTGGAAAGTAGAAGTTGGAAAAATTGGGGGAGTAATTCTATTCAGAAGCCAAACAAGTAGTTCACAGAGAAATCTGGCTGTAGAGAACATCCTATCTCAGGAAAGACGGCACTTCCAGACTTCTGACTCTGGCATGAGTCACGCTTCAGCAGTGTCAGAGAGTCACTGTAGCCAGCTGTCGATGGCTGCTTCTAGGAAATCAGCTAAAATCTGCCTGCTGACATGCATTGAACAGGCCAACACTGCCGTGCAGCAAAGATGCATCATCCTGAAGGTGATGTGACGGACACACAGGGATCCAGATGTAAAATCTCCGACTATGAATTTAGGTTGCATCTTCTGCAGGCTCTCATGTACCATATCAAACTGCCTTCCAGGTGCAAGTGGCCTCTCCAGGCGCCAGTCCCGTGGCAAGGATCTCCAGATGACTCCTGTAAAATGGGCATATGAAAAAAATCCATTCCTATACATCACTATCAGATTTAAATAACATTTTGCTTTCTTGCTATTGCATTATAGGGAAAGATGCCTCCCTGCTATCTGGGAGCCTACAGCACGTGACGCCTGCTTTAAAAAAACAGGGTTTTTTCGTTGCTTAGCATACTGTCAAGCACACTTCTGCAATAAACTTTCTTATCTGCCTTCAGTGAAAAATTTTGCAGAAACTTTAGCTAACATGACTCAGTGATTTCTAAACGTAAGACAGATAAAAAATACATTGTTTTGCTCATATTAAAAATCCTGGCAGTGCTGCTTTTGTGTCATAGCTTTGCTTGTGTAATATACAAATTTCAGCTGAGGCCAGACACTGACAGAGAAGGCAGCAAAATGCAGACACAACTTGTCTGCATTTTCTCACTACTCCACCCTCTGCTGCTTTCACAGAAGACACTGCTGAGACATTCCCTTAAGCATCTCAGGAAAATAAAAAGATGTTGTGATTTTAAGCCAGATGAGAGCCCTTCCATTGAAGGCCACACTGTTTCAAGTGGCCTTCAGGGTCAGGTGGTTACACAGAAATAAACCAACATCAGGCAGATGAAGCTGCTCTTGGCTCTGCCTTTTGTCTTGCCCCTCTGAGAGATGGTGTTATGTCTGAGGATATCTGAGCTCCTCATGAATCATACCAGGCCCAACATGGTCAATGAAAGGGAGCTGAAATTACAGTCAGCACAGTCCGTAGCTCTTGCCCCTCATACAGACAAGGAGCAAATGGAGCTGGTCTGTCCCTCAGAGGACACAGGAAAATCATGTGCATTTGTTGTTGGCAACCTCGTTACTGGTGCTGAAAAGGTGAGCACCAGACACAGGAGCACAGCAGGATTTTGGTTGCACCTCACCAACTCTGGCTGCTACCTTGACCCTTCTGTTGTTACCAGCAGCTACTATCTAGGCAGGCTTCTCCTTCCCTTAGTTGCATCCATGGCTCATAAGCTGCTTTTAAACTGTTGCTCTGGAAATGCTTCCCAGAGAAGCACCTCTGGCTGACACACCCAGTCAGGAGGTGCTTGCTTTTTTATGCCTGCTAGATCATAAAGAGACCGTTTTTCTATTTAGTTTATGGATGAGACATCAGAAAGAAGAAAGAAGTCTGAACTGGAGCAAAGTCTGCTACTTTTCACTTCAGATGGATCTCTCAGTGTTATAACAATTGAAATACAGTGGAGAGCATTTATAGTAAATGGCAATACAATTGTAATTATCATGTATTTGTTCCTGAAAAAATGTTCCTAAATGAAAGATTTTTATGAGAAGTACGTAGCTGCCACTGGTATTCTGCTAAACCATCTCAATTTGTCTTAAGATTTCCTGGGCTGGATGTCATATCAAGATGCCATCATACAATAATCCATTTACAACAGTATCTTCGGTTATAAATTGTACTCGTATGTTGTATGACTCACTATCACACTGTCTCAAAACAATAAAATAGAAAAACAGACTTTTCTGAAGAACGTAACTGAAAATAACTGTTTTTCACAAACCCTTCATTTACTGAACTCCACCTATAAGAAAAAAAGGCAGGAATTCTTGGTGAAACACTACTTTATTCTTAACATTTCAGGCAGGAGATAAAGCAAGCCAGGAAAATGCTCTGGACCAACCAGGCATCTCTTTTCTTGTTCCCCGTTCATACCGGCTACATCACATTTTATTTTTGGCCATATGGAAGACACAATGCAGCTTCTGTAGCTGCAAACCTATCCTTCCATGGAGGATGACAGGGAACAGTTCTCTCAGCATTTCCACTTCACTGAGCATCTGGGGGCAGGACGCACATGTTCTTTCTCATTAAACCATTTGGTATATTTCCACAGCACATTCTATTTGTGTGATGTGGGCACGTAGGTTTTAAACAAAAATGGGAGAGAAATAAAGATTTTAACTTCTATCAAGCCACAAAAAACAAGAAACTTCAGCTAGATTTTCCTTGGTGCTTACATGTGTACTTTTCTTCTTTGCTTTGTAAATTCAAATTGTGTCACTGTTTTCTGAAAAATGGTAAAATGATAACACAGTGTTTATAGAGGTGAACCTGTCCAAATAGAACAAGAACCAGCCTGAACTCCACTACTTCCCCTCCAGAGCACAGAACCAGGAACAAACGCTCCTCTGATCAGAAAGTATTCTCTGTAACATCTAATTTTCTTTTCATTAGTAGTGAAGTTTGTCAAAACTGTACCTTGCTAAGAAAGTCATCCTGTCAGGCATATGAATAGCTGCAGTTCCCTGATGAAACCAGTGCTGTGTACTTACCATCACAGGGAGACAATCCTTACGTATAATACTAAATGCAAAAGGTATTAATAACGGAGCTGGACACCTAGCTGACATTTGGCTCAACGAAATGTAAGTTCCTAATTCTCATGAACTTCTACTGATATTTCCAGACATTTGTTGTGTTGGTTTATTTGCTTTATCACAATGTTTTTCAAGATGACAAGTAGGTGATCATTTTATAATGTATGACTAAATTTTAGCAGATATTTCTTGAGTTGGCTACATCAGCTGTTCTTTCTTTCTTTCCTTCCCCTGATGATCATCCGTTTTGCAAATTTCTTGACCCTAGATACAAGCTGAGCAAAATATGCTCATTTCTAGCTCTGTGCCCTGTGCAGTTCTTTTAGGATGTGTTGATTCATATACCACAGGTAATAGTGAGAATGTAAATTTTGGTGATTAGGAGGGAAAGAAATGAGGCATGCCTTCTGAAGTAGATATTTTTTATTTGTGATTTTGATTTTAACCCCTGTGATATTACCAGGGCCGCCCTCAGAGCAAAGCAGTGGTTTTGATTCTTATTTATTACTCACAGAAGTCACTACAGTGCGCTCTTTTCTTTACACAGAGTAAACTGTGATTCTTATTTATTACTCACAGAAGTCACTACAGTGCGCTCTTTTCTTTACACAGAGTAAACTGTGATCCACACTGTTCATGAAGTAAATTCCTGATCATTTCACCTCAATTTTCCAAAGATTTCCCTACACCTTTGAAGCATTTTACTATACACTTTGAAACTTTTTGTGTAAATCAAAGTGATTTTTGCTTATCAGGCTCCATCAGCTTGCTTGCTAAATCACTTTCTAAATGAAAAATGCAGATGTTAAATACAAGGCCAGAGTTTTCATCTGCTCAAAAATCCAGTCTCTCAACCTCACACTGCTAGGGTGGATAAACTAAGTATTGAAGCTGCTACTAGGAAAAAAGAGCACGTGCTCCTCTCTTCTCATTTTCATTCATGAAACACATCATGCACTTTTCCAAGAATGGTGTTGCTTGAAGCTAAACATAATTTGCAATTATGATGTATTACTGGGGGAATCAAGTGAGCACACAATCACTCGTGCAAGCCGCATTCAAATAATGTGTGTTCCTTCATGCACAAACTAGGAAGCTGTGGGTGCTATCTGATTGGAAATAGAATTTAGGGAGAGTTATATTAAAGTTCAAGCTTCAAACTTTGCTTTGCAAAACCCTATATGGACTACCAAAAACATTTCTTGCAAGTAGTTCTCAATTTGTTTAGTTTAATTTTCAGTAACCAGTTTAACTCCAGCTGTTAAGAACTGGTACTCATTCTGTCACAGGAACTACTGAGTCAAAACACATATGTCTTTAATGGGGCTTTTGGCAAGCATGACGTAGATGCTGTTATGGAGGTTGATACAAATAAAATTAATAGTCTATTCCATGCTTTACAAGTAGAAATCAGCACTCAAGATAAAAAATAATACAGTTTACACATAGTAAAATTATTTACAGAGATAAATCATCGAATCATAGAACAAACAGAATACATCAGCTAATACATGCATTATACATATATCATGTGGTTATATATACCTATACATACGTTCATTGTGTCTATGTTGATAAATTATGAGCTAAACGGACAGTGGCTGACAACTACACACAACATTTAGAAGGGGATACATTTTTAAAAGATTAATGAAATCAATGTGCAGCTCTCAATCTCTCAGTCTGAATTTCCCGATTAATAGAGGGTGGGATTTATAATTCTCTTGCATGTTACAGCTTTATATTAAAACTGGAAACTTCCTACATGTTTCAAATTAAATATTTGGCCGACTTCTAGCAGCTGTTTGGCTCCAAGTACAAGTTTCTTATTTCAACTGCAACCTCAGAATACACATCATAAAAGAACTTTTAAATATTGGAAATTCCTGATTTAAGGGATTATCTGTAATGTCTCTACTGCGGAGGAAGATGAGATATTTTGTTAGATAAAGACGTGCCTGGGGATTAGCAAACCGGACAGTACACAGCCAATCTCCCACAGATGCAAACCATTTCAACACACTGTGCTGACCCAGAGCTAGTGTTCTTAGTAGTTGATAGTAGGTAATGGATGTCCTGAAGTGAATAATTTTAATACAACCCTTTTTCCATTCAAATATATATTATTTGTTCAGATTTGTCCAGCATTTATATGAATCACTTGAGAGGAACTGACTGTGCAATTTCTTAGGAAGAAAGAAAGGACATGGCAAAAGGACTTGAAATTAATGCATTTAAGGAAACCCGTTACTGTTTTATGTTCTAGCTTCTCGCTGTTTTTGCACTTTCTTGAGACTACAGCAGGGTAAGGACTGGAGGAGCTCTGACCACCCATGGCAGCAACAGGGCCCCTCTGTGCACCCCCTTAGTCCATGGTCCCCAGCCCCTGCAATCTCCACTCTCCTGCAAGGGGCAGCAGGCACACACCGCCCTGCGCTGAGACACCAGGCTGGTTGCATGGACTCCATGGTGCAGCAGGGAAAGTCTGACTTGAATTTGAATACAGTAATAAGCAAATTTCTAGAAGGAATATTGGGTTTATGTGGTTGTTGGTCCGTGTTACCTGGTACAATTATACACTTACTAAAGCCCTATACCAGTATGATAGAAGTTGATAGGAGTTTGTGCTCCATATCAGCTGGAGTAACATATAACCTGAATTTATTTTTAAGATGACATTTTCTCATACCAAGTCTCATGGTTTATTTGCCACTGATTGTTTCAGGCTGAATTTTTATTCCTATGTGTAGTTTTATCTGGAAAGAAAATCATGGGTGTTAGACTTGTAAGGATATTTACCTCATGAAACCTTTTATTCCAGATATATTTCAAAAAACACATTAATAATTGAAATTGCACAAAAATGAGAGAAAATTCACAGTAACATCTTAAACAGCACAGTAAAGTCACTAAACAGAGGTTCCTTGTGATGTCCATGAGATGTTGGAAGGTGAGCACCCCACAGACTACTGAGGCTCTGAGATAACTGAAGAGCTCCATTTCATTGATTGAACTAACTTGTTTAAGGTCAATACAATGTTTTATGGTACTGATTAAATTCACTCATGATAGTCTTGGTATAATTTCTATGAAGTGAAAAGAAATTTGTTACAAAGAGTCCATCTGAAGGCCCCAAATTTCACTGTGATGAAATAGCTAGACATGGTACTCACACGCTGTGAAAATATGTGTGTGTTTTACGTCAATGTGTGATGAAGCTAGTTCTGCAAAATACTCCTGCAAGTCAGTTGTTGGTCTTTTAATTTCTTTGTGTTGTAAAAACAGCTTCAGGCTTAACACATACCACGTCAGCAACTGGACAATAACTAAGAAAGCAAATCTGGTTCACTTTCCAAGGACTTTCCTCAGGGTAAGATAAGTGGCGTGAGATACTTGGACTGTTTAGGTTAGGAAAGCTAAGAGTAAAACGAAGAAATCCTAACACTGTGATGATGTCTTTCAATTGTGCTTCATGCCCACTGGGAGTAGGAAAAGAATTCAATTTAATTTCTTCTGTAAAAAAATACTGCTTTCAAGAATAAGTTTTTAACAATAAAGAGTGTCTGGCACTGGAAAAAGCTACCTAAAATTGCTGGAGAAAGTCCTTCACTAGGGGATTTTAAGGCAGACGTCTGTTATAGATGGTCTCAATACAGTGAAACCTCTTCCAAGCAAGAGGATGTCTGTGGTCGATATCTTGAGATGCCTCCCAGTCACGCATATCCAAGACACTTGGGAAGCAGTATGTAGATAAATCAGGCAATTTCAGAGAAAAGATGCGTGTCAAAAACATTTTTACAGTGACTTACCATCGAACAAGGTAAGCATTTGAATGGTTATTTATTGTTGTTCTATTTGTCAATCAGATTATTTTGTTACTCAGAATACGAGTACAAACTCATAGGCTTCAGCTGCCTCATATTTTGTATTAGACAAGATTTTTTGTATTTTCTTTGAAAAGCAATTCAATTAATTGCAGAATAATTTCAGTAGTCTACAGGCAAAAGCCCATAAGCTATAGAAGTCCCTTTACTGTCCCATGAAATTTTATTTAGGTTAAAACAGGCTATAAGTTGGGAAAAGTGAGTTGTAAATCAAGAAAAAGATGCTATTCACCTCAGAAAATCTTTTTACCAATGAGTAGTAATGACTTAAAACATCCTAAAGTGTTAGGTCCACTCTAGACTGTGAGATAACCAAGGGTTGCCAGCGCAGATGCGGCTGGAAAGAAGAAAATCAAGTATGTTAAATCTGTGTCTGTGTTTGTGTGGGTAGGAGAGAGAATTCGCACTTGTGTATACTAGGTTTGCAGGTAAATATATGTATACATATATATATTATACACGCACACACTCTATCAGTCAAGTTGCAGCTATATTTCATTCTGTTACACACCTATGTAGCATTACTTTTATCATTTCTCTGATTTATTTCACAAACTAATACAAATCTAACAGATTTTGGCAAGCCAATTCAACACTTAAAATAATCTTCTAGTAAGTACTTGTATCAGATTAAAACATATTTCCTTCATATATTCATACCAAGAAAAAAAAATCAGACATCATGGAAAATTAACATTACAGGTTTACAAAATCATCTAATGGCATATCATGATTACAGTTAATCTTCTCATAATATTTTCCACCTGTCTTTCATTCTAGCAGTAGTATTGATTGTCTGATTTTTCTGCATTGTGAAACTTGATTCCTGGTCTGAAATGGAGTTGCTGACAACTACCACCTTTGTTTCTTTTGTGAGCAGTGTTATCTAAAATCCCTTTATGCCTACTTCTTTACAACAGCAAAGTCTAGAAATTAACAATCTCTCAAATACATTCAACACCAGAACTGTGGGACTGGTTAGAGTCTATTCAGCAAACACAACATCTTGTGCTATCTTTTCCATTGTGTTTGATTTAAGATTATTTATGAGGTTTTTCAAGACTATTTCACCAATTTCAAATACTTTATATGCCTATAGTCATGAAGGGTACAGTCTGCGCAATATCTTCATGCAGAGTCTGACCACAGTATTTTGCAACTTTACTGATCGAGTAATAGTGGAAGACTTAGCAGGGACAGCAATAGAGGGTAGCAGTGAGAGCTGCACAAAGAAAAGAGGTAATATCAAATGAGCATATTTTCTCCCACTGAAAACTGATATTTTAAACCTAGTTTAATTTTAACTACTAAACACGCTGCAGCTTGAAGTATCTTTCTGTTCCTTAAGTATATGCTTAAGGGCAAAGGTGCTCTCCAAGTTCATCTGCAATAATGTCAGGCTGCCCAAAGTAAATGAAAGACAAAGGACCAAATCCTGACCTAGCTTAAAGCTGGTGTAAAGTCTTTGGAAATGTTTTATTTTGAAGTTAGTGAGTCTGGGTTAAATAGAAGAGGCTGAGTTGAGTTTTGCACTTATAGCAGTCCCACTGAATATGATTTACAGCTTTGGTTGGTTATGGCCTGTTTTTGAAATGATGTTCAGAGTAGTGGATTTCTTCCCTTTAAAAAACAGAAACTAAATATTTTTCTAGAAAAGTCAACCTTAGCTCACTTCCAGGTTTCAAAAGAAGCTAAATAGCCCTAACTAAGAGGAAGGGTCTTTTTGGGTGGCCTGCAAATGTGGACAGTGAAACTGGAAAAGGAAAAGGAGTTCACAGACTGTTTATGAAAAGCACGAAAAAAAAGCACTATAAATGTTATAAGCATTATTCCAGTTGCAACATCAGTCTGGGAGGGGAAATAGTCCCTCCAGGATGCAAATCAGCCACAGAAAAATGTGGGATTTGCTCACAGCAAATTAAAACCAGATCTATTGATTATCAGGGGACTGCATTCAGACGACTACTCTGCTGAAGGGAAGTGCTATAAAAGTTGCTCTGTTTCTCACGGTATGTACAATAGGAGTCCAAATCAGGGCTCAAGTGTGAGCTCAGCGAGATGCTTAGATCACTCCAACCTCTAATATTGTAGAGGAAAAACAAACAGAGATATGTTCTTATATTTTAGCTTCATCTAGAAACACCCATTTGCATGCCAAGCTGTCTTAGCCCAATGAAATACTCCTCACCAAAGATGTCAGAGGTATGGACATGCCACTGCCCCAGCCGCATGGTCAGAAACACTGAAACACGGAGACTAATGATACCTGAATAGAGTCTCCATCATCTTAGTCACTTGTTTCCGTTTACACATATTCATAACCACAAGATCATCCTTATCCCTACTGCTCAAGAGGACTGGCAGCACCACAGCTTCCGCACTCTTCTCGGCCTTCTCGTCTTTTCCAGCCTTAATGATTCTATGTTTATACCTGAGCAATTGGTGCTAAAAAAATCATCCCTTTTCTAAACATAGCCAGAGAGCCCCATGACCAGTCAACTGGGTGAAGAATAATGACTTGGAGAGTTTATAGATAGAAGGGGAGCAGACGAGGTGGGAGAAAACAGAGAGCACGGCTGTGCTGCTGCATGAGCTATCTGTTATTTTTTCCCCACAGATGGTAACACAGAGGCAGGAGGGGCTGTGACAGCCTCAGGACCACACTGTGCCATAGACAAGATCCCTCTGTGACCCAGGGGAAGATGACACTGTCTCCCTCAGGAGCCCTCCGGCACCAAGCTCAGTGATCTGATCTTGGCCAGTGTGGGAAGGAGAATTAGTCACATTTGTTTGGCTCTAGACTATGTTGGAATAAATCGCTGCTCAGTCTTCAAGCTGAAGCACAGATGTGGATCAGCCAGTTTGTTATACAATCTGCTTCTTTTCTTGTTTTGAATACAAACCAAAGCCTCCAGAAAGGAAAGATAAAGATTGCCCACAAAAAAGCTATCTGTGACTTTCGTGTCACACTGACTGAGCTCTGAAAAACAAACAGCTCTGTGAGCAGCACCACGGATGAAACCTGATTCCCCACAGCTTTGAGTCCCTGGGTTGCTTGGTAGTTCCCTGACTCCAGCTCTTCTCAATAGCCTGTATTTACATTCATTTTGCCTCCTGGTGCAAGATGTAACGTGATGACGCTGGAACCAAGAAGGACACCTGGTCTCTGCACAGCTAGGGCAGGTCTGCAGGCTGCACAGGACTGGGTACAAGAGCTATCAAATCTTTTCTCTCTCAGACATTGTTGAACCTGGCCAATAGCTACCTAGCTGTTGGAAGTAGAAATAGCAGCAGCACTGCACAGACGAATTTAATTCACTTAGAAAATGGGATACACTTTCATGAGCTGCTGCAATCTGTCTTCCTCTGAAGCACATCTCCCTGTTATGTTAACAGTGTGTGACAGGGTTAAGGGTTTTAACCCAGGATTCTCATGAATTCCCATAGCTGTATTTTCTATTGGAACATGCACTTTCCTTTAACCTGTATTGATACAGAAGATTGACGTTTACTGATTATTGGAATTGAAACAATTATTTTGTATGAAACCATTTACAACACAAAATATTGCAGATAAGTCTACATTGCTTCACTGAGGAAGAATAACCTAATGTTTGCCCACATCAATTAGACTTGAACAATGGAATTAAACAATTCAGAGAAAGTTAGGATGATTACAGAAAAAGAGAAATCTTCACTCTAAATCCCTGGTTCAAATTTGGCACAGCTTGTTTATGCTGAGACATGACTGTTCAGTCAGTGAAGTCACACAGTATTTTGGGGCCCATTTAGGAAGAAAACTGGGGTAGCAGATCCAATATTTTCCTTTTAAAATCTATAAGTAGAAGTTTGGCAGTTTTAGGCTGTCCCCCTTCAGCTGGCATGCAAATGATGTCAGGAGCAATGTCAGAAGTCAAACACACACAAATTAAAATGTATCACTCCTGTAACAGAAAAATTCATGCTGCTGCTTTCCATTCTGTGAATAAAGAAAGGATTTGATTCTTTAGGCATGAGTCACACTGTTTTCTAATACAGCCAGAAAAACCCCTTATGTCTATACCTCATATTCTTTGGAGGCAACTGTCAGGTAGAAGGGTCAGTAAGGAGGAAAGTCAGACAGCCTCGAAGCATGCTCTGGCAATTTCACAGTTAAACATCCCATAACCACAGACTGTCAGAAATAGAGACACGGAAAGGATCTGTGTCATGGGAAGAGGGAGAAAAATTATGTTGGTCATCTTTCCATCACCTTTTTGTATTTTGTGCCATTCTGGCTCCTGCTTTCTCCCCAGCACCCACATCTTCTCTTCCACAGGTTAAATCCTGCAGTCCACTCAATTGTAGCTTGTACATCCCCGATCACTCTCATTGCTGTCCTTTATAATGCTTTCAGTAAGTCTAAATCTTCCTTATCTGTGACAGATAGTAATCCAGCTGAGGCCTTCACCATGCGAGTACAAGTACAGCTCTTGCCTTGCTTTATGTGGCCAAGACTGGTGCTTATCTTTTCACAGCAACATGATATTTATGTTATTGTTTAGCTCAGGATCCACCTCAACCCCTAGACGTAAGAAATGCAATCTCAATGGCCAGCCTCATTCATTGTTTAAACTTGAGCTTTGCATTTGTACTCATAGATTTGTGTCCTGATCTTTATGATCATATCTCTATTTTTTCAAGTTCAGTTTGTATTCTAACCGTGTCATGCTGTGATCTGGCTGCTTCTCACTGCTTTTCAGGAGCTTGTGAGAAAATCCTCAGGCAGACATAAAATAAATAAAAAATCAAAAATTGTCTGAAGTGGAGCCTTTGAAACATAGTTTACTGCCACTGTCATTAAAAGTTCCATGAGCTTTATTTTACTTCAATTAGTGTGCCAGATTTGAATAGCATACAGCATAGCACAGAAAGTGCAAGTTGGCTAGATAGGTACAACATTGTCTATAATGAAAATGAACAAAAACAATGCCCAAGTTTCTTGATGATACAGAGATTATGTACTTGGGAGAAGAAGCTATATGTAGAACAAATATTTTCTAAATTAAGCTTGGTTCACTAGTTCCTAGATGTCTGTTGAACAAGGCAACTGGATAAAATATGATTATTCCGTTCATAATCTGGCAGCTTTCCAAGCCAATATAGAGAAATATGTTTTTATGCCTTGACACTTGCTGCTTACCTAAGTGGAAAGTGAAAAATCAGCATTTCCATGTACTGTCAAACAGAAGTCTGTACTGGACTTCTGAAAAAACAGGTCAGCAGATTTAGCACTAGACTGGACAACAGAGACACCTGATTTCTTCCACTGGCTGATTTGAAGTGACTCAACTAAATCTATTTTAGAAGCATCGTGATTTGGATAAACTTACTGTTTAGATCTCTATCATGAAACTTAATATTTAGATCTCTATCATCACTCTGAGCACAAATTAAGGGGTGCTGAGCTGCTGTGAAAATACAGTAGTCATTGCAGATGTTTAGCTGGTTTGAAAGTTACAAGGGTCATCAACTGAACCCAGAGACTCAGACACTCAATATAATAAGATCATTCACCTTTTTGTATGAAGTGGGACTTACTGTAAACCACACAGGAGTAGATAAATGTTGGTGTTTTGAAAATGATGGCCTTAACTCCTGTGATACTGCTCATGTTTAAAATACAAATAATGGTCAAGTTCTGGTAATAACAGCAATTACTCCCACAATTATTGAATGGAACTATATAAACTAATGCAAGTTCAAAGTGGGAGTTGGTTCTTCAAAAATGTGTTATTCAAATAATTTCATTTATGCATACAGACATAGCAGCTGTGAAAAAGCAAGCAGACTGGAGAATAATTTTCTGGAAAATTTAGTTAGTATTTTTTATATAGGATCCCATTACAGTTTCACAGGGCCTACCTATTGACAACATGACAGCTTCTTATTGCAAAGAAGAGAAACTGGAGATCATCTGGGTAAAGTAGGTACTTTTGTACCCATAGAGCACTATCCTGAAAACTTCTGCCTGTAACTGTTAGTCTATGCTGCCTAGCAGGCAATTGTTTCCCACTTTTTTAAGTTATTTTGGCACACGCTCTTTGCCCTCCAGTTCATAAAATGCTACAGGTTCATGTAATGTATTTGTTCTGATTTTCCAACTGTTCTACTTTGTTTCCACATGATTATGACAAAATTTACTCCACAGGCAAAGTAGTAAGACACATCACAATGGAGGATATGCATCATAGTGGAAGGACACACCAGACCTTTATAATTTGTAGATTAGTTGTGCCTCAGCTTCTCTGGAGCCAGCCACCAAGTATGTAGCACTCACTCTGCAGTCAACAGGAGATCCACAAAAAAACAGACATGTTGCATGAAGCCTTCTGCTTTTAAAATGTCCTTGAGATTGTGTTTCCTGTCTGAAAGGACTAGTGTTAAATTTAATTTTTCCCTTTCCTCTTCTGCAGTTATCGTGTTTAATGTTTTCCACCATTGGAATGTATATTAAGTTCAAAACCTTATCGTTTTACATGCACACGGACACATGGAGTTGTCTCTCCCTCTTTCACCCCAGTAATTTCCTACACATCAGTTTTTGTAAGAGGCGGCCACTCTTGTTCAATTCTCGTCATTCAAAATGAAGTGCACCTTACTTGGTGCTGGCTCTGCATCACTGGGGACACCCATCATCTAGTCTGGGCAGCTGCTGAAGCTCCCACTACAGTCAAAGGAGAGAGGCGGGTATTTCCCATGAACAATTTAGAGTATCTTTGGGGACATATAGAAAGTTTCTGTGTTAAATCACTGTCACAGAATCATGGAATGGTAGAGATTGGAAGGGACCTTTGCAGATCATCTAGTTCATCCCCATTGCCAAAGCAGGGTCACCTACAGCAGGCTGCAGAGGATCACATCCAGGAAAGTTTTGAATATTTCCAGGGAAGAGAGTTTGCAGCTCTGCTGGGCAGCCTGTTCCAGTGCTCTGTCACCCTCAAAGTAAGTAAGTTCTTCTTCATGTTCAACTGGAACTTCCTATGCTGCAGTTTGTGCTCATTTCCCCATGTCCTGTCACTGAGCGCCACTGAAAAGAGTTTGGTCCCATCCTCCTGTCTTCCTTCTTAAGGTATTTATAAGCATTTATAAGGTCCCTCCTCAGCATTCTCCAGGCTAAACAAGCCCGGCTCCCTCAGCCTTTCTTCCTTGCAGACATGCTCCAGTCCCCTCATCATCCTCTTAGCCCTCCGCTGGACTCTCTCCAGTAGCTCCTTATCTTTCTTGAAGTGGGGAGCCCAGAACTGGACAGAGTACTCCAGATGGGGCCTCACTAGGGCAGAGTAGAGGGGAAGGAGAACCTCCCTCGACCTACTGGCTACACTCTTCTTAATGCATCCCATGATACCATCGACCTTCTTGGCAACCAGGGCACACTGCTGGCTCAGAGATAAATTGTTGTTCACCAGCACTCCCAGGTCCCTCTCCACAGAGCTGCTCTCCAGCAGGTCTGCCCTGAGCCTGTACTGGTGGATGGGGTTGTTCCTCCCCAGGTGCAGGACCCTGCACTTGCCCTTGTTGAACCTCATCAGGTTCCTCTCCATCCACTCTCCAGCCTGTCCAGGTCTCACTGAATGGCAGCAGAGCCTTCCGGTGTATCCACCACTCCTCCCAGTTTTATGTCATCAGCAAACTTGCTGAGGGTGCATTCTGTCCCTTCATCCAGGTCATTGATGAGTAAGTTGAACAAGACTGGGCCCAGTACTGACCCCTGGGTAACACCACTAGCTACAGGTCTCCAACTAGACTCTGCCCCACTGGTCACAACACTCTGAGCTCTGCCCTTCAGCCAGTTCTCAATGCACCTCACTATCCACTCGTCTACCCACACTTCCTGATTTTCTCTACGAGTATGTTATGGGAAGCAGTGTCAAAAGCCTTGCTTGCAATCAAGGTAGACAACATCCACTGCTCTCGCTTCATCTACCCAGCCGGTCATGCCTTCATAGAAGGCTATCAGATTCATCAAGCATGAATTCCCTTTGGTGAATCCATGTCGACTACTCCTGATAACCTTTTCATGCACTTGCTTAGAGATGATATCCAGAATGAGCTGTTCCATCACCTTTACAGAGATGGAGGTGAGGCTGACCGGCCTGTAGTTCCCTGGGTTCTCCTTCTTGCCCTTTTTGAAGCCTGGAGTGACACTGGCATTCCTGCAGTCACAGAATCACAGAATCACAGAATCACAGAATCATAGAATGTTAGGGGTTGGAAGGGACCTCTGTGGTTATCTAGTCCAACCCCTCTGCCAAAGCAGGGTCACCCACAGCAGGCTGCACAGGACCTTGTCCAGGCGGGTCTTGAATATCTCCAGAGAAGGAGTCTCCACAACCTCCCTGGGCAACCTGTTCCAGTGCTCCGTCACCCTCAGAGGGAAGAAGTTCTTCCTCATGTTCAGACGGAACTTCCTCTGCTTCAGTTTGTGCCCATTGCCCCTTGTCCTGTCGCTGGGCACCACTGAAAATATTCTCGCCCCATCCTCCTGACACCCACCCTTCAGATATTTGTAAGCATATATTAGGTGCCCTCACAGCCTTCTCTTCTTCAGGCTGAACAAGCCCAGCTCCCTCAGCCTCTCCTCGTAGGAGAGATGCTCCAGTCCCCTCACCATCCTCGTAGCCCTCTGCTGGACTC